>Ga0307516_10007207_pt1 | contig 12826 bp, 11 predicted proteins | sample 19_EM_MG_FD_203310 | JGI IMG/M metagenome (GOLD analysis project Ga0307516, IMG submission 203310) | Populus trichocarpa ectomycorrhiza microbial communities from riparian zone in the Pacific Northwest, United States - 19_EM | ecosystem: Host-associated > Plants > Roots > Unclassified | place... | reverse complement strand
AAAAATATGGACATGTCTTATGTAAGTTTAAGCAATTATTAATCATTTAATATAAATAAAATAATTTTTTTTAGTATATTACAATCTTTATTGATCATTGTATACTTAAAAAGAATAACAATAGAATTTAACCAAAACATTATTTTGCAGCTTTAAATATCTATATGCATAACTAACTAACACTGTTTTTATTTCATTAAACAACATAATAGAAACAATACAACAAACATAATACAACACAATATAATAACATCTAAAATGCCAAAAAATAATTTAGTTACGGAAGCAATTTAGCTGGGGAGCTGGAAACTAAAATCCTTTTTGTACATATTTAATAGTTTCGGAGAAAGTTTCCTCCCCGAGGACTCCAAGTGAAGTACACATTTTTCATTTTCGCTCCAAGCTTACTTATATCTGAGCCCAAGTCTTTATCATTTTTTTTTTACTTGGTTGTTTTTGATCTTTTTCAATATTTTTTTTCATAAAATAGTTGTTACCTTCCATCAAATGAAGAAAATAAATTGAACAAAGCAAAGTATAATTTATTAATAGACTAATAATTTTTGTAGTATGAAAGAAAAAAATGTTACTTTTGGAAAATGAATTAATAAATAATTGAAACAAAAAAATTCTTATCTATAAAATATAAAAATAATATTACATAAGATTAAAAGAGAGTTTTTTATATTTTATTTTGTTTTGTTTATCATAAACTTAATAGGATATATAAATAATTACTTTGTCATATATATTATTATCAAATATAAATTTATCTCTATCTTATCCATATTTCATTTAGTTCTTGTTTTTTGTATTCTTCTATCCCATTTTTTTTCTTAAAAAAACATAAAAAAAGTCTGAAGGATGAGAACTAACAAGATAGATAATCTCTTATCTTGTGTCTTCTTACTAATCCAAAAAAGTCAACAAAATTAAAGGATCAAGGGTGAGGAAGATATCAAATAGAATTGGTAAATTAAAATTAACAAATAATCTAGAACATATGGCCATTTCATTGTTGATAGCCTATATATAGTTCCCCTCACAACTTAATGTTCGCCTCAATTTGCATGGCCAAATCCTTCATCCCCAATCCTGGTAATTTTTAGTGTTTTATGCTTAGACCATTTAGCTTTTTTCTTCTTTATTCAATCCTTTAAAGTGAGTTTTCTAGTTTTTAATTTGTAGATATTCCCTTCTCTTGGTATGTTCATGAGATTATAATGTTTTTAGTGAACATTCAAAGCTAGAATGAAGTGCATTTTATCGAGGAAAAAAAAAACTCTAACCATCTTTAAGGTTTGAACATCATTTCATTTTCCATTCGTAGATTCAGAAATTACACTTTACTTTATATTGTTTATATAGTTGATTACATAATGAGTGAGTTAGATGCTTGAGAACCCTGTTAATGACAAAATTCAAAAATATTATAAAATACCAATTTAATTGATTTAATGTCTAAAGTACCTTTATAAGTGAAATACTACAAATTTACAACTTTTCTTTCAGATATTTTATCAAATAATACAAATACATCTTTTTGAGTTTACATAACAGGTCAACACCATATTCAAATTTTGATGAAAAGACTAAAATACCCCTCAAGTATTTTTTGTATACCTTTTATCCTTTTTCCCTTTTCTTCTTCTTCTTCTTCTTCTTCTTCTTCTTTCTTTCCTATATCATCTCTCTTTTCTCTCTCTCTCTCTCCTCTCTATCACCAAACATCTTCTCTTTACTAGTAATAATAAAAAAACCAACAAAATCCCTCTTATAAATTATACGTGAATCACTTTGAATATTATGAAAAAGAGACCGACAAATTGAAAGGCAATGGAATTCGGGTTGAAGTTTGTCAAGGTGAGCATCTATCAAAGCTTATTCGAAATGTAGAGAGGCGAGAAATCCTTTAATGATAGTTATGGGACCCAAGAAACCTAAGATGAAAATTGTTACAATTAGACTGGGTCATATGCAACAAGCAAAAATTATTAAATTCTTATTATTATTATTAAGGCCATGTTTGGAAAAAACCTATTTTAAAAAAAAAAAACCAAAACTGATGCGATCCAACCATCAAAGGATCCATTGAAGGTTCCAGTTGGTCCAGTTACTAGGCTTAGGGTAATAAGTTCAAAGAAGCTTTCAATGGACTTCTTCAAGAGACATGGGCTAAGATGGGCTTTAAGAGGATTTGTAATAATAAAGAGCAAGCCTTGATTAATTTGATTCATGTTCAAGAAGGGTTTGTTGGTGGAACCAAGACCATTACACAAGTATTAGGAGAAGAAGACTAGATTCAGACAGTTTGACCTTTCGTTACTCTTTTGGTCATAACTGAAGCTAGAAATCGACGTTTTATGTGATTCCATTTAGGATGGAAACTAGACTTCCATACCTTTGCAACGGTATATGAAACGCCTTCTATGGATTTCATTTTGGGTCTACCTAGGCCTAGGAAAGGGAGAGATTCTATATTTGTTGTTGTGGATAGATTTTCTAAGATGACACATTTTATTGCTTGCCATAAAACCGATGATACAACAAATATAGCTGACCTATTCTTTAGAGAGGTCATTCGACTACATGGTCTTCCTTAGAGCATTGTATCCAATCGAGACGTTAAGTTTTTGAGTTACTTTTGGAAGGTTTTGTGGGGTAAGTTAGGAACTAAACTTTTATATTCTACTACTTGTCATCCACAAACAGATGACCAAACTGAAGTTGTTAACCGAACTTTGATTCAATTGTTAAGGGTTATCATTCAAAAGAATCTTAAAAAGTGGGAAGATTGTTTCCCATTCATTGAATTTGCATATAATCATAGTGTGCATTCTACTATTGATTATTCACCATTTGAGATTGTGTATGGTTTTAACCCTTTGACACCATTAGATTTGATTCCTTTACCTGTTGATGAAAGAGTTAGTCTTGATGGTAATAAAAAAGCACAGGTGGTGAAAGATCTTCATGCAAAGATTTGACAACAAATAGAAAAGAAGAATGAACAATATGCAACCAAAGCCAATAGGGGATGAAAATTGGTGAGATATGAACCAGGTGATTGAGTTTGGGTGCATATGAGGAAGGAAATGTTTCCTGAACAAAGAAGATCAAAGTTGATGCCTCGAGGAGATGGTCCTTATCAGATCATATAAAAGATTAATGATAATGCCTACAAAGTGGATCTACCAGGTGAGTATAGTGTTAGTGCTACATTCAATGTTTTTGATCTTTCTTTGTTTGATGTAGATGATGATTCAAGGTCGAATCCTTTTGAGGAAAGAGGGGACGATGCGATCCAACCATCAAAGAATCCATTGGAGGTTCTAGTTGGTCCAGTTACTAGGATTAGGGCTAAGAAGTTCAAAGAAGCTTTCAATGAACTTCTTCAAGAGACATGGGCTAAAGTGGACTTCAAGAGGATTTGTAATAATAAAGAGCAAGCCTTGATTAATTTGATTCATGTTCAAGAGGGGCTTGTTGGTGGAACCAAGACCATTACACAAGGATTGGGAGAAGAAGACTAGATTCAAACAGTTTGACCTTTAGTTACTCTTTTGGTCATAACTGAAGCTAGAAATCGACGTTTTATGTGATTCCACTTGGGATGGAAACTAGACTTCCATACCTTTGCAACGGTATATGGCATGTCTTTTAATTCCTTAAGACGAGAGAGAACCATCCGTTTTAAGTTGGGCTTTTGCTACTGCCTGACAGAATGCGGAAACAACGAGCTTGTCTTATTTAATTAGTTGGGCTATCAAACTTTATTTATTTTGAGAGGATACATTTTATTTGGGTTTTAGACTTGTTTATTTTAATTAGTTTGGACTAGTTTTAGCTTGGGTTGATTATTATTTAAATTGGGCATATGTGAGACCCATTAGGGAAACTAGGGTTTTGACTTGGAGTTTAAATACTCTTTAGAAATAATTTTAGGGTAGACTTTTATGATATTTTCAGCATTGTAGCCGACTTCTTGGTTGCTCAATCTTGGCTCTTGATTGAACTTTCAACTCTTCAAAGAACTGACCATTCTTTGTTGTGAATTTATACTTCCTTTGCTCGTCTACAGATGTAGGCGTTATGATCGAGTTAGTTTATAGTCTTGTTGCCTTGGAGCAAGTCTTCCATTGTGATAAGCTCATTCAAATCTCATCAAACTTGGATTAGATTGATCTTGGGGTCACGAATTCCATTAAATTCCGCTAGGGTTTGCATCAGTTGGTATCATAGCTGATCTAATCACAGGTTATATCCTTCAATTTGAGTCTTTATTATTTCTTGTTTGATTCTTGATAGATTCGGCCACCTATATATATATATATAAATCAAAATCTATTTATATATATAAAAGGAGGCTTGATCTTGAAATCTTGATTGCTTCCGCACAAAAGAAAAGAAGAAAAAAAATCACTTTGTTTGAGTTTTGGCCGAATACATGCTTGAAGAAACCTTGATCATTAGGCAATTGGTTAGTCTTGATTCATGAATCTTTTAATAGTTTTGATTGTGTTCTTGAAAATTTGGGTAGTTAGTTGATTTCTTGAATTTCTGGAATTTTCTTGAATTAAATCCTTAGTTCTTGATAATTCATAATTGTTTAGCTCTTTTCTGATTTTTTTTTTATTTCGTGTCTTCAAATTGTCATATTATTCGTACAAATTTGCATTGCTATTTATGAATTTGTCATTGAGTTTCGTTTTGTTAGTTTCGTAATTCTTTGCTTCTTGAGTCTATATTGCGTTTATAAATTCACTGTGTAGTTGGTTGTTTTTCTGAAATTGTTGCTAAGTGATCTTAATAACTAAAGAAAGGCAATTTTGAGTGAAAAAAAAAGGCGTGGTGAGCATATTAGAGTGAAAAGCCTATATTTATGTGTGAAACATGAGTGTGCGAGGTATTATTTTTATTTTTTATTTTTTTTGCTAACAATTTCATGCAGGTATAAAAGAAAAGGAAAAAGAAAGAAAAAAAAGGAGAAAATGTCTTCTAGCAGTGTGTCACAAAAAAAAAAGAGGAGTTCTAGAGGATGGGCTATCTAAAATGCAAAAATAGATGGAGTTCATGTTTGGAGAGATGATGAGTAGGTTTGAAGATAGGTTTGAAAAATTGAAGACTAAGGTTGAAAGTGGGCTTAGGAAAAAGGGTAGAGAAGCTAGGAAGAAGGAGAGTGTTGCTGGAAACTCTAGAGAAGGAGCCAAAGATGATTTTAACCATTGTAGTGAGTTCCGTACACATAGGAATGACTTGTATGAGGTTTGGCCAATGAGGGGTAAAATTCGGTCAGATAGGGATTCTGGGCATAGGACGAATTTTGATGATTTGGGTGATGTATATAGAAATTTGGGTAGTATTAAGTTGAAAATCCCAGCATTTAAGGGAAAAATTGACCCTGAAGCTTACTTAGAGTGGGAGAGAAAGGTAGAGATAATTTTTGACATTCATAGGTACTCGAAAGAGAAGAAGGTTAAGTTAGCTGTAGTGAAATTTACTGACTATGCCAAGGTTTGGTGGGAGAGATTGGCGGTAGAAAGAAGAAGGAATAGAGAAAGACCAGTTAGCACATAGGAGGAGTTGAAGACAATAATGAAGAAGAGGTATGTTCCTAAACACTATTTCAGGAGTTGTTTAATCGTTTACAAATGATTACACGTGGTAATAAGAGTGTGGAGGAGTATCATAAAGAATTAGAGCTAGCTATGATTAGGGCTAATGTTAATGAAGATGAGAAAGTGACTATGTCTTGGTTTTTGAATGGCTTGAATAGAGACATAGCTAATGTTGTGGAGTTGCAATCATATGTTGATTTGGAGGAGTTAGTACACTTAGCCATTAAGGTTGAAGGACAGTTGAAAAGGAAGGGTAATACATGATCTGAAGCTTATACGGGGTCTTCTTCGAGTTGGAGAATGAATTATAGGAGAGAGGGTAGTGCACCAACGAAGCCATTGGTGACTTCTAAAAATGCCGAACCTACCTCCATGAAGAAGCAGGTTGCGGCTAATGATAAAAAACTTAAGGTAGAAGTCCAACCGAAGTGTAATCATGATATAAAGTGTTTCAAGTGTCAGGGATTGGGACACTATATATTAGAGTGTGCAAATCGTCGAGTTATGATTCTAAGGGATGATGGAGAGATTGTGTCCACTAGTGAGGAGTCTGATTGTGATGACATGCCACCACTTGAAGATGCTAGTGATTTAGAGTATGCTGTTGGTGATAAAGTTTTGGTGATTAGACAATCGCTTAATGTTCAGACTAAGGAGGATAATATGGGGCAACAAAGGGAGAACAACTTCCTTATTAGATGCCTAATAAACGATAAGGTATGCAGTATGATCATTGATAGTGGTAGTTGTACTAATGTTGCTAGTGTTACTTTGGTTGTGAATTTATACTTCCTTTGCTTGTCTACAGATGTAGGTGTTATGATCGAGTTAGTTTATAGTCTTGTTGCCTTTGAGCAAGTCTTCCATTATGATAAGCTTATTTAAATCTCAATAAACTTTGATTAGATTGATCTTGGGGTCGCGAATTCCATTAAATTCCGCTAGTTTTATAATAACAAGTCTGATACTAAAAGATACCTTTAATTTATGGTAAATGTTCATCTTAAATGCAAGCCTATCACATAAATGAAAGGATTGATTATGAGTTTAAGTAATGAAATTGAAAGGACAAAGAGAGGGTGAAGCTTAGAAAAGAGATGCTGGTTCAGTCCAAACTGGAACACTGTTCAGTCATTGGGTCATATCTGGAGCTGTAGATCTTGGATTTCAATTTGGTTCATATGGCTAGAAAGCTAAGACATAAGCCTAAAACATTCATGTGGAGTGAAAGACTCAATTCTGCTGCTTTCAAGTCCAAATCTTAGCAACAAAGGAGAAGTCCGAGTCTGTCCTGTAGCCCAAACACTGTTCAATGTTCAGCCCATATCTCGAGTTCTAGAAGTCAAAATGCACTGATTCTTTTTTTTGTTGGAAAGCTGAGACAATTTTCTAGAACTTTCATGAGTCTGTTCAAATTCTGACGTTATCAATGACGTTTTGTTCAAACAAGAAGTAAGGATTGTCACCAAGTCAAGATGTGGCCACCCACTCAACAATTAGTCATCAAATCAATAGTTCCGAATTTTGGCCTATAAAAGGAGGCATTTGCCATGCATTTAGGCATCTTGGTTTTCAGATCAAGATCATGCTCTTGCTTTCTTTCTTTGTATTTTTGTAATGCTTAAGTTTTGCTTTCATTAATATCTTGTTTATGCCTTTCATTTCCTTTCTTTTACTTAGTTAACTTTATCTTATTTATGTTCTTATCTTGTTTATTTATGTTTCTTTCTTTCATTATGTTTAGCTAAGTTTATTATGTCAAGCTGAAAAGGTTACACTAATGGCGTAAGAATAAGTATAGAATAAACTCAACATGGACCTTAATGTTTGATACTAACATCTTTTGTATTTGTTATCTTGTTCACTCTTAATACTTTGCTTGTTAAATGGTTAATCTAGATTTATGTTATATAACCCTTGGTACAACAAATACTTGGAACTTTCATAACCCAAACCGTATGGTATAACCAACACCTGTGCTATGAAAGGAACTTGATTTGTTGTTAACACAAGTTATAATCATGAATGCCTGACAACATTTACAAGTATTAGCATTATTCGAATAAGATAACTAATGTAATCATATTAACAATTTATAATCCGATTGGAACTTTCTTTGTGTGTGGTTTCCAGTTGAATAATAAGAGTTTATGCTATACTTGTTTGAAATATCATTAGTGGATCCTCTAACTTTGACATTTGTTTTTATCCTTGTTTAATCATCACATTGATCTTCCATCTCAAAGTTCTCATCAACTTCTTCTTCTTCTTCTTCTTCTTCTTCTTCATTATTATTATTATTATTACTATTACTATTACAATTACAATTACAATTATTATTATTATTATTATTATTATTGTTGTTGTTGTTGTTGTTGTTGTTGTTGTTACTATTATTATTTATAATTGATACAATTAACCTCCCTGTGGTTCGACCCCGGTCTTGCCGGGTTATTTATTACTTTGACACTCTTGCACTTGGGAGAAAACATCAATCTTTTAGTCGTGTCAAGTTTTTGACGCCGTTGCCGGGGAGGTAAATTCTTGTATAAATTATAGTACTTATTTTGGAAGATTCATTTAGTGTATGGGGGAGGCAGCCTTGGGCTAATGGGGGGTGTGTCAATAGCTGTATTTTTAGAAGGTAGTCAAGTTTTGGGGGTCGTCCCCAAAGCTTTAGCAAAAGGGGCTATCATTGGAAGAACAATTAGAGATGAACTACAAGTCTCCACAATGTCTGATCGACTGAATGCAATGTTTAACCATGCTGATGCCTTCATTGCTTTACTAGGTGGTCTGGGCACATTGGAAGAGATCTTTCATATTTCCTCTTGGGCCCAACTGCACATTTACCATAAACCCATAGGTCTGTCAAACGTTAATGGTTTTTATGACAATTTGTTGTCTTTTCTTGATCAAGCTGTGGAATAGGAATTTCTAACATCTTCGGCACGACAAATCATAATCTTTGCTGCAACTGCTGAACAATTGATTGACCAACTACAATCTTTCATCATTGTAATTGATCCCTCTATGAGTCGTATAAATTGGTCAACTAAGGAAAGCCGTAAAAAACGTAGATTGGATTTGAGCCTTCGTTTGTGAATCCTTGTGTCTTTTGGTTCTATTAATAGCATAATATTTGTGTTTTGTTGTTTCTTATATTTGTTTAAGTGTGTTTCAGGTTTGTCAATGTTCGCTGTTGATTAGTACTTAAAAGTGCATTCTCATTAAGGCTTTATATCATCATATTGCACCTAAAGTATCATTAAATTCCCTAACTAAAGCATGTTTTATAATAACAAGTCTGATAATATAATATATCTTTAATTTATGGTAAATGCTTATTTTGAATGCAGGTATATCTCATAATTCAAAGGATTGATTGATGTGATTAACTATTGAAAGTGAAGAGACAAAAAGAGGACTAAGCTAAGAGAAGAGATGCTGGTTCAATTCCAAATTGAAACACCATTCGGTTATTGGATCATAACTGGAGTTGTAGACCTTGGATTTAGGTATGCTTTATATGGATGGAAAGCTAAGACATAGACCTAAAACTTTTATGGGAGTCCAAGACTCAATTCTTCCGTTTTCAAGTTCAAATCTTAGCAACAACGGAGAAGTCAGAATCTGTCTTGCAGCTCAGACACTGTTCAGTTTTTAGCTCATATCTTGAGTTCTAGAAGTCCAAATGACCTCTATTTTTTTTGTTGGAAAGCTAAGACAACTGCCCACAACTTTCATGGAATAAAGGGCTCAAATTCTGATGTTAGCAATGATGTTTTAGCCAGCCAACAATATCAATAACCAGCAGCTAACAATGTCAAAAACCAGCCACCAAATCAATGGTTGGCTACCAACTATTTTCTTAGTCAACCAATCAATAGTTCTGAATTTTAGCCTATAAAAGGAGGCATTTGCCATGTATTTAGTCATCTTGGTTTTCAGATGAAGATCATGTTCTTGCTTTCTTTCTTTATATTTTTATAATGCTTAAGTTTTGCTTTCATTAATCTCTTTATTCTTTTCATCATAACTATGTTCTCATCTAGTTTATTTATGTTCTTCTTCTTCATTATGTTTAGCTAAGTTAATTATGTCAAGGTGAAAAGGTTTCACTAGTGGTGTTAGAATATGTACAATATAAACTCAACATGGACTTTAATGTTTATATCCAAGAAAGATTGTTATTAACATGTTTTATCTTTTTATCTTACTAATTCTTAATACATTGCTTGTTAAATGGTTAATCTAGATTTGTGTTGTATAACACTTGGTACAATAAATGCTTGATCCTTCATAGTCTTCGGTCGACATCGTTATTATAATATGAACTTGATTTGTTGTCAACATAAGTTAGCATCATGAATACCTGACAATATTTACAAGTATGGTGTTACTTAGATAAGATGATTAATATGATCTTGTTAATACTTTATAATGAGCCATTAACGATAAATCATCCAATTGGAACCTTCTTTGTGTGTGGTTTCCAGTTGAGTAATAAAAAGAGTTTATTATACTTATTTGAAATACCATTAGTGGATCCTCTAACCTTGACATCTTTTTTTTATCATTGTTTAGTCTTCACATCTTAAAGTCCTCTTTAAATCATCATCATCATCATCATCATTATTATTACTATTATTATTTATAATTTATATAGTTCACCTCCCTGTGGTTCAACCCCGGTCTTGCCGGATTATTTATTACTTCGACACTCCTGCACTTGGGATAAGACATCAACTCTTTGATCGTGTCAAGTTTTTTGCGCCGTTGCCGGGGAGGTAAGTATTGTATAAATTATATATTTCTTTTATTTTCTTTTGTTTTTACTTTTATTTGTTTTTCTAATTTTTGTTTTTGTTTTTTTTTTGTTTTTCCTTTTTTTTTTGCACTTGCATGAGAGTTTGGACACGTACATTAAGTGGTAGACTTTCTAGGAAATGCTTATTTTTTTTAGAAAACATGGCCAAAGAAGATAATCAGTCAATTTATAATGAGAATAATCGTGTGAGAACACTTAAAGATCACATGAATCCAATAAGAACAAGTGCACCATCATGTATTGTTTTTCCTCCTGATGCATCTCATTTTAATTTTAAGTCAGATATTATTCAACTTTTACCCACTTTCATGGCTTAGAATTAAAAAATCCATACTTGTATTTAAGAGAATTTGAAGAAGTTTGTAACACCTATAATGACTTAAATTATATAGCATGAACACCATCAGATTAAAGCTTTTTTCTTTTTCATTAAAAGATAAAGCTAAAACATGGCTACAAAATATTAGGTCAGGATCCATTCGTGCTTGGGATGAAATGCAACAACAATTTTTAAAGAAGTTTTTCCCTTCTCATAGAACAAACTCTTTCAAAAGACAAATCACCACTTTCACTCAAAAACCAGGAGAAACATTTTACAAGTGTTGGTGATTAGTACTTAAAAGTGCATTTTTATCAAGGTTTTATATCATCATTTTGCACTTGAAGTATCAATAACTCCTTAACTAAAGCATGTTTTATAATAACAAGTCTGATACCATAAGATACCTTTAATTTATGGTAAATGTTCATCTTAAATGCAAGCCTATCACATAAATGAAAGGATTGATTGATGAGTTTAAGTACGGAAATTGAAAGGACAAAGAAAGGGCCAAACTTAGAAAAGAGATGCTGGTTCAGTCCAAACTGGAACACTGTTCGGTCATTGGGTCATATCTGGAGCTGTAGATCTTGGATTTAGGTCTGTCTTATATGGATGGAAAGCTAAGACATAGGCCTAAAACTTTCATGAGGAGTCTAAGATTTAAAAAGGCTGTTTTCAAGTCCAAATTGTAGCAACAACGGAGAAGTCCGAATTTATCCTGCAGCTTAGACACTGTTCAGTGTTCATCCCATATCTCAAGTTCTAGAAGTTTAAATGACCTCAACTTTTATTTTCCTGGAAAGCTGAGACAATATCCTAGAACTTTCATGATTTAAGTCTGTTCAAATTATGACGTTATCAATGATGTTTTTGGTAGACAAAAGAAGATAAGGATTGTCACCAAGTCAAGATGTGACCATCCACTCAATAATTAGTCAACAAATCAATAGTTCCGAATTTTGGCCTATAAAAGGAGGCATTTGTCATGTATTTAGGCATCTTGGTTTGCAGATCAAGATCATGCTCTTGCTCTCTCTTTATATTTTGTAATGCTTAAGTTTTGCTTATATTAATCTCTTGCTTATGCTTTTCATTTCCTTTCCTTGTTTATTTATGCTTTTCTCTTTCATTATGTTTATCTAAGTTTATCATGTCAAGATGAAAATGTTACACTAATGGTGTAAGAATAAGTATAATATAAACTCAACATGGACCTTAATGTTTGATACTAACATGTTTTGTATTTGTTATGTTGTTCACTTTTAATACTTTGCTTGTTAAATGGTTAATCTAGATTTATGTTGTATAAATCTTGGTACAACAAATACTTGGCACTTTCATAGCCCAACCGTATGGTATAACCGATACCTGTGCTATGAAAGGAACTTGATTTGTTGTTAACATAAGTTATAATCATGAATGCCTGACAACATTTACAAGTATTAGCATTATTCAAATAAGATAACTAATGTAATCATGTTAACAATTTATAATCCGATTGGAACCTCCTTTGTGTGTGGTTTCCAGTTGAGTAATAAAAAGAGTTTATACTATACTTGTTTGAAATACCATTAGTGGATCCTCTAACCTTAAGAATTATTTTATCCTTGTTTAATCCTTACATCAATATCACATCTCAAAGCTCTCTTTAACTTATTATTATTGTTGTTGTTGTTGTTATTTATAATTTATATAGTTAACCTCCTTGTGGTTCGACCCCGGTCTTGCCGGGTTATTTATTACTTTGACACTCCTGTACTTGGGACAAGACATCAATCTTTTGGTCGTGTCAAGTTTTTGGCGCCGTTGTCGGGGAGGTAAATTCTTGTATAAATTATAATATTTATTTTATTTTCTCTTTTCACTTTTCATTTTATCTAACTTTTGTTTTGTTTTGTTTTGTTTCATTTTCTTCCTTTTATTCTCTTCCTACACGTGCATGAGAGTTTGGTCACGTACATTAAGTGGTAGACTTTGTAGGGTATCCTCATCATTTTCAGAAAATATGGCCGAAGAAGATAATCAGTCGCTTCATAATGAGAATAATGAGAATAA
>Ga0307516_10007206_pt1 | contig 12829 bp, 8 predicted proteins | sample 19_EM_MG_FD_203310 | JGI IMG/M metagenome (GOLD analysis project Ga0307516, IMG submission 203310) | Populus trichocarpa ectomycorrhiza microbial communities from riparian zone in the Pacific Northwest, United States - 19_EM | ecosystem: Host-associated > Plants > Roots > Unclassified | place... | reverse complement strand
TTAAAAAAAGCTACTATATCTTCCAACCAAACACACATTTAATCACACCGACTGAGTTTTATAGCTATAATAACTACATGGTTTATTATACAGGTACCATTTCCAGACTAGCGAGATTTTTTTTTTTGAGATTTTTAAATACACACTAAGGAAGCGTTTGCCATTTGGGAACGCGGTTCAACCCGCGTTCTCAAAAAATTTAATTTTTTATTTTTACTAAAATTTAATATGGTTTGTACGTTTTGGATCGTTTTGATGTGCTGATGTTAAAAATGATTTTTAAAAAATGAAAAAACATCATTGACATGCATTTTGGCACGAAAAGTTATTTAAAAAGCACCCGCAACCACACTACCAAACACGCTCTAAATGCAATTTCGGACCACGTATACGAACGAAACTTATTGGCTCAACAATTATTTTTCAGAAATGAAATGACCACTTCTGCAAAAGAGTCCTAACCATGGCAGATTCTGGACCACCCTTCTGACCCCATGGTCCTCAATCTATACAATGGGTAAAAAAAAATTCGCTCTTTTTAAGCCCACTTGTGTTGTTCTTGGATCTCAATGATAAAATAATAACATTTCTATATTTAATAAATTCTAAAATATTTTGGTTGGAATATAGGTGGGTGTGACGAGAATCCTAACAAATAGTGAGACTAAATAAAAACCATGAATATATTTCAACCATCAGATTTATTATTAGATTTATTTTTTATTTATCACTTATCTTCTCCAAATATGTATGTGTGCAGAAAAAAAAAAAGGCTTATTGAGTAGCTAGAACGTACCAAAATATGAGCCCCAGTCCTTCTCCATGCCTGACGTCCAAAGTTGCATAAAAACTACAAGGGACCCAACCAATGAGTCACAATCGGGTCCAATTTTCAAGGTCCAAAATGAACTGGCCCCATAATCTTCCAGGTGGTCATCATTGTGGCCCACTTTGACGCCTTCTCCCAGGAACTTGATGTTCGAATCCTAAGAAAATGTGGGGAAGAAGATGAAGATAGCAAAAGAAGAAAAGCCCACTGCACTGAAAATCCATACATAGACAGTGATGAACAGATGAGATAGATACACATTTCTCTCTCTTTTTTCATTGCGACAAACCTCACATTTCTTTCTCTCCCTCCATTGTTGGTTCTCTCTCCAGCCATCCACTCATAGCAACTACTGATCCCTCGCCATCGATGCCGCCGCCGCCACCACCACCTATAAGAGCTCTATCTCACCTTCCCCTCAATTAATTTGTTATTTTGCCTGGCTAATTGTAGATTTTCTTGGGTTAGGGTTTAGTTTAGGGTTTTTATTAGTTTTTCCTAAATTATCTATAATTTGAGATTGATTAGATATAAAATTAAGTAAGTGTATATATTGTCTTACTTAGAAAAAAATCGATGAATTGTATTGTTTTGATATATTAATATTAAAAAAATATTATTTAAATATATTTTTAAACAAAAAAAATTCTTTTAAAAAAAAACCCTATACTGCTATCTTTCAACTAACATCATAAGTATAATGCGTGTTTTTTTTTAGGTAAACTATTCAACCTTTTTTCTTAAAAAAAAGTTAGTACAAGAAGAGCAAGCTGTGAATGCGGGACCACGTGTACATAAAACGCATGTGGACTACGCGTTTCCGCGGAAAAACCACCGGCTCTCTGGCAGTTGGATCAACCGTAGAAAACTAACCGTGTTTGTGGGAGTTGGGTGACGTCATTTTGAAAGGTATCCATCCCTCTCTGCCCATCTGCCACCTCATCACATGCCTCGCCATCATTTTCATTGCCATCTGTCCCAACTCTCTTTCCTTGTGCGCTTTCCACGATACTTCTTCAATTACTCGTCAATAATAACGATTTTTCAAGGCTTAATTTCATCCATACAACTAATCTTTCAATTTTTTATAAATTAGTGTATGATATAAAAATTATACATGAACCGGTAATATTATATCCGTGGCAATTCATGTCTAATTTTCATATATAAAATGATTTACATCGAATCATATTTAATTTTAATACATATTTGTGTTTAATTTTTAATCATATGTGCTACATTATGAGATTTAGAAATACGGGTTGCACACCAAGTTCAACCATTTTTTAAACAAACTTTTATTTAAATAAAAATATCATTAAATTAGAAAGTGATTTTATTGATTTACTAATTACAATTAAATCAATAAAATAAAAAAAATTAGATTCTGTTTGGAAATACCACGGGTGCAACTATAGCCGCACTGCGATTCCAAACTCCAAACGGGCATTATTTAATGCAAAAAGTCGGCGATCAATTGTCTCTTCAACCCATAATACCAACACCTTTGACTCTGACAGCCTAGAGGCTTTAAACACCCACTAGCAGGGAACCATCTTGGAAGGTCAAAATCACACGTGTCACTCCAAAAATCCAACTGGTCTGGAAGCCGGATACAGCTGGTCCTTAGCCACCAAGCAAGCGAAGCAAAACTCAGTCCTACTTAACTAGATTCTTCCACTACATCATCAAATCAAATCAATCCATCAGTTTCATATATCTTGTTAAATATTTACCAGAATCTATGTGCAATCCGTGGGGGCCTTAGCTGGCTTCTCTCCAAATGCGTGTGAAGTGCACAGCTTCTACTGGGTCATTACAATAACATATATATATAAAGTCCCCACCTTAAAAAAGAAGCAAACAAGTTAGCAGTTCGAGCTAGCATACTTCAGTTCTACTCTCTGTTTTTTTCTTATTTAGAGTACATATTCAAGATAAGAAACAAGAACCCTTTAAGGTTTAAGGATTGTTATGGATCTTTTCAGTCATTATTCTGATCGAAGCCCATTTGGGGCAACAGATTTCTGGTCAGTTTTTAATGAGAATAATGGTATTAATCAAGAACAGTGTTCTTATTCTCCTGTTCTTTCAGATAGTAGTATTAGTAGTAATGTTACTACAAGAGTTCAGCCAGCTCCAAATTTTTCTGATGAGGAAGTAATGCTAGCTTCGAGGAATCCGAAGAAGAGGGCAGGGAGAAAGAAATTCAGGGAAACAAGGCATCCGGTGTATAGAGGGGTGAGGAGGAGGAATTCAGGTAAGTGGGTTTGTGAAGTTAGAGAGCCCAATAAGAAATCAAGAATTTGGTTAGGGACTTTCCCTACTGCTGAAATGGCTGCTAGGGCACATGATGTTGCTGCTTTGGCATTGAGGGGTAGGTCTGCTTGCTTGAATTTTGCGGATTCTGCTTGGAGGTTGCCGGTTCCGGCTTCTAGTGAAGCTAAGGACATTCAAAAGGCTGCAGCTGAGGCAGCTGGGAGTTTTCGGCCGGAGGGGTGTGTGGGAGGTGAGTTGATGAGGACGGGAGATGAGGGGGAGAAGGCGGCGGAGACTGCTGCAGAGGCGGGGGAGGAGGTGTTTTATATGGATGATGAGGCTGTTTTTGGAATGCCAGGGTTGTTGGCTAATATGGCTGAAGGGATGTTATTGCCACCACCTCATTGTGGTGGTGGAGGGGATGGTTGGGATAACATGGAAAATATTGACGCTGATATGCCATTATGGAGTTTTTCTATATAGTTTTTTGTTAGTGATAGAGTAATTAAGATAAGAGTCGATGTTGTCTGTACTTATATTTTTTACTAGTACAGATACAATTGAATATTGTGGCGGTTTAGGTTTTCTGGGTTAGAATGGATTGTGTGGAAGAAATCTGCAGGAGAGAGTGAAAATTGAAGAAGCTACAGGATGTAGGGTTACTGTTCGTGTGTCAAAGGAATCACAATCGCATCATGTAATAATGGCTAAGCCATAATCTATTACTGTAATAGTGAATAAACAAATTAAATGCGAGAGAGTTCTGCTTTTAAGCCTCACCTTAGGCTTCTAGCCCAGTTTTCTGTTTGCTTGTCCGAGGTCATTTCTCAGCCTTTTCGACTGCTCATAATTCAGCAACAACTGCTTATTAGCACACAAAATATTCTTATTTACACTTAATGCACCATTCGAGTCTCTTTCTAGACCTCCTGCTCCTGCCAAATCCAGATAGCTCCTTGCAGCGACAGTAGTATTGAGCTTGAACCACCCAACTGGAGGAAGATTCCAACTGATTGACTTCTCTACTTTAGTGCTAGAAGCTATCTCCCACCTGTCAAATTATCTGTTCACTTGACTTTCTCGACAAATGTTCCACTCCACATGTTGCAGCTCTCCTTCTTTCTCCACATAAACTACACTATTTCATAGTCCTCCAACTGCTTCCTTAAAATTCCCATCAGTCACATCAAAGTTTAAACAATCCATCACTAAGAAGTCAGGATCATTTGTGTGTGGGAAGCAGGAAGCTCCAAACCTGTTTAGCAGTGGCGCAGTCCTGCATAGGATGAAGAGAGTCTTTGCTAGTTGTTTCATTGAAAGTTTTCCCGTTGAACCACTGGTAGCATATATTTGACCATTTGGTATAACACTAAAAATGCTAGATGTTGAAGAAGAAAGACACATCATAGCATGTTTATCAATGCAACGATAAACATGATCAAACCCCAGCTGCAGAACCATATTCATCCTTCTAAAAGAATTACAAGGTTCCAGTCTTCTATTTAGCCTGCCACACAGGCCACATAGACATATTCGAGGAATCACTAGTGCTTTTTTTTCTGAACCGGATTGCTGGTACTTCAGAAGTATCCTCTGCAATTAGTCTTAACAAACGCAGTTCCATGTTCAAGCTAGAAAGCTACAATTCACAGAAGCACTATACCTCGATCAAATTCAAGTGAAAACTAGACATCATGGGATTCATCTTCCAGCAAAAGTTTCACAAACCACGATTACAAAGCTAAACAATCTTGCACTCCTCACTTTTAAAGAGAGGATAAATATAATTTCCACATAACCTCGCCTTTTTGCTCATCGATTGTACTCAAACAAAAAGATTTCACAATATGAAATGAAGTCAGTAACCCATAATTCATGAAGATGGAGTTACCTTAACCTGCAAACAGACAAAGAGCAACAAAAACTAACAAATAGCTAGCAAGAGGAAGATTAAACAAAAGTGAAAACACCATATTATTTGGTCTCAATAATTGTCATATTCAACAATCAGACAACAAAAGTACTTGGCTCCTATATTCTCTTGAGATATTAAACAAACACGTGTCAGACACCAATTTACGAGCTGCTAAAGCTATGATCTCACTTCTCGAATGATTCCCTCGTCAGAATCCAACAAAGCTGCATCACTCAGAGTGCTTTGATGCTGTTTTTCTTGCTCTTGCTGCTGCTGCTGCTCAGCGTTCATCATCTGCTCCATGTCCTTTAGTCTAGTCCTCACCACACTTGTAACCAAAACTGCAACAACAACAAAAATAAATAAATACATTAAAGCTTGGCATTACAGAAAATGGGTTTTTTCTCGGTGATCTTACTGGCGGCGGTGCCAATGGTCCATGCCCAAAGGATCTTCAAGCCTGGACTCGTCTCTCTCGTCATTTTAGAAGAAGAAATGCTGCTGCTTTTTTGTTTTTTTACGGAGTAATGATATGCTATGGGTTGGGACCGTTGGGTATTGGAAAGGAGTTAGCTGGGCTTGATATGGGTTTAAGTAGTTACCTGTTTAGTTACTGAAATTAGAGTAAAAAACTTCAACGTCTTGCAGTTGCTGTAAGACAATTACTGATTTTTTTTATTTAGAAAATTATTAAATTAATATATTTTTAGTTTTTTATACAGGTTTTGATTGGTTGATGTTAAAAAAAATTTTAAAAAAATCATTTAAATAAAAAATATTTTAAAAAGTACAATACACAATTATTATATTTGGTTAAAAACCAATGAGATAGGACCCACCAATAATGAGGCTTGAACCTCAATTTTTTGGCTAGCTACTGCAGTCTATTTTTGCTTGGAAAGTTTTTTATGTGATATAAAGCTATTTTACTGTTTTTTTATCGTTGAAATTGCCATAAAAAGTCTTTGCATTATTATTTTTTATTACTTCAGTTATTTTTAGTATTAACATCAATTTCGATAATAGTTTTAACCAAAAATTTTAATTACTTTTTATTTAACCGTTATTTTAACTAAATTCTTATAAAATCCAATTAATAGAAATTAAAAATATTTTTTAAAATTTATTTTTTAAAATTCCAATCATGAAAACCACTACGGTATCAAATACAATCTATCTCTTAACAGTTACTCAGGAATAGCTTTTTATATCGTACATGACTTCCCCTCTCTCCCTGTCGGCTGTCAGGATGATGGCAGATGGAACTACAGGGAAGGAGGTTTCTCATTCAGCACATAGCTAAAGGGACGACTATTGGCGAGATCATCATGATGCTCGAACGGCATTATCACCAACTTATCAAGACTGAGGTGTCTCTTTTCCACCTTCAAGTTATCGCCATGGACCTCAATCTCCCCTAATGGAAGCTGTAGATTCAAGGCTTGAACCCCGAGGTCCTCGACAGCAATGACCTCTCCCTTTTTGAGCCTCAAGAAAGCATGCAAAGCTTTTGCATTTGCTCAAGATTTGTGGCTTCAACAACTGAACTCTTCTGCAGTTCCATCAGTATCCTCATTCCTCAATCGCTCTCCTTTCCACCCATCGCACAGATCATTCACAAATATAAAGCCTGTTATCTTCTCTTCAGATAGTGCAGCACCAGGACCTTCTTATTGGATTTCTATGAATGCAATCTTTGTTGACGAAGCAGCTTCCTCGTCAAATAAAGTGAGTCTGGCAAGTATTTTTAGCAGCTTCAAGAATTTCATCATTAAATCCTACGGGATAAAAGGGTGTGTATCTTTCTACAGAATTTGATGAGAAAGAGTTTAGATGAAACTGTAAAGGATGTTTTAGGATTCAAAGACAATGTAGTATCATCATTAAATCCTAAGTGATAAAAGGATAACAATGTTGCTGCACCTAAACTTGAAGGATCAAATGTACTTTAACCTCAAAATTCCTACTTATTGCAACATCTCTTATGTAACTCTGTTACTCATTGCACTAGCAAACACCATGAAAGAAGAAACCCACCATATCTATTAACAGAAAACACAATTTACACAAAAATTAGGTTACCCCAGTTTCTTTAGACAAAAAATAAAATGAAAAAAAGGTACAGAGATCTAAACATTGAATTTTGTTACAGATTCTATACCACATTTTGAAATAATCCAATGATCACCAATTGAAGTACAGATGAAAGGACCAGCAAATGCAAAGCATTTGGGAAAAAGGTATACACAAGGAGGTGCATTATAGTTGTTCAACAGAGAGGTATGTAAAGCGATCGGTGCTGTCCATCATCCATTTACCACAGGCACTGGGTAGAGAAATTCTACCTTGCTTTCTTGAGGAGACTTGATGTTCTAAACTCAGCATCATCCTTCACAAAGCTCCACCAAAGATATGTGAGTGGGATGGTAGTGGCATGCCAGAGAGCATGAGCATCCACAAATCCCTGGTAAGGCGGGAAGTCGTATATTTCCAACAGGATGGCAAGGCCGCCTCCAACAACTGCCACCCACAACTTGAGCCGGGATGGGTGGTTAGTTACACCGGCCCAGACTGCCCAAATGAGAAGTTGAGCTACACCCATGGCCACACAAACTTTCATGTTTAGATCTGCAAAATAATTTAACCATTCAAAACCACTTCCAATTGGCAAGCATAAGCTACCAAGTTAGACAACAACTGTTTCATCATTTAATCTTGGTCCAACTTTTTAACCATCACATACTTCAACATAACATTTCCTGGCACAATTTATTTTCAGGGAAGGAGCTTGTGGTTCCTTGGTCGAGCACCAAGTAGCAAAATGTAATGGATGTCCCTTGTCAGCAAATAAATGGCCTGTAGAAAAAAAATGTTGCTTTCTAAAGAATGGGGGAAGGGAGGTGTACTCATTTCGTGGAAAGTTCAGCTTGTCCAGGAACAAACAAGTTCCTTTGTCCAGCACCACCAAGTGGGCACAGTTGCAATGTCAAATTGTAGCAAATTAATGCCCCATAGTAGTAAAGTCAAATATGTCATTTTCAAAAGTATGAACGTATTCACATGATAGGTTTCATTAGCTCAATCAGGAATACACGGTTAAAAGCGACTTTTTATTTGGTCTAGGTGCTAACATATTGGAATTAGTGATACTCTATACCATGAGATTTAGCTTAATAGGATGCTAAGATGAATGATGGCATGACACAAAAGGTTAGACACGCAAGCAAATGAATTAAAAAAAAATGGAGATAATGGTTAAGTTGTGATCAGCAAAAAAATTCAAAATTGAATGCAATTTGAGTACAACAAAAACACGAGTCAAGACGAGAAAGGCACAGCACAAGAGATGGACCAGAAAAGAACAGCGAATAAAATGTGACAGGACCCTCCTGAGTGGGACCAAGACAAGGCTTCTTTAAATCAAACAAACACAAAGGAATAAGTTTGAACGGTAATGATATCCTGCAGCTCCCCTGTAAGTTTAAACAAAGGTCTATTATTGTACCTTGTAAAGCAGGAAGATTAGAAGACAAAAACAATTACCGTAATCCAGGTTGTAGAAGTTCAGATATAAGATATGTGTAGTAACAAATGCAATTATTGGAGCAGAGACCATGACCCTGGCAGCCTCATCTCTCATGCTGAAAGCTCGTAGTATTGCTAGAATAAGGGAAAACCCTAGTAATGCCACAGCAGATGAACAATCTAGTTTCTCGGTCAACTCAACATCTCTGCAATAAATTAAATTTGAAAATCACCCACCAGACAGGAGGACAAAACAGAAAACGTAATAAAATATTTCTAAATAGAAAGGCACATGTAGATATGACATTGTCACATTACAGCTAAAACCAATGTTTGCTGCCACGAATTAGCAGATTCAACATCTTTTTATTACAATGTAATTGATCAGGTAATATCTTCTACTCTGCTATAAAGCACCCAAAGGGCTTGTATGGTGTGGGATGACAAAACCCTCAAAACATATAAAATCCCAACTTAGCCGAAGATTATCTTCACCTTTCGAAATTAAGCACACATTCAAATTGTCAATAGGTAAGTTAGTTTTCCATGATTTCAAGAAGACAGCTTTAGGCCCTTTCCAACGAATTCTCTAACTAGTAATAATATTGCTCACCGACTGTGGAAAACAGCACTCCAGAACCACGAGTTCATCGATAGGATTCCATAGATGTGCCACAAGCCAGTATATTCATAGTAAGTCTTCTTACTTGGTGTCAGTTGCAACTTATAGTATATTAGGATGAAAAAGGATACCCAACCATGAAACTGAATGGCAAGATTGAGTGCAGAGAGAGCAACAGAAACAGGTTCCTGGGAACACAAAAAAAGTATCAATTTAAGATGGGTGATTGAAATATGCAGCAAGGATAGATCTTAAAGTTGAACTGGAAAATTACACATGGAAACCTGAAAGCCATAAGCACGGTGAAATGGCCATTTCCCATGATACTTGACAGGCTTGCCACCGAGTTTCTCTCTCTCTTCCTCTCTGACAAGCATGCAATGGTATTGGCAGTCACTACGACAGTCCCATTGTTTCCACTGCAGATACAGTGGCTCTTGTAGATACCATGGCCCACCCACTGGCTTCCCATCAGACGAGAATTTACAGTGTTGGAAGCATTTTTCCCCTACACATCCAGTTTTCTCACACTGCTCCACACAAGCCCTGGTAAATGAGTAACAGACATAATAACAACTATAGTTAATTCCAATTCTAACAAAATCAAATTGAAACAAAAATAGAAAATAGCACAAACATGCATAGGCAGACCATAGCTGGGACTGGGGAAGCTGCAGGGCCATCCAAAATTTTTAAACAGTGATTATGAACAATATGAGGATGACCGGTACCAACTACAGCCTCCAAGGATTATTTCATCTCCTGAATATTGATGCCCTCAAATTAACCAATCCTCTAAGCAAAACTCTAAGACACCCTGGTTTCCTTTCCTTGTTACTCTCCAAACATCACCGCAAACTGTCGTTCCGAAATCCATGAGAGAAGCTCAAGTTTTAAATTCCAACCACCACAAATTAACATCCTAGTTATAAAATACCTTTTCAATACGTAATTCATCAGAAGTAAGGCTTCTCATGAACACAAACAACTCAACAATCGCCAAGAAACAAGACATTCTACTCTAACACTCAACAGCTATTCATCGACGAATCATAACGACACAAAGAGAAGCAAACTTCCAACATGAAAAAAAAACCGATACAAAAAAAAAAGGCTACAATTTCAATGCCTAATCCATCATTTCAGAATAAAAAAGCCAACATTTTTTACCTCTCAAATTCACATTCACAGTCAAAACTCAACAGCAACTACTACTTGTTACTGAATCCATTCAATAAAACAGATATTAAAGTCTAATCAACTCTAAAATTACTCAATCAAGATCAAATTGAAATGAAACTGAAACAAAGACAGAAGCTTTTACTTGTAAATCGGATCAGCATCACCATCACTCGCGTAAACCCCATGCGTTAAGAAGACTAGAAGCGAAACAAAAGCCAGAATCCCATGAAACGACCAACGAGCCATCTGAGTCATTGACAAAACAATAAAAGTCAACCGAAGAGAAAAAAGAAGAGACTTGTTCAGATTTCTACAAAAACAACGGCTGCTGATTGAGGTTGAGGTTGGAGTGATGAAGGCTTGATTGATGATTGTGATAGGAGTTCCATGGGAGTGAGTGAGCACTGAGTCGTGGTGCGTTATGTGTGAGTTGAGGACCGAGTTTTGGGTTCTGGATTAAATAGAGAGAGGAATCACTTGAGGAGCTAAGCTTTGCGACGATTTATGAGGTGACACGTGGATTGGTATTTTTGTGTTTTGTTCTTACTTTAATTGCCCTTATATTTTGAGGCTTATTACGGGATTGGATTCGTCGAGTTTTGATACGGTGCCGTTCAGGGGGGGTGGATTTTTGTCGGTGATTAGCCATTTGAGGGTATTCATGGCCATAAAAGACATAATTCTAAATCATTAATTATCCGGTTAATTATTTTTATTAAAATAATATTATCTTATTTTTAAAAAAAAAAACTAAAAACTTCTTGGAACTAACATGGTTGATGTCGGATGAAGTTCTATCATGTAAATCAAATCACAAGTTGAATTTGATCATATTAATTAAATTTTATTGAGTCAATATTTTCAGTTAAATATAAAACCTAACCCAATATTAGGTCAACTTGTCTCTTGAGTTTAGCAACAATGCTCATGGTATGGTATGAAGTATGAACAATTAAGATTTCTTCCCAAATAATTTTTTTCCCCTAACAAGTAATTCTTAATGGTAAAACTGATTTCTTTTCTTCCATCAAATAAAAAAAAAAGGGGAAATATATTAAAAATTATTTATAATCAAAGATGTTTATAAATCAAATTAAATTAAAAAAATCAATTAAAAAATACCTTATTGTAGTAGTTTTTATGTTTTTAAATTGTTTTTCATCTAAAAAATAATCAAATTGATATTCATTTGAATATTTTTTATAGTTTAAATATATTGATGTTAAAAAAATTTTAAATATTAATTTGATAAAGCTATAATTAAAAAAACACATTCAATGAAATAATCGTGAATCACATTATCAATCACACTGCCACTCACGCATTCAGGATATCATTAGATTTATAATTATGAAAACTATGAGCAAATATGACTTTGGAAGCACGTGAGGCTCAAAATGCAATTGGAGACATGAGATCCTCGGTATTGGAGCATGTTGTTAAGCACGATGAAATTGTCTGCCTCCAGCCAGAGTGGAACTTGGGATGTGCTCCTGAGCTATGTACCTTAAACAAACATGTCCTCAACTTCTGGGGCTAAGAGATGATACTCAATTGGTTTCGCTTCAACTTGAATTTACTCTCTGATTATCCCTCTGATTTTACTTGTAGCAAACCTAAAGGAAGTTACTCCTTTGTTTTGCTTTCCATTTATTGCTAGTTGCAGGGTTTACTCTCTGTTGCAACTGTAGCTTCTTCCATCGGATACATTTTCACATTAACTTTTGCTGTAAATTTTGTTTCACTCCTCCAGTATGTTATGATTTCCCTCTCCTTGTCGTAGTCTCTGATGTAATACATCTCTCAGGTTCAACGGCTGCTCTCAATACATATGGTTTTTTCCTATTTTCGAACTGAAAATTTGTCATGCAGATTATATGCACCTCTCTTATCCTTTACGACCTGATGTGGAAATCTTGAATAACTCAGTGGGCTCGAGTAAAACCTTTTCCAAGTCAGTCCCCCAATCGGGTTGGACAACTATGGGTGGAGTGCTTTGACATAAACATGAAATTTATATAGATACATACTATCTTATACTATGGTGATTTGAATCGATGATCGTTTAGTCACTAAAATTATGATATTATATTAAAGAACTATCTTAATCCAGAAACTTGAATCAAGTAAAGTTTGAGCACGGAGGCTTACTGAGTAGAGGTAATTAGAGGCAGGTATGTCAATGAATACTTCAGAGAGGGAGGAAGAAATTAGTGATTAATGATTATTTTCTGATCTTCAGTGTTGAGTGGAAAAGGAAAAGTTATGAAATGTTAACCTCTAATCTGTTGTGTGTGGTCCCGCACCATGTGATGGGGGGACCACCACATTAATTAAGGAGGCAGCTGGCTGCCTCTTTGATTTAAAATGAAACTGCCACTGTAGAGGCAGTAGCGAAGAACAAGAGAGCAGAGAAAAACCGAGAGAAAGAAAGAAGAGGAGGCAGCAGAGCAGTCTGTCTTCTTTCTTCGATTTCCAGTTCGTTCACCGTTGGATC
>Ga0307516_10007205_pt1 | contig 12831 bp, 9 predicted proteins | sample 19_EM_MG_FD_203310 | JGI IMG/M metagenome (GOLD analysis project Ga0307516, IMG submission 203310) | Populus trichocarpa ectomycorrhiza microbial communities from riparian zone in the Pacific Northwest, United States - 19_EM | ecosystem: Host-associated > Plants > Roots > Unclassified | place... | reverse complement strand
GTTTTCGATGATCGTCAGAACCGCCCATTGCGACACCGGCATATCCTCATCTTCGAATTCTTCCGCAACCATGGCGGTGCAAATCATGTGCAGCCGGCGGATCAGGTAGGCCGGGGCACGGCGATAAAATGGAGGTGCCGGCTCCGCTTCGGTGCGGGACGATCGATCCGTTGAGACGCTCTCTTTTATAATTGTCATAATTGTTACTATATTAATAGTTATTATATGTCAAGCCACCCGCACTAAAGGGCGGTACGCTGCTGGCAGACCTGCCTAACCCAACCACTAGATATTGCGACTGCGGATGGGTGCGAGGCCCTATTTCTACGGTACATGGGGTTGTTTTCGTAATTTTGAGTCCCGGCTCAACGATGCACCGCCGCCGCGAAGCGATTTAGCAAGCCATGATGCTGCGGACCCTAAAGCAGCTGGCGCTGCGCGAACGAGGCAAACGTGCCCGGCGTGCTGCTGAGCTCTGCATAGCTTCCGCTCTGCACTACCTTGCCGTCGACCAGCACGATGATGCGATCGGCCTGGCGCACGGTCGAGAGCCGATGCGCAATGATGATCCGGGTCACATTGAGGTTGCCGAGCGAGTGGCTGACGATGGCCTGCGACTGGTTGTCGAGCGCGCTCGTCGCTTCGTCGAACAGCAGGATGCGTGGGCGACGCGCGACGGCGCGGGCGATCATGATGCGCTGGCGCTGGCCGCCCGACAGCGTATTGACGCCCTCGGCGACCACCGTGTTCATGCCCATCGGCATCGCCTTGATGTCGTCGTCGAGGCCGGCGAGCCGCGCTGCCTCCCAGGCGTATTCGAGCGGCAGCTGCACGCCGCCGCAGATGTTGTCGTAGATGCTGCCCGTGGCAAGCTTGCCGTTTTGCAGCACGACGCCGAGCTGGCGGCGCACTGCGCTGATATCGAGCGTGTCGATCGCCTTGCCGTCGAGGAATACGGTGCCGGATTCCGGCTTTTCGAAGCCGAGCAGCAGCCGGAACAGCGAGGATTTTCCGCTGCCGGACGGGCCGACAATGGCGACGTATTCGCCTTGCGCGATCCGGAGCGAGACGTTTTCGAGGACGGGCGGACCGCTCGCCGCGTAGCGAAACGTCACGCGCGACAGCTCGACCGCACCTGACAATTCCCCCGGCGACTTCCGTTCGTCCGACAGCTCAGCCTCGCCCGAAATCAGCGGCCGCAGTCGGGTGATGTGCGGGATCGCGATCAGGGATTCGCTGATACCCGAAGCCAGTGCGCCGATCGACGCCATCGATTGGCCGAACGCGGAGAAAAACGCCAGAAAGCCGCCGACGTCCAGCAGCAATTTGCTCTTCAGGAATGTCGCGGCGGCGAAGATGATGAGGGTGGCGATCAACGGATACGCCGTCTCGAAAACGCCGAGGGCATTGGCGGCCCGTTGCGAGGCCAGGAAATTCCGCTTCTGCGTGGAAAACTGTCGCGACCACACCGCGAGTGCGCGCGCGGTTGCGTCCGCCACGCGCAGCTTTCCGATTCCGGCGATCAGCTGCAGCACGAAGCCGCCGATCTTGCCTTGCAAGCTGAAATACTTGTTCTCGTGATAGAGGCGGATTGCGCTGACGCCGACGATCAGAAGTGCCCTGACCAGCGTCAACAACAGTGCGATCAGTCCGAGTTTGATGTCATAGTAGAACATCAAGCCGATGCTGAACCAGGCGAACAGTCCGGACATGACGCTGCGCAGCGCGCGTCCGGTGAAGACCCGTCGCGCCGCGTCGATCCCCATCGAGCGGTCGACAAAATCGCCGACGGTGTATTCACGGAACAGCGAGGTGGGCAACCTCAGCATCCGGTCGATCACGGCCGCCTGGAGCTTCCAGTCCATCGTGCCTTCGACCCTGAGCATTGCCAGCCCCTGCATGGTCTGGACGCTGGCGATCGCAATTGCCGTGACGGCAAGGGCGAGCGCGCAAAACGTCAGCTGATCGAGTTCGCTGCGCGGTATCACCGAACTGATGAGGACGTTGGTGACCAGCGGCGTCACCAGCGACAGCAAGCCGATCGCGATCACCGCAAACGCGATCCGAAAGAAATTTCCGGTCGCGTGCTGGAACGAGAACGCCAGCAGGTCCCGGAACCGAAGCGGGCGCGCCGGCAACGCCGGATAGAATGACGCGGCTTCCGGCGCCAATTCCATCGCCAGCGCCCGGTCGACCGGCCGCTGCGTCCCCGTCCTGGTGTCGAACATCACATAGCGGCGGCTGCCGCGGCGAATCAGCGCGACCGGATTTCGCGCCTCGCCGTGCCAGGCGACCAGCGGGCCGCCATCGTCTTTCCACCACTCGCCGCGCAGCAGCGTGCGGCGAACGCGCAGCCGCGCCGACCGGGCGATCTCGACAACGCCGGCAAATCCGAGGTGCGCCAGATTGGGTTGGGGCGGGGCGACAAACGGCGCGCGGACCGCTTCGGCCACCATGCGGCATGCGCCGAGCAGCGGATCCGTCGGGTCTGTCGCCATCCCGGTGTGGGCTGCGCGTTGCACGACCACATCGGCAAGACGGTCGAAGGACTCCATCGTCTGTGCGGTCATCAACTCGCTGCGGAGAACAAGACGCTGGGCCTCCCGGCCGGCATCGCGGACGATGTAGTCGCTGATGCAATTGGCGACGCCGAGATGGAATTGATCGACGGCGCGCCACAGCATATCTCGATCTGGCAAATCCTCGCTGCCGACCGCGCTGCATCCCGCTTGTCCCGCCTCGATCCACATCCCCGAAGTCAGCGGCAATGGCGGTCCATCGGCGGCGATCGTCGGATCGAGCCCCATCGGCTTTGCGGTGCCGGATTGCAGCGAGACCCAGACGATGCTGCGGGCCGGGCCGCGGCGTCGTTCGCCCGGCGGCACCGTCGCCTTAGCGGCGTCGCTCGCCACTTCCAGCATGTCCCAGCTCGGATTTGCCCCGGTGATCAATCGCCCGAGCTGCCTGATCCAGGTAGCGACCGGATCGAGCGAGGCGACGTCGGCCCGTGGCACGAGCCGCGCTTCGGCGCCGGGGCTTCCGACTGCAAGGGCCTGGATTTGCAAGCCGGACCCAGTGAAACCGTCCTGGAGATCCAGGATGATCTCGCCGCTCTCGACCCGGAACAGATGGTGCCGGGCGCCCGCCACATTGCCTTCCACAGCGCTGACGGCGAAGACATCGACATGCCCCGCCGTGACCTCGAGCGCATACCCGCGATGGTCGAGAAGTTTGGGGTGGCGGCCGTCGAACGTGACATGACGCGCCGGACCGGCATTTCCGTCCTGCCCGGCGCTCGCCTCGGCCTGCTGAAACATGGATTCGGTCATTCCTGGGCCACCAGTCTTGCGTAGGCGCCATCAAGGCCGACCAGCTGTTCGTGGGTACCGCGTTCGACGATCTTGCCTTTCTCCAGCACGATGATCTCGTCGCAGTCACGGATCGTACTGAGGCGGTGCGCGATGATGATGCAGGTGCAACCACGCCGCCGCAGATTGTCGTCGATGATCTTTTCGGTGATCGGATCCAGTGCGCCGGTTGCTTCGTCGAGCACGACCACCGAAGGATTGGAAACCAGCGCCCGCGCGATCTCGATGCGTTGACGCTGGCCGCCTGAGAAATTGGTGCCGCCTTCGTTGATATAGCAGTCGTAATTTCCCGCCCGCGTCGCGATGTCTTCGTGGATAGCGGCATCCTTCAGCGCCTGCGACAGATCCGCCTCGGTGACGGTCGCGTCCCACAGCGTCAGGTTTTCGCGCGCCGTTCCCTCGAACAGGAAGATGTCCTGGTCGACATAGGTGATCGAGTTGGCAAACACCTGCGGCGGAATTTCCGGCAAACGCCAGCCGTCGATGCGGATTTCGCCCGTCCACGGCTTGTACAGCCCGCAAATCAGCTTTCCGAGCGTCGATTTGCCGCTGCCGGAAGCGCCGACGAGCGCCACCCTCGATCCCGGCTGGACGCTGATCGAGATGCCGTCGAGCAGCGGCGCCTCGAGGATGGAGTAGCCGAACTGGATGTTGCTGAGTTCGATCCTGCCGGTCAGCTTTGGCGGAAATCGCTCCGGCGCAACGGCGTGCGTTTCCGAATTGCCGAGCGGGTAATTGTAGACGTCTTCCAGCCGCTCAAGCCCGCCCTTGATGGTCTGCATGCTGCCGACATAGTTGACGAGTTCGGTCACCGGTTCGGAGAAGCTCGCCATCAGGGACTGAAACGCCACCAGCCCTCCCAAGGTCAATGAGCCCTCGATCACGCGCAAGCCGCCGACGCCGAGGATGGACGCAACGGTCAATCCGGTAAACAGCGTCGGCAGCATATCCAGGAAGATCGAGGATGCGCCGAGTTCCTGCTCGGCGTTCAATGCCTTGGCTTGAATCCCGGCCCATTGACCGAATGCCTCGTCCTCCAGGCCGCTGGCTTTCAGGGTTTCGATGCTGCGCACCGCGCTGACAGTGGCGCCGACCAGTTTGCCTTGCTCCAGCGCGAGACTGCGGCTGAGATCCTGCCGGTGCTCTCCGATCAGTTTCAGCGCCAGCACGTTCGCCAGCGACATGCCGACGCCGATCACTGCAAGCGGCAGATCGTAGATGGCCATGGCGGCGGCGAAGAAGACGATCGATGTCAGGTTGAGCGCATTGGCGGCGACGCCGCTCGAAAGCAGGCGGCCGATCTGCTCGTTGGCGCCGACACGGGTGGCGATGTCGCCGGCGTGACGCTGGGTGAAGAATTCAACCGGCAGTGACATCACATGCCAGAGGAAGCGGCTGACCATGACGACGGAAAGCTTGGTCTGGAGTCTGAGCAACAGCGATTGCCGCACCAACGTCAAGACCGCGCGTACCAGCGCGGTCAACGCCATGCCGATCAGCAACGGAATCAACCAGCTGTTGGTATGCTGAATGAGAATGTTGTCGATGAAGATTTTTGAAAATCCGGCGGCGACGATCGCCGGCACCACCAGCGCCAGGCTGACGACGACCAGCAAGGCTACGGCGGTCTTCGAGGAGCGCAATTCGCGCAGCAGCAGCCTTAATCCCTGCGGCTTGCTGCCGGACCGCTTGAACTCAGCGGTCGGCTCCATCGTCAGTGCGACGCCGGTGAAGGCGAGATCGAGTTCGACCATGTCGGTTCGCCGGCGGCCGATCGCGGGATCGTTGATGTAGACATCGCCGCCGTCGATCCCTTCCAGCACCACGAAGTGGTTGAAGTTCCAGTGGATGATGCAGGGCATCGGCAATTCATGCAGCGTCGACGGCTCCTTGCGAAAGCCTTTGGCGTCGAGGCCAAAGGTGCGCGCGGCGCGAACGATGTTGCTCGCCTTGCTACCATCGCGCGAGACACCGCAGGCGACGCGGAGCTGCTCCAGCGGAATCCAGGCGCCGTGGTGGGCGAGCACCATGGCGAGCGCCGCGGCGCCGCACTCGACGGCCTCCATTTGCAGGATGGTGGGCGTCCGCTTGACGTTCCTGCGCCAGAACAGCCTTCGGAACCGGTGCCAAAGGGACGGCGGCTGGACCGGCGGCGGCATTGTCTGCGGCGACGGGCTATCCATCAATGCCGGTCAAGCGCCTGAAGAGGGGGACCACCAGGTCGAGTGGGCGCTGCCTCCGTGTGGTGATTTCCGCGCGCGTCAGTGTTCCGCTGCTGAGACGAATGGGCGGCCCCTTGCCAACCGCCCAACGATAGCCGCTGACGTTGTCGGGATCCTGTTCAAGGCTGACAGTGGCGGCGTAGGCGGCGCCTTCCTTGGTAAAACGGGTGACCAGATTGTCGTTGTGGAGCACAGCCGCCATGCCCTGGGGCGTCATCGGGAAATCCGAGATCGTCACGACGGTGCCGACCATCGATCCGAACTCCTCGCGCTTCACCGTACTTGGTTCGATGCGGACCGGCATCCCGAGCTTCACGTTCTTGCCGCGCTCGGCCGGAATAAAGATCAACGCCTCGAGCCTGGTGCCTTCGCTTTCGATGGCGACCACCGGCGTGCCGACGGCAAGCACAGCGCCGGCAGAGATCTTGATTTCGAGGACGCGTCCTTCGATCGGGCTGATGATCTGGGTATTCTGGGTCAATTGCCCGGCCGTGGCTTCCATTTGCCGGCGGGCGTCGTTGAGGGCGAATTCAGACGTCTGGCTTTCGCGCTCGCGCTGCGTTTCCAGATCCGTCTGCTGCGATCGCAATTTCAGGATCTCGTTTTGGGTGTCTTCCCTTCGCTGCTGCGCATCGGTGAGATCCCGGCGGCGTTCTTCGAAAGACCGTCGCGTCGTGAGCCCCTTCGCCAGCAAGTCTTCGAGATTCTTGACGTCAACCGTCAGGAAGTCGATGCGCTGCGAGGTCGCCTTGATAACCTGGTTGAACGCGGCCTCGAGTTTCGCCATGTTCTGGCGCTTTGATGCCAGTTCACGTTCGGTTTTTTCGAGCAGGTCTTTGTACTGGCGTTCCTTTTCGTGGAATACCTCGACGGTGCCCGCGTACTTTTGCTGAATGTCGGTCTGAACGATCTCCGCGATCGGCTGTCCCTTGGTGACGTGGTCGCCGACCATGACGCTGATCGTTGCCAGCCGGCCGGCCGCGGCGGAAGCCGTTTCGACTACGCGACCGCCGCCGCTGATCAGGATCCCTTCGCCGGCAGCGCGGGTCGGCACGCGTCCGACAATGCCCCAGGTCACGACAGCGACAAGCGCCATGCAAACGACGAAGATAATGATCCAGTCGAGCGGTTTGGTAATGCGCACGAGGTGGTCGAGCTGTTCGGGCGATGCGGCCCGCTGCAACGCCACGGCGCGAAACGTCCGCTGCGTCACGTCGCTCATCTTCCCGGACCCGTCATTGAACCGGGGACCGCTTCCTCGATCGCGAGCAGTCGCTGATTTTGTCGGTCACGCACAGCTCTTTTCCTCTTGACGGCAAATAATACACAAAAGCCGACGCAGAACAACAAAAGGGGGCGGGACGGCACTGCCGGATAGCGCGTATTCGACGGCCAAAAATGACGTTAGCCGGGTTCGGACGCCTAGCAGCCCGGGCCGTGGCGCACTATGCTCCGGTGTGGATTTCTTCGAGGTCGATCCAATGGGCGCGACTGCCGCATGGACATTGATGGCCGGGTATGCCGTCGTCGTGAGCGCATCTGTATGCGCGCCGGAACGATGCGCCGCGACCGGCCCGCGCTGGAGATGGACCCGGTCGTTGGCGCTCGGCGTTGCAATGCTTGCGCTGACGCCGGATGTTTCCAGTAGTGCTGTGCTCACCGAAAACGATTTCAGGAAGGTCGAAACCATAAAGCCGCTGTTCCAGAATTTGATGGGTGATCTCGTTCAGACGTTGAAACGACCGGATCTTTCCGCCAACGACGCCGATTGCATCAACTCGACAGTCCGCGAACTTCTTCAGATCTCCGAGGAGCTTTCGAGCTACGAGTACCTCATCACCATCGAAAAGGAGATAACCGATTTTGGCGACAACAGTCCGGTGAAAGGCGTCGTGAAGTTCGCGATCGAAAAGTCGAATACGATTCTTACCGAGGAACGAAAGCGGCTGGCCCAATTGTCGGACCAGTGTTCGCGTTTTCCGCTGGCCTTTGGCAAGACGCAGGCCGCGCTGCAATTCATCGACACCACCACCAATCTCCTCAATTCCATTCAAGTGCGCCTTTGAATTCGAGGCGCCATGGCAGGAAGCCGCCATTCTACCAAGGCGACCGGAGGGATTCTGTGATGGACATCACAAGGCAGGGCAAGCCGTTACCGGCGAGCCAAAGCGGACACTAAGGAGAGATCAAGCATTGGCACGGTAAGTCATGCGCGAGGCTCGCCGAGTGTGTGCATCAACCGGTTGGCCCATCCGAAAACCGCCGCTGACAACACCAGATCGAGTTGTTCAAGCTCGCTCAATCCGACGTCCACCAGCGCCCGAGCGTCGTCGGCGCTGGCTTCAACCGGTGTGGTGGACAACTTCGCTGCAAAATTGAACAGCGCCTGGTGGCGGGCTTCCAGCGTGGCGTCGCGTTCATCCGTGAAGATCTTCTCGATGACGTCGTTTCGTCCGGTCAAGCCGATGAAGCGCGACGCGTGCACGGCGGCACAATAGATGCAGCGATTGACGACGGAGGCTCCCACAGCGCCGAGCTCGCGCTCCGCGGATGGCAGGCCGTCCTTGCCGTACATGATGAGATTGAACAGGGGCGAACGCACCTCCAGCGTTTCGGGGTCGTGCGCCAGGGTCAGGACATACGGGGAAACGCCCTTGTTCGAGGGCGTTACCTTCATCGCCGCGAGTTGCTCGGGCGTCGCCGCTGCCAGCTCGACCGGCGTGACATAAGGTGACCAGGTCGGAACCGTGGAGGTGAATCGGTGGATGGGTTCGGTCATTGCACTTCGACCTGCTTCAGGAGTTTGAGACCCGCGACGACCCGCAACTGATAGTTCACGAAGGCGGCGAGCTCTGCGAGGCGGACGATGTCGGCCTCTCCGAGGCCGGCGGCCTTGAGCGCCTCGATGTCTGCTCGCGTGGCTTCGCGTGGTGCGACCGTCAGCAAATCGGTGTGGCGAGCCATGACATCCTGCAACGGGTCGTTGCTGGATCCGTTGGGATAGGCGAGGGGAGCTACATCCAGGTCGTCTGAATGGGCCAGATAGGAATCGTAATGCCGGATCAACGCGTCGTCCCCGGCATGCCGGCACATCCGCGCTGCGAGCGCCGCCCGCAGCGCATGGCTCAGGCCACCGGGTTCGCGCGGCAGCAGCACCGCATCATGGGCCGCTTCGCTCAAGCGCAGGATCTCGGCACGGGTCTTTAGCGCCTGGGCGAGCCTGGATCCGGATGGAACCCCGGCAAGGGTTTCGATCAGCGTGGTCATGCAGCACCTCGCGGGCCAAGGGAGTTTTGGGCATCCTCGATCGTGAAGCCGGTGGGATGTGCCGTCTCCAGGAATGCGGTCAGTTCGGCCAGGAAGGGGGCTGGATCGATGCCGCGGGCCGCCAACCACTCCGGCTCATAATAGGTCTGCCGATATCGCTCCCCGGAATCACAGATCAGCGTAACCAGCGAACCGGTCTCACCGGCGCGGCGCATCTCCAGGGCCAACTGGCAGATCGCCAGGAAGTTTGTGCCGGTCGATCCGCCGACCGGCCGACGCAGCAGGCGCGACAGCACGTGCATTGCTGCGATCGATGCGGCATCCGGAATCTTCATCATGCGGTCGACCACGCCCGGGACGAATGATGGCTCCATTCGGGGGCGGCCGACGCCTTCGATCAGTGAAGGGCGTTCGCAGAGACGCATCCGATCGCCATGGCGAAAGCCGTCGAAGAAGGCCGAATGCTCGACATCCGCGACGCAGAGCCGTGTCGGAAATCGGCGGTAGCGCAAGTAGCGTCCGATGGTCGCCGAGGTGCCGCCGGTTCCGGCGCTCATCACGATCCAGTCCGGCAAGGGATGTGGTTCGCCCTGAAGCTGGGTGAAGATCGACTCGGCGATGTTGTTGTTGCCGCGCCAGTCCGTGGCCCGCTCCGCAAAGGTGAACTGGTCCATATAGTGCCCGCCAAGGCGGGCGGCGAGCGTGGCAGCTTCGGCGTAGAGGGCGTGGCCATCGTCGATCAGGTGGCAGTTGCCACCATAGTGCTCGATGGCGGCAATCTTCTCGGCCGAAGTCGTCCGCGGCATCACGGCATAGAACGGCACACCGATCATTTGCGCGAAGTAGGCCTCGGAAACCGCCGTCGAGCCCGACGAGGCTTCCACGACGGGCGTGCCCTCACGAATATGTCCGTTGCAAAGCGCGTAAAGGAACAACGACCGGGCGAGGCGGTGCTTGAGGCTGCCGGTCGGGTGGGTCGACTCGTCTTTCAGGTAAATGTTGATGTCGGAAAGCGCCGGGACGATCAGCCGGATCAAGTGCGTGTCCGCCGTTCGGCACTGGTCTGCCTCGATGGCGGCCACGGCATCGTCGATCCAGCCGCGTCTGTAATGCGGTCCGGCCGGACAGCTCTGACGGAATGACGGGTGCCCAATCGACATGACATGAAAGATCGCATAATACATATTTGGCATCAAGACTAATGTATGATGCGTAAGATAAATAGTTGGGCGCTCGCAGTTTATGCTTTATCCGGATCATAATTGATGCATGATACAAAATATGCATGATGTAATCGACATTCGCCTCCTGGAGGCTTTCGCGGCGGTGATGTCTGCCGGCAGCATCACCGGGGCGGCGCGGCTGCTTGGTCGCTCGCAGCCGGTCGTCACGCGGCAGATCCAGGATCTGGAGGCCGACGTCGGGTATCCCCTGTTCTCCAGAAACGGCCCGCGCATCAGCCCGACGCTGAAGGGCGTTCTGTTCCACGCCGAAGTCGAGCGGCTTCTGCTTGGCCTGAAGCATATCCGGCAACGTGCCGCAGCGATCGGGGCGGGCGCGCTCCCGGTGCTCAGTCTTGCCGCGATCCCGGCCCTGGCTGCGGGATTCATTCCCGTCGCGCTCGCCACTCTGGATCGCGAGCTGCTGCCGAGCCGGATCCATGTGCAGGCGCTCTCCGCCGAGAATGTGGTGCAATCGGTGTTGTCGCAATCGGTGGATTTCGGGCTGGCGAGCCTACCTGTCCAGCATCCCGGACTCGATGTTCAATGGGTTTGCGAGGTGCCGTGCGTGGCGTGCCTGGCCGTCGAACATCCTCTGGCGAAGCGCCGGGTGATCCGCCTCAAGGACCTCGGCGGTCGCCGCTTGCTCACGATGGCCAATCCCTATCGGCTTCGTCGTCGCGTTGAAGAGGCGCTGGAGCGCGCCGGGGTCGTGCCGGAAGAGGTCATCGACACCAACGCCTCGCTGACGGCGATCGCGATGGCGAAGCAGTCCATGGGCATCGCCATCGTCGAGCCGGTCTTGACCTCCAGCCTTCCAATGGACGGCGTCGTGACCCGTCGCCTCGACGTATCCATTCCCTTCATGTTTGCGGCGCTCTCGCCGGCGGGGCGCGAACTCACGCCCACCATCGCCGCCCTCGATGCTGCGTTGCGCGCCGCGGTCGCGCTGATGCCCGGCGCCAGATTGCATAGCGGCGCGACGGCGTTGCCGGAGTCCGACAGCGAGGTCGAATTCGAAAGAGCGAACTCATGATGGTAGCCAGTGCTGATTTGGGCGGGCTCGCGGCCCTTGAGGAGCGTCTGCGACAGGATCTCGCCTGGCTGGAATTGCCGGCCAAGCCATGGGTGCCGCGCCGCGTGGTGGACGGGCAGGGCGTTGTCGACGTCGTCATCATCGGCGCGGGGATGGCGGGTCTGGTGGCTTCCGCCATGCTCAGACGTATCGGGGTCGACAACCAGCTCGTGCTCGATCGCGCACCGGCAGGTCACGAAGGCCCCTGGGTCACCTTCGCCCGGATGCGGACGCTGCGCTCGCCTAAGGAACTGACCGGCCCCGCGATGGGTTTGCCGGCGCTTACGTTCCGGGCCTTCTACGAGGCGCAATACGGCCGGGCTGCCTGGCAGGCGCTCGATCGTGCGCCGCGCACGATGTGGATGGATTATCTCATCTGGTATCGCAAGGTTCTCAACCTGCCGGTCCGTAACGAGGTGACGGTCGAACGCATTGGCGCCCGCCCCGACGAACTGCTCGCCCTGGAGGTTCGCGAAGGTAACCGGTCGCGGCAGCTGCTGGCACGTCATGTCGTGCTGGCGACGGGACGCGATGGCCTTGGCGGGTTGTCCGTTCCGTCGTTGGCGCAGGGGCTCGACCGGAGCTTCTGGGCGCATTCGGCCGACGCAATCGACTTTGCTCATCTGCGCGGCAAGCGCGTCGCCGTGGTGGGCGCCGGTGCGTCCGCGATGGACAACGCGGCGGCGGCGCTCGAGGCCGGCGCCGGCCGGCTCGACCTGTTCATCCGGCGTGCGGACATTCCGCGCGTCAACAAGTTCACGGGCATCGGCAGTCAGGGTGTCGTGCATGGCTTCGCCGGCCTGCCGGACGATTGGAAGTGGCGCTTTCTGGATCACACTCTGAAGGCGCAAACGCCTCCGCCGCGCCAGAGCGTACTGCGTGTCTCCGCTTACAAGCACGCGCATTTCCATGTCGCGAGCCCCATCAACGATCTCGTGGTCGATGGCGACCATCTCGTGGTGACGACGCCCAAGGGCCGCTATGAGACCGACTTCATCATCTTTGGCACCGGTTTCCAGGTCGACTTCGCCCTGCGTCCCGAGCTCACGGAGTTCGCGCCGTATATCCGGCTGTGGCGCGACCGCTTCGCGGTGCCTGCGGGAATGGACAATTCGGAGCTGGAGAATTCACCGGATCTCGGCGACAGCTTCGAGTTCCTCGAGAAGACGCCGGGCGCGTGCCCGGTGCTATCTAGGCTGCACTGCTTCAACTATCCGGCGACGCTCAGCCATGGAAAACTCAGCGGCGACATCCCGGCGATTAGCGAAGGTGCCGACCGGCTTGGGCGGGGCATCGCCCGCCGCCTCTTCGTGGACGATCGCGAGACTCATTTCGCGAACCTCAAGGCATTCGCAACGCCCGAGATCGTCGGTGACGAATGGACCGACGCCGACGAAGCGATGGCGCATCACGCCGCCGGATAGATCCTCCCTCGAATCGAACAGGCAAGCTCATATGCTGACGACGAACAGGAAAGCCATCGTGGCGGCGATCGCCGGCAACGCGATGGAATGGTATGACTTCACAGTCTTTGCGCTGATGACGCCCGTCATCAAGAACCTGTTCTTTCCGGTGGATCCGAACGTTCCGGGCAGCGAGATCAACGCCCTGCTGCTGACGACGGCGTTGTTCGGCACCGGCTTTATCATGCGGCCGATCGGCGGCATCGTGCTCGGCTA
>Ga0307516_10007203_pt1 | contig 12832 bp, 11 predicted proteins | sample 19_EM_MG_FD_203310 | JGI IMG/M metagenome (GOLD analysis project Ga0307516, IMG submission 203310) | Populus trichocarpa ectomycorrhiza microbial communities from riparian zone in the Pacific Northwest, United States - 19_EM | ecosystem: Host-associated > Plants > Roots > Unclassified | place... | reverse complement strand
CGCGAGCGCCGACCCGGTCGCCGTTCAGATCCAGGCAGGCATCGAGCGCTTCGAGCTCGCCGAGGCCATCGCCCAGCCGGTGCCGCGCGGACGGCTCGACATCCATGCCGTGTTCACCGACGAGGTCGTGAGCGTACAGACCATCGAGCGCGGGGCTCGCCCGGGGCGCGCCGCGGAACTGGTCGTCCCGATCCAGGTCACAGAACAGGAACCGCCATGACACGCCCGCGCGTCGCGCTCACCTTCGTGCTCGCCATCGCGCTGGTCGCGCTGACCGCGGCGCACGCACGCGCGGATCCCGGCATGGTCGCCGTGATCGTCGGCGTGAATACGAGCGTCGACCGCGATCTCCCGACGCTGCGGTACGCGGACGACGACGCGGTGCTCTACTGGGAGCTGTTTCGCCAGCTCGGCGCCACGACGTTCTTGCTCGCCCGGCCAGACGCCAACACCCGCGGGCTACATCCGGAGGCCGCGGTCGCGGCGCGACCCCCGCGCGGCGACGAGCTGGCGCGCGCCATCACCAAGGCCACCGCCGCGATCGCCGCTGCCCGCGCTAGCGGCGATCGCACGGTGTTCTATTTCATCTATGCCGGACACGGCAACGTGCGCGACGGACAAGCCTACATCGGGCTCGAAGACGGTCGGCTGACGGGGATGGATCTGGAGCGCGGGGTGCTCGACGCGGTGTCGGCCGATCAGATGCATGTGGTCGTCGATGCGTGCTACTCGGGGCTGTTGGCCGGGACGCGCGGCCCGGGCGGCGAGCGGCGGCCGCTGCGCGGCTTCAGCGGGCTTCAGAGCCTGGCCAGCGATGGTCGGATCGGGCTTCTGCTGTCGACGTCCTCGGCGCGCGAGAGCCACGAATGGGAGGGCTTTCAGGCCGGCGTGTTCAGCTACGAGGTGCGCTCGGGGCTGTACGGCGCCGCCGACGCCGACGGCGATGGCTACGTGAGCTATGGCGAGATCGCGGCCTTCGTCGCGCGCGCCAACGCCGCGATCCCGAACGAGCGATTTCGGCCCGACGTCTACGCGCGTCCGCCGCGCCGCACCGACCGTCTCCTCGACCTGCGGAACGCGCTGCACCGGCGCGTCGAGATCGATGGCAAGCGGGCGGGCCACTACACGCTCGAGGACGACCTGGGCGTCCGCGTCCTGGACTTCCATAACGCGGCCGACCAGCGCGTCGCGATCGTCCGACCGGCGGGTCACCGCGACTTGTTCCTGCGACAGGTCGATACGAACCAGGAGTACCGCGTCGCCGCGGGCGCCAGCGACGTCCTGCTGATCGAGGATCTCGATGCGGGGGTGCCGCACGTCGCGTTGCGCGGCGCCGCTCACGAGTCGTTCAGCCGGACGTTCCTGTTGCAATTCGACGAGGAGGTCGTGCGCCGGTTCGACGCTGCGTGGGCGGCCGATCCCGCGAGCATGCAGGGCGAGGCGCAACCCGCGTGGCGGCGCCCCGCTGCCGTGGTCGCGCTGGGCGTGGCCGGCAGCGCGTCGCTGGCCGCCGTCGGGTTCGCGCTCTCCGCGCGCAGCCTGCGCAGTGGCCTGACCTCCGAGGAGTCGCAGGCAAGCGTGGCCGCACGCAACGCCAAGATCGGGTTTCGCGACTCGGCGGCGGAGATCTGCGGGGGGATCGGCGCCGCGGCGCTCGTGACCGGCGCGGTCCTCTGGCTGTGGCCCACCGGCCATCCACGAACACCGGTGCTCGGTGCGAGCCGGCGAGCCGACGGCAGCACGCTGTTGACCCTGCGTGGGACCTTTTGATCGGGACCTCGTGGCCGCTCGGGTGGTCAGAGATCCGCCGCGCGAGTCATGATCTGCGCGACGACGACGCTGCGTCCCGCCGCCGCGCGAAGCGGGTCATCCCACGCGGCTTGTAGACCGCCAGCGCCGTGGCGGTGAGCAACACGACCAGCGCGGCACCGGCGTCGACCACCAGCTGGACGCGCATCTTCGCGTCGGTCCCCCCGGACAGCGGGCCGCGCGCTGCGACCTGCGCCATGTGCGAGATCACCCTGGTGTGCAACAACAGCAGGCCGGTCGCCACCACGGTGAGCACGAGCTTGAACAGCACCCAGTAGTGGCGGACCAGGCCCCATCTGGTGATCAGCGACTGGACGATGCCCGTCGCGAGCGCAGCCAGGCACAGCGGCACGATGACGTACCAGCCGGTCACGTCCATGGCGAGGTACATGGTGCGCACCAGCAGCGCATCGGCGCTGGTCAGCCCGACCACCGCGAGCACGAGGAACACGACGACGGCGCCCAGCCAGCCGACCGACGACGTCACGTGCGCGGTCAGCGCCAGGTTGCGGACGGCGGGGCTCATCCGTGGCCATGCGGAGCGAGGCCGGCGAGGTGCAGCGCGACGAAGGCGACCACGATCAGGATGGCCATGATGCCGAACACCTTCACCCAGCGAGGCAGCGTGGAGTCATCGGGCTGTGTCATGGCGTTGGTTTTATCGATACACTGTGTCTCTGTCAAGGACGACGTGTTTCGTTCGCTTCGTGTACCATCGCGCCGTGCCGAAGCTGTGGAACGCTACGATCGAGGCGCATCGCCGCGAGGTCCGCGATGCCGTGCTCGACACCACGGCGTCGCTGATCGGCAAGCACGGCCTCGGCGCCGTGACGATGTCGCAGATCGCCGACGAGACCGGCATCGGGCGCGCGACGCTGTACAAGTACTTCCCCGATCTCGAGGCCGTGCTCGTCGCCTGGCACGAGCGCCAGGTCGCGAGCCACCTCCAGGAGCTCGCGGCGATCCGGGATCGCGCGGGCGACGCGGTGGACCGGCTCGAGGCCGTGCTCGACGCGTTCGCGGTGATCTCCCACGAGCGCCACGGCAGCGAGATCGCGGCGCTGCTGCATCGCGGGGCGCATGTCGCGCACGCGCACGACGAGCTCGCGCGGTTCCTCCGCGATCTCATCGCCGAGGGGACGCGGGCCGGGGCGCTGCGCGACGACGTGGCACCCCAGGAGCTCGCGAGCTACTGCTTGCACGCGCTGACCGCGGCGAGCGGGCTCGCGTCGAGAGCCGCGGTGCGCAGGCTCGTCAAGGTGACGCTGGACGGCTTGCGCGTGCCGCGGTGAGCGCTCCGGCAGCGCGTCTCGGGGCGCTGCGTCGTGTCGGGCGCCTGACCATCCTGGTGCGATCGCTCGAGCCAGCGCGCGCCGGGCGGATCCGCTCACCGGCCGTCGGTGCTTGCAACCCCCGGTGGGCGAGCCCGACGCGGCTCGCGAGAGCTCTCCGCACGATGAGGTAGCTCTCTTTCGCTGCCGAGAGGTCGATTCGTCAGGTGCGTAGATGCACCGCCACGACGATCAGGAAAACGACGAAGCTGCGATCGGCTCCGAGGCCCGGGCTCGGCTGCGCACGGCGCCGTGCGCGAGGCGGGGGCTCCTGGGCACGGGGCATCTCCGGATCAGCGGTCCGGACCGACGGAACGAATGAACCGCACATCATCTTGGTTGGCGGGCTGGTTGGTGGGCGCAATCGTTGCGACCACCGCGATGGTGGCCGCGATCGATGTCTGGACGTCGGCGGATCTCGTCGGTTCGATCCTGTTCGTGCTGCCGCTCTCGCTGTGCGCCATGCAGCGCTCCAGGCGACTGTTGTGGGGCACCGCCGTCGCCGCCGTGCTCTCGACCGTGCTTGCAGCGCTGTGGGGGATCGACCGGGCCGGCCTGGTGGTTCCGTGGACCGCGTTGGTGAACCGTGGCATGGTCATCGCGAGCCTCCTGGCGCTCACGGCATTCATCCGGCTCTGGATGACGAGGAGCGAGAAGATCGTCCTGGATGCCCAGGACAGCGCTCACCAGAGCAGTCGCGTGGCGGCGCAGAACATGCAGCTCGAGATCCTGATGACCGCCGCGACTCGCGATCTTCAGGTGCTGAAGGTCGCGGACGCCCATCTGTCGCAGATGGAGCGCAGGTATCGCGGCCTGCTCGAGGCGGCCCCAGATGCGATGCTGGTCGTCGATCCGCGCGGCGCGATCGTGCTGCTGAATGTGCAGGCAGAGCAGCAGTTCGGCTACCGGCGCGACGAGCTGGTCGGCCAGCCAGTCAAGAACCTGATTCCAGTCGGCTTCGCGGAGCGCCTGATCGCAGACGGCACGCGCAGCGCTGCCGAAGCGCTGGCGCAGCAGATCGGGACGGGGATCGAGCTGTCCGGGCGCCGGAAAGACGGCAGCGAGTTTCCGATCGAGATCATGCTGAGCCCGCTGGCGAGCGACGGCGGCATCCTGGTGACGGCGGCGATCCGGGACATCAGCGTGCGCAAGGCCGCCGAGCACCACCTCGGCCAGCTGGAAGGTCGGCATCGCGAGCTCCTCGCGGCGGCGCCCGATGCGATGCTGGTCGTCAATCAACGCGGCGAGATCGTGATCCTGAACCTTCAGGCAAAGAAGCAGTTTGGATACCCGCTGGGAGAGCTCGTCGGGCAACCGGTCACCAGACTCATCCCGCACGGCTTCGCCGAACGGCTGATCGCGGACGGCACGCGGACTGCCGACGCGGCGATCGGGCAACAGATCGGGACGGGGATCGAGTTGTCCGGGCGGCGCAAGGATGGCAGCGAATTTCCGCTCGAGATCATGCTGAGCCCGCTGCAGAGCGACGATGGCGTGCTGACCATCGCGGCGATCCGCGACATCAGCGTGCGCAAGGCGGCCGAGACCCATCTGGCGCACACCGAGGCTCGCTATCGGGGGCTGCTGGAGGCGGCTCCCGACGCGATGGTGGTGGTGAACCAGGGCGGTGAGATCGTGCTGCTGAATGTCCAGGCGGAGCACCAGTTCGGCTACCGGCGCGATGAGCTGCTCGGGCAGCGGGTCGATCAACTGATCCCGGTGGGTTTTGCGGAGCGCCTGATCGCCGACGGCACGCGCACCGCCGCCGAGGCGCTGGCGCAGCAGATCGGGACGGGGATCGAGCTGTCGGGGCGGCGCAAGGATGGCAGCGAGTTTCCGATCGAGATCATGCTGAGCCCGCTGACGAGCGACGACGGCATCCTGGTGACGGCGGCGATCCGGAACATCAGCGTGCGCAAGGCCGCGGAGCACCACCTCGCCCAGATGGAGGGTCGGCACCGCGAGCTCCTCGCAGCGGCCCCCGATGCCATGCTGGTCGTCAATCAACGCGGCGAGATCGTGATCCTGAACCTTCAGGCCAAGAAGCAGTTCGGCTACCTCCCGGGGGAGCTCGTCGGGCAACCGGTCACCAAGCTCATCCCGCACGGCTTCGCCGAGCGGCTGATCGCGGACGGCACGCGGACCGCCGATGCGGCGCTGCGGCAGCAGATCGGCACGGGGATCGAGCTGTCCGGGCTCCGGAAAGACGGCAGCGAGTTTCCGATCGAGATCATGCTGAGCCCGCTGCAGAGCGACGACGGCGTGCTGACCATCGCGGCGATCCGGAACATCAGCGTGCGCAGGGCTTCGGAGCTGCAGCTCGCGCAGATGGAGGGCAGGTATCGCGGCCTGCTCGAAGCGGCGCCGGACGCGATGGCGCTGGTGCGCATGACCGGCGCGATCGTCCTGGTGAACGTGGAGGCCGAGCGGCGCTTCGGCTATCGCCGCGATGACATCGTCGGCAAGCCGCTCAACACGCTGATCCCGGACGTGGCGGCGATCCTCCCGGAGGTCCGGAACCGCATCGAGGCCGCGGCCGCGTCGAGCCACGATGCGGTGGGCCACGCGATCGCGCCGCCGATCGAGCTCCGCGGCCTGCGCAAGGATGGCAGCGAGTTTCCCCTCGAGATCATGCTGAGCGTCGTGCACGGCATCGAAGGCGCCCTGGTGGCGGTGGCGATCCGCGATGTCACCGTGCGCAAGCTGGCGGAGGCTCGCCTGCTCGAGACGGTGGCCGAGCTCCATCGCTCGAACGAGGAGCTCGGGCAATTCGCCTACATCGCCTCGCACGATCTCCAGGAGCCGCTGCGCATGGTGGCCAGCTACACCCAGCTGCTGTCCCGGCGCTACAAGGGCAAGCTCGACGCGGACGCGGACGAGTTCATCGCGTACGCCGTGGACGGCGCCAACCGGATGCAGCGGTTGATCCAGGATCTGCTGATCTACTCGCGCGTCGGAACCGTAGGAAAGGTCTTGATGCACACATCCAGTGAAGATGCGTTGAAATGCGCGACCGAGAACCTGCGAGGTGCCATCGAGGACAGCGGGGCCATCGTGACCCACGAGCCGCTGCCCGCGGTGCTCGCGGACGGAGTCCAGCTGGTCCAGCTGTTCCAGAACCTGATCGGCAACGCCATCAAGTACCAGCGCGCAGGCGTCCCGCAGGTCCACGTCTCGGCCGCCCTCGGCGCGGGGGCGAAGTGGATGTTTTCGATAAAAGACAACGGACTCGGAATCGAGTCGAAGTACTTCGAGAGGATTTTTGGCATGTTTCAACGACTACACAAGCGAGAGGAATTCGCCGGCACCGGCATCGGATTGGCGATCTGCAAGAAGATCGTCGAGCGCCACGGCGGCAGCATCTCGGTCGAGTCGCAGCTCGGGGCCGGCTCGACGTTCCGGTTCGCGCTGGCAGGAAGCGAGGCCCGGTCATGACAGCCATCGGCGAACGCCACGGTGTGCCGATCGACGTGCTCCTGGTCGAGGACAGCCCCGGCGATGTCCGGCTGACCCGCGAGGCCTTGCGCGACGCCAACCAGCTGATCCACCTGCACGTCGCGGCCGACGGCGTCGAGGCCATGGCGTTTCTGCGCCGCGAGGGACCCCACGCCCACGCGCCGCACCCCGATCTCATCCTGCTGGATCTGAACCTCCCCAGGATGGATGGCCGCGAGGTGCTGGCGCTCATCAAGGACGACGACCAGCTCAGCACCATCCCGACCATCATCCTGACGACCTCCGCCGCGGAAGGCGACATCATGAAGAGCTATCAACTCCGAGCGAACTGTTACGTCACCAAGCCGGTTCAGCTCGATGCGTTCGAGAGCGTCGTGAAGAGCATCAACGACTTCTGGCTGACGCGGGCGAAGTTGCCGCACCAGGTCTACGGCAGTTGAGTAATACCCAGATCAATCGGGTCCTCCTGGTCGAGGACTCCGCCGGCGACGCCCGCCTGCTCCGCGAGATGTTCAGCGAGCAGGGCTGGCACCAGACCGACCTGACGCACGTCTTGCGGATGAGCGACGCCGAGCGCCACCTGGCGGGCCACGCGGTGGACGTGATCCTGCTTGATCTGGGGCTGCCCGATGCACAGGGCTTGCAGGCGATCCATCGGGCGCACGCGGCCGCGCCGCGGATCCCGCTGGTGGTGCTGACCGGCCTGGACGACGAATCGCTGGCGCTGCAAGCCTTGAAGGCGGGCGCGCAAGACTACCTCGTCAAGGGCCAGATCGAGACCCGCGGCCTCATGCGAGCGCTGCGCTACGCGGTCGAGCGCAAGCACATGGACGAGGCGTTGTCCGCGGAGCAGGAGCGCGCCCAGATCACGCTCAACTGCATCGGCGACGCGGTGATCTGCACCGACGTGGCGGGGACCATCACATTTCTGAATGCGGCCGCCGAGATGATGACCGGCTGGGGACGCGAGCATGCGCAAGGCCAGCCGCTGAGCGGCGTGGTCCGGCTCCTCCACCCCGACACGCGCAAGACCATGCCGATCCCGACGTTCGTCAGCCCACGGAGCCGGACCCAGACGCTGCCATCGAGCTTCATCCTCGTCCGACCCGATGGGCTCGAGACCCCGATCGAGGACTCGGTCGATCCGATCCATGACCGCATCGGACAACCGACCGGTGCGGTCGTCGTGTTCCGCGACGTCAGCGCGGCCCGGGCGATGTCGCTCCAGATCGCGCACGCGGCGGAACACGACTTCCTGACCGGACTCCCCAATCGCATGCTGCTGAATGATCGCGTGAACCAGGCGATCGTCCTGGCGCGCCGGCACACCAAGCAGGTCGCCCTGCTGTTCCTGGATCTGGACGGCTTCAAGCACATCAACGACTCGCTGGGCCACCCGGTGGGCGACAAGCTGCTGCAGTCGGTGGCGAAGCGGCTGGTGGATTGCGCGCGCCTGTCGGACACCGTCAGCCGGCAGGGCGGTGACGAGTTCGTCGTGCTGCTCTCCGAGGTGCAGCAGGCCGAAGACGCGGCGATCGCGGCGCGCCGGATGCTGCATGCCGTGGCCGAGCCGCACTCGATCGATCAGCACGACCTGTTCGTCACCGCGAGCATCGGCGTGAGCATCTATCCCGAAGACGGGCCCGATGCCGAGACGCTGATCAAGAACGCCGACACCGCCATGTACCAGGCCAAGGAGAACGGGCGCCAGAGCTATCAGTACTTCAAGCCGGAGATGAATGCGCGCGCGGTGGAGCGGCAATCGATCGAAGAGGGGCTGCGGCGCGCCTTGCAACGCAACGAGTTCTCGCTGCATTACCAGCCGAAGATCAACTTCAGGACCGGCGCGATCACCGGCGCGGAAGCGTTGATCCGCTGGACGCACCCGACCCGCGGCTCGGTCTCGCCGGCGCAGTTCATCCCCGTGGCCGAGGAATGCGGTCTCATCCTGCCGATCGGGAACTGGGTGCTTCGCCATGCCTGCAAGCAGGCGCAGGCCTGGGCCGCGGCCGGGTTGCCGCCCGCGACCGTCGCCGTCAATGTCTCGGCGCGCGAGTTTCGCGACGACAGCTTCCTCGATGGCCTGTCCGCGGCGCTCGACGAGTCCGGGCTGGATCCGAAGTCGCTCGAGCTCGAGCTGACCGAGAGCGTGCTCATGAAGCACGCCGAGTCCGCCGCGTCGATCCTCCAGACGCTGCGCGAGCGCGGGATCCAGGTCGCGATCGATGACTTCGGCACCGGGTATTCGAGCCTGAGCTACCTGCGGCGGTTCCCGATCGACGCGCTCAAGATCGATCAGTCGTTCGTCGGGGGGATCACCACCGCCACCGACGATGCGAGCATCGTGACCGCGGTGATCAGCATGGCCCGGAGCCTCAAGCTACGCGTCGTCGCGGAGGGCGTGGAGACGCTGGAACAGTCGACGTTTCTTCGCAACCACGACTGCGACGAGGCCCAGGGCTACTATTTCAGCCGGCCGGTGCCTGCGCACCAGTTCGCCGCGCTGCTCGCGCGCCGCGTCCCCGCCGAACCGATCGCGGCGTGATGTCTTCTGGTCGAGCCGATGCGCCACGACCGCCCGGTGCTCCCCGCGCGTCAGCGTGGTGGCAGGTGGTCGCGCAGGGCCGCCTCGATGTCGTTCGCGGCGCGGCGCCGCAGCTCATCGACCCGCGCCGGGTCGGAGACCGTGATCGTCAGCTCGATCGCGCCGGCTTCGCCGCGGGCCGAGATGTGAAGCCCGGGCAGGTCGAGCGGGCAATCGTCCATGTCGCTGCGGCCGAGCATCATCCACGCGCGATGGCAGCGCATCGCCGACAGCAGGTGATCGGGCGGGCCGGCCTCGGACGACAGCAGCACGAGGGTGCCGCCCGGCACCTCGCTGCCGGCCACGGCGTAGCGCCGCACCGGCGATACCGACGCGACCTGACCGGGCGTATCGCCGCACGCCTGCTCGTACTCGGCCTCGATCTCGGCGGCGGCGCTGCGGTGGAGCAGCGCGAGCCGCTCGTGCTCGGCCGCGGTGTCCCACGTCCCGAACCAGGTGCCGACCATCAACTCGGGTGGGTCGTTGGCCGACCGGGCCGCCGGCCAGTGCGTCAGCTCGCGCGCGCGATCCGACTCGCGGGTCGCCACGGCGAGGTGTTGATCGGCGCGAAGTCCGCGCGGGCCCGGTTGCTCCTGGAGCGAAGCGGCGCCGCAAGCAGTGAGGAGACACAGGACGGTCGTGCGGTACATATCTCGACATCGAGCAAGCCGCGCGCCTACCTCGCGCTGGCGCGCGCGCGGCGGTTCGCGCACCGCTTGCGCAGCCTGGCGACGGCGCGCAACGGATGCGCCGACCGGCGCCGCGATCGTCACTGCGCCGCGACGCGGTCGCGCAGCTCCCGGACGATCTCCGGCGCCAGGTGCTCGTCGGCCCAGCGATACAGCAGCTGCTCTTCGCGTCCGGCGTGGAGCAGCAGCAAGTTGATGAACTCGTGCGACCGCTCGTATCGAATGCAGTGGAGATCCACGGCGATCCCGAGCTCGAACAACAGCTCGCGCAGCTGGGCATGCTGGCGCACCAGCGCCATCGCCTCGTCGCGAGCCGCGCGGGCGAACGCCGGCAGCACGACGCGCTCCTCGGCGTCCATGTGGCGGCGAAGCCCATGGTCGAGCTCGGTCCACAGCGCCGCCACCTCGTCGGTCGCGTTGGCCTGCATGGCCGCCAGCAGGCGCACGAGCAGCTCGCGTAGCGAGTCGTGGCTGCGCATCATGTACGTGTAGAACGCGGAGTCGGTTCGCGGGGGCGTCGAGGTTTGCAGCATGCCTCCTCGAGTTGCAGCGGGCGTGCCCGGCTGCGTGGCGAGACCCGCGCGAGATCCACTGAGCCTCGAGCGTGACCGGCCCACGTTCGATGGGAACGTTCCGTGCACGTCTGCCGAGCGGGCGAGCGCGACCGCGGTCTCGCCGCGGGCGATCGAGCCGGGCGTGGCTGGGATGGCGTCCGGGTCGAGAACCGGCGCTTGGGTTCCTTCGCTCGATGATGTAGTCCGCGCGCGGGACTCGTGGATCTCTGCGTGATGAAGTGGCTCGTTGTCCTGGCGCTGGTCGTCGCGGTCCCGGCCGCGGCCGACCCGATCGACAAGCTGTTCCCGTACCTCGACGCGAAGACGCCCGGCGCGGTGGTCGTGCTGGTGAACCACGGCAAGGTGATCGCGCGTCGCGCGTACGGCGCCGCGGATGTCGAGCTCGGCGTGAAGATGTCGGCCGAACAACGGTTCCGGATCGCGTCGATCTCGAAGCAGCTCACCGCGGTCGCGATCCTTCAGCTCGTCGATGCCGGCAAGCTCGCGCTCGATCAGCCGATCCACAGCTACCTGCCGGATGCGCCCGCCGCGTGGGCGCCGGTCACGCTCGCGGCGCTGCTCTCGCACACCTCGGGGCTGCCGTCGTTCGTCGACGCGAAGGATATCGCCGACGCCGCGAACGGTGCGCAGACCTACGGCGAGCTGCGCGCGCTACTCGACAAGAAGCCGCTCCACACCCGGCCAGGCACCGAGCACGCGTACAACAACTGGGGCTACGCAGTGCTCGCGCAGGTGCTCGAGCGCGCGACCGGCCAGCCGTACTGCGCGTACGTCACGCAGCACCTGCTCGCGCCGCTGAACATGATCCACACCGTGTGCGCGACGGGCGGCGCGGTGGTCGCGGGGCTGGTGAACGGCTACGATCGGGCGTACGGCCGGGAATGGATCCGGCCGCGCGGGGTCGTGCTCGAAGCGGCGCTCGTGTCCGCAGGCGGCTGGGTCTCGACCGTCGATGACCTCGCGGCGTGGACGACCGCGCTGACCAGCGGCAAGCTGCTGAAGCCCGAGACGTTCGCGAAGCTCTACGTCGCGACGTCGGTGGCGCAGGGCACGGTGCCGTACAGCTTCGGCACCCGGCTGCGCACCGAGGACGGCCACGCGCTGTTGCTCGCGAACGGCGACCTGCCCGGATTTCACTCGGAGATCGCGTACGACAAGGACTGCGACTGCGCCGCGATCTCGCTCTTCAACTGGAACGCGCCGTATCCGTTCCTCACCCGGCGGCTGCTTGCGATCGCGCGCGGCGCACCGATTCATGATCCTGCGCCCGTGAAGGTGTCGGAGGCCGAGCTCGCGAAGCTGGTCGGCACCTACCGCGCCGGCGACCATCAGCCGCAGCGCGAGCTCGTGCTCGATCACGGCAGGCTCTACTGCCACGACGATGGCGATCCCGGCCGAGACGCGCTCGTGCCGCTCGGTAACAATGTGTTCCGCTACACGATCGACGATGGCAACCGGCTCACGTTCTCCGGCGAGACGCTGACGTTTGGCGACGACGAGCAGGTCTGGCACGCAGCTCAGCAGCGCGTCCGCTGAGTCGATGCGCCCGCGCTTGCCGAAGCAATGACCGGCGACGCCGCGCGTGGGGCACGAAACGGCTCCGGTGATCGGTGCCGATCCTCCACGCCCAGTTGCCATGAGCGGCGATGGGCGACGCGACGGAGTCTGCCCGGGAGTTCCGCGGGATCCAGATTCACGCGACGCCTGACCTGCGCTTGCCCGGGCTCGGTCACGCGCCGACCCAGCACCGGTGAGCGCGCTCGACCGGCGCTGGTCGTGGACTGGCTATTGTGGTGTGATGGCGGATGCTGTAAACATGTCTTTGGTCTTTGTCTTTGTGTCCAGAGCTGCCTCGATCGCATTCTTGAGTAGTTGTTCCGGAACCGAGCCATTCATCGGTGCGTGAACAACACGCCAGAACGGTGAGCATAGCGATGTGAAAACCAGCCGCTGGTAGGTCGACTGCGGCGAATTCTCATCCGGTGAGATCTGGATCGAGGGGATGGCGGAGAACGCCGCGAGGTCCATTCCACCTGACTTGTTTCCGACGACGCAGTAGAGCCCATGATGACGGTACAGGCTTACCAAGGCGCTCGCCTGCGTCTGGTATAATATTGTCGAGCCGCCGTTTTGCGCGTTGAGTAACGACGCTCCATGAATAGCGGCGGGGTTGCTCAAGTCAGTGAGCTTCGCGACCCAGCGGTTTCGGATGTTGGCCCATATGGTTTCCACCGCCGGCGGCGGCTCATCACCGAGCAGCACGATGCCGTGGTCCACAGGGATCGCTTCGACGATGTTCGAGAAACGGTCGCCAGTCATGTTGGTTGTCTTATTGCCTGTCGAATTTCGAACCCAGATGCCGGCCGCGTCTTTCGGAGCCCTTCCGTC
>Ga0307516_10007201_pt1 | contig 12834 bp, 16 predicted proteins | sample 19_EM_MG_FD_203310 | JGI IMG/M metagenome (GOLD analysis project Ga0307516, IMG submission 203310) | Populus trichocarpa ectomycorrhiza microbial communities from riparian zone in the Pacific Northwest, United States - 19_EM | ecosystem: Host-associated > Plants > Roots > Unclassified | place... | reverse complement strand
CCACGCCGGTTACCTGGGGGGGGGGTTGGAACTGTGTCGCCCCCCCCCCCCCCCCCCCGCACCTGCCCCCTCCTCTCCCGCACCCTGCTCGTCCAGCCAATCACGCAACTCCAGTTCAGACACCGCGCTGACGGCGTCATCCACCTCCGCCGGCGCCCGCCTGCCCACCTCCGTGGTCGCGAGAAAGTCCAGCACCGCGCCCGGCTGCACCTCCCATCGGCCAGGAGGTCCCGCACCTTCCACCTCCCAGTCTCCTTCTTCACCTGCCTCCACAGGATCTTCTGCTGCGGCTTCCACTCGGGGTACTCCTTGAAGAGGTGGTCCCGGGTCTGCGTCCGGCATCGGCACCACCAGCATTGTGGGGTGTATCGGCTCTTCGTCCAGTTGAGGCACTGCCCGGTCAGGCAGTGCCCTATCTTGATCTGCTAGAACCTCGAGGCGAGCCTCTTGGAGCCCCGGCCACCGCGCCGTTGGGTTTCTGGCTCTTTGGCATGCAGTCCCTCGTCTTTGAGTCCGACCCGCAGCCCACTGGCGTGCCTCCGCCCACTTCTTTTCCGAGATTTCCCGCTTGAGGTTGGCGAGGGGTTGTGGGAAAGGCGCCGCCCGCACTTCCGTCCGGCCTGAGGAGCTTAGCCACTCCACCCCGCGAGTGTTCGGCTTCCCTGCTGCGATCTTTGCCCACTCATCGGCCTAGCCATTGCCAGTGACTCCTTTGTGAGCTGGGCACCATCGGATTTCGGTGACGATTCCCGGCCTCGCCCTGCGCAGGGTGGTGATGTGCTTCCGCACCGCACCTGGAGGGCATACTGTTGCCCAAGGCCAGGTTCGTCCGATGCCATCCGCCTGATAGCTGCCTGTGCATCTGAAAAGATGGTGATTCGTTCCGGCGTCGCGTTCCTTTGCGCTGCCAGCTCCAGCACATGGGCAAGAGCGGCGCACTCTGCATCATAGGCCTCTTAGTTGCTGCCCATGTGCACTTTGGCGTCCACCCAGGTTAGGCCCCTCCTCCACACCACTGAGTACCCGGTGGCCCCATCATCTAACCGGGAGCCGCCCGTGAACATGGTCAATCCAGGTCGGATCCTCTTTGCCTCTGCTCGAGCCTCCGCTTCTTCCTCTTGTTGAAGCTCCGCGTCGAGGGTTTCCGGCTCCTGAGCAGCACTGTCTGTCTGTCCGCCGTATGCGAGGGCGTTTGTGAGCCGCCGCCCGATTCCGGTTGGAGCTCTCACCACCTTCCATGCTTGATCCCCCTGCGACAGGCTCAGCAGCCGTAGTCCAAAGCGCCGTTGCCTGTTTTCCAGCTGCGCTGTTGCTGCTCTGACGCCCGACTCCATCGAGAGAGCACCCAGGTTGGTTGTCCGGAAGCAGCTAGTTGTTGCCCGTGCCTCCTGGTTGACTAGGAGCTGGAGTTCGTTCGCCCGACTTCCGATAGTGCCTTGGGCGGTGTCTCCCTTCCACCATAGCTCCGACCCGAGGTGGTCCCGGGTGTGGCATGCGTAGAGGCACCATCCGCAGTCGGCAGTCGGACGGCTCTTAATCCATTTCAGGCAGTGGCCGATGAGTGCATGGCCCGTCTTCAGCAAATGATAACGTGAGGTGACCATCCTGCCATAGCTGGCAATTGTTATATCTGGTCGCTGCCCATTGAAAAGCCTATATTTTGCTGCCGAGATTTTAGTCTCTGCCCATTGCCTTGCCGCAGCCCACTTCTTCTCAGAGGATTTGCATTTGAGGTGCGCCAGCGACTAGTGCAGTGGCATGGCCTTGCTCCCTTCCATCTACATAGGAACATAGCGGTGGCTGCTGGCTTAGCACCTGCCTGCCGTCGCATTATTACAAGCGGGGGGGGCAGGGAGAGAGTTGCAGAGAGGGCAGAGCAATGTGCACAACAAAGTGTCAGTGCTGTCCCCCTTCCTGTTGGGGGTGTGCATGTCTGCTCGCCGAATCAGCATCACCACGCGCCATCACTAGCGGAGGTCGCCATGTCGTCGGACGCAATCAGGTTTTCCCGCCTTTCGGTGGAGAAGACGACGAATCCAACAACCCACGGAACAGTAGCACGAAAGCCGAGGAGAATGAGGTCTGTAAGAATGTAATGTAAGAACGTAAGAACTTATTGACCTTAGGCTGAGAGGGTGACCAGCTGAAGATCGTCGGTGATAGACGCTGGACTACATTGGCTTCAAGCACGAGCAGTGGCAGCATGGGGGACTGCAGAATAGCAATGAAGGCATTAGAGTGGATAGAGGAGGGAGGAAGGAAGAGGGAGAGCTCGAGCGCGAGGGGGGGTTTATACTCTTGGCAACCTGCAAGTCGATGGATCCGGACCGCAATTGACAGGACCAAATGATCGAGGCTAGGGGCGGGTGGAAAGATGGGAGAGAGGCATTATCCGGTGAGCTTCTTTAGGCGACGAATCTATGAGCGGCAGAGCGACACATTGGCTTGTGCCAGGTGATCACCGGCATATTGCTGAATAGCCGTAGGAATACGCCAGCTCCATCTTGGATTGTGCGGTTGCTGTGAATCACTATTGAAGCCGGAAGTTAGGTGGGTAACCAATGCTGTCGGACGGCATTGCTCGCTGTTCGACAGCACTGGTTTTCCCGGCTCCACCGGTGTCGCGCAGCAACTACAAAACCCGAGGAGGGCGGTAAAGACGATGATTCACTGATCGCATGCGACCCTATTGGATCATGGTGGTGTTATGCACGGTCCCTTCCCGTTCACCGTCCGCCCCGGCCTTGGACAGTCCTCAGACGGCCCGCGGCATTTCCCCTTGCCCCCCGCCTGGCCTATGCCCCTTCGCAACCTAAGGGAAGCGAAACCGAAAGACCGACATGACCACTGTCTGAGGATGAGAGAAAAAAGGTAAAAAGAAAAGAACGAGCGACGAATGGAAGGAAGGAAAGAACGACAAAAGAAAGACCCTTCCTACTCCTCTTCCCGTGGGGGAATGGCGACCAGATGGGTGGTTCTATCGGCCAGGCAAATGAGCTGCAGCTCCTGGTCAACCAAGAGGCTCGGGCTACTACGGGCTGCTTCCGGACAACCAATGCGGGGGCTCTAGTTACCTATGGAGTCAGGACTCAGACAGGTGGATTTTTTTGTCTATTCATACTCGCGTACAGCCTATCTATACTATGGCGGCGTGCATTTTGTCTGGTTTTCCCGTCCGCTGTCCGCGCAGTGGCGGCACGTTGCAAGCTTCCGCTGTTGCCCTCCTCCCAGGCCTGTCTCGGAAGAAAAGAAAAAAGGAGAAGTTGGTGCCAAAGGAAATGACAAAGGAAACGCATGACCCGCCCTCTACTCCTCGTCCGCCGCCGATGCCATGAAGGAGGGCGTAGGTACCTAGAAACAATGCCGGCTCCTCCCCTGCCCCCTCCCCTCCCAGCGCCCCTTCGATGTGAAACTGATCCAGGAAGAGCGAGAGGAGGCAAAGAGGGAGGCCAAAAGAGAAAGACCAGGGTTCGTTATGTTCACCGACGGATCCAGGTTGGAAAACGAAGCTGCCGGATATGCGGTAGCGTGGAAAACTGGCCAAACCGGGGAAGTTATCAAGACCCACATGGGGTTCAACCAGGAGGCTTTCGATGCAGAATGCGCAGCTCTAGCACGCTCATTAGAGACGGCAGCAAGAAGGGACCCGGCTCCCGATCACATCACCATATTCACTGACGCCCAGGCGGCAATCCGAAGGATGGCGTCTGATGAACCAGGACCGGGACAGAAATACGCGCTGGAAGCGAGAGAGCATATCGCAGTGCTTCGGAGAGCAGCGCCAGACATCACCATCGAGGTCAGGTGGTGTCCAGCACATGAGGGCGTGGAAGGAAATGAGAAGGCGGACGAATGGGCCAAGCTCGCGGCGGACGAGCCGGACACCCCAGGGGTGGAATGGCTGGATGGGGCTTGCTCGCCTCCACTCCCCAGATCCCTCGCCAACATTGGACGGGAGATCTCAGAAAAGAAATGGACAGAGGCACGAGAGTGGGCTGGGGGCCGGACCACTACGAAGAAATACAAAATGCCAAAAGGCCAGAGGCCAAACAGCACGGTTGCTGGGAGCACCAAGAGACTTGCCTCGAGGTTCTACCAGCTGAAGACAGGGCACTGCCGTACTGGAGAATACCTGCACTGGACGACATCCCGCCCGACGCCCAAGTGTTGGTGGTGCCTGCACCCCAGGCAGACAAGAGAGCACCTCTTAAAGGGATGCCCGAAGTGGAGAAAACAGCAGAGAGTGATGTGGAAGGAGGTGTGGAAAGAGACCGGGAAGGGGAGGGGGAGACTAAAAGCCCACGAGCTCTTCGCGGAGCCGGGGGCTAGTCAGGCGATATTGGACTTCCTGGCCACGACGGATGTAGGGAAGACAGTGCCGGCCGTGGAAGTGGAAGCCGACGAGGAAGCAGGCAGCGAGGTGTCGGAGGGGGAGTTACGCGAGAGGGCGGAGCAGGAAGAGGAGAGGAGGGCGGAGGAGCTTGGCACCGAGAACGAAGGGGAGGAGGAACATGGGCTGTTCCTTCCTACCCCGGCGTTCATGGCGTCGGCAGAGTCGGAGTAGGGGGCGGAAGTGTCATTCCTTGGGGTCTTTCCTTTGTTTCTTTCTTTTCTTTAGTGCGATCTACATTGTTCGGGGGATAGGCCTGGGCGGAGGGCAAGGGGGTGCTTGCACAGTGCCGCCTCGCGCGGTTTGCGGCCAGGAAACGGACTGTACATAAACTCGTCATGATCTAGATAGGTCGCACACGAGTATAATGAATAAACAAAAAAAAAAAAAAACCCCCTCCCAGCGCCCCCGCCCCAGCCTCCCTTTCCTCTCCCCGCTCTCGGCGCTCCCGGAGTTCCCACTCTATCACACTCAGACACGCGGTGGCTCAGCTGGAAAACAGACGGCGGCGGTTTGGGCTACGGCTACTCAGCGTACCACAGGGTGACCAGGCTAGGGAGCTGGTCGGTGCCCCGACAGCAGTCGGACGAAGGCTTACGAATGTCCTCACGTACCCAGGCAGGACGGCTAGAGCATAGTTCTGCTAGAGGAACCAGAGACCCTAGACGCTGACCTGATACAGGAAGAGGAGGCTGAGGCTTCTTCCTTTTCTTTTTTTTATTCATGATTCATTACTCGCATGCGACCTATAAAGATCATGGCGAGGAGTATTTACAGTCCGTTTCCTCTCCGCAGTCCGCGCAGCGGCTCGTCGCAAGCTCCCCTTTTGCCCTCCGCCCAGGCCTGTCCCGCGAGAAAAGATGATTGCGTACCAAAGAAATCACAAAGGAAATGACAAAAAGGAAAGACCCAAAGGAAGCGTGCCCACCGCCTACTCCTCTCCAGCCGATGCCATGAACAGGGGGGGCCCGGTGGAAGGAACAGCTGGGTTCCTCCCCGTCGCCCGCCTCGTCCCTAGCACCCAGCACCACCGCCACCGCCTCCCTTTCCTCTTCCCGCTCCCTCCTCTCTCGGAGCCCCCATTCCGACACCTCGCTCTCCTCGCCGGCTACTTCCTCCACAGCCGGTGCTGTCCTTCCTACATCTGTTGCCGTAAGAAAGTCCAGTACCGCCCGACTACCTCTGGTCAGCGAAGAGATCCTGGATCGTCCACCGGCTCTTCCCCCTCCCCGTCTCCTTCCGCACCTCCGCCCACGGAATATTCTGTGGCATTCGCCACTCACGGCACACCTTAAAAAGGTGCTCTCTGGTTTGCGTGGGGCTCTGGCACCACCAGAATTGAGGGGGACGAACCTTCGCCCAGTGCAGATACTGTCCGGTGCGGCAGTGCCCCATCTTCAGCTGGTAGAATCTTGAGGCAAGCCTCTTGGTGCTCCCAGCAACCGTGTCGTCCGGCCTCTGGCTTTTCGGCATCTTGTATTTCGTTTTGGAGGTCCGGACCCTTGACCTGTAATCGCCGATGAAAGAACGACCTGAACGTCTACACCTCGAACGAAGCCAATGATCAGATAGTCCTACTTCTCTACGTCGACAACTACTACTGGACACCGCAGCCCACCGCAAACAAGTCCTGAAGACTGTAACCAGAGTCGGATTTTACTGCAATTTCTCCGATGCTCCGACGTCCGGGCACCTGGCCGCTGACTAAAAATATTAGTTGACATGTTCTGGACTCTGTTGGATTGGGTTTAGTTGACATGTTCTGGACTCTGTTGGATTGGGTTTTGTTGACATGTTCTGGACTCCGGCGGGAAAGGAAGTTTATGTTGCGGAGGTCGAGACATTATGCCGACATCGGCGCCATCTTGGCCAGGTGGCCGCTGCTGTATATAACGTCTCTCATTTCCGCTCTCACAGATAGTTCCAAGTCTTCAAGCAATCGCAAACCTCTCTCGCTCTCCCTCCGGTTTCTCTCTCTCTCTCTCTCCAGTCTCTCACTCTCCCGTATCAAATCTTAAGGGGCTAAAAGATTCCGTACACCCGCCCCGACGGCGCCACCCCACCACACATATAGTGTTTGTTCTAGCCTGTCGGACAAATTGGGTTTTTCCTAAATGGGCCGGCCCGCCGGCTGGCAGGCTTGTCCGCCTTGCCGGCCAGACCACCCAGCAAATAGAAAAGCAGCGACAGCCCACTCACCAAATAGAAAAGTTGAGTAGCCTGTGCATAGAAATGACACAACATTCGTCCCACGTCAACCCACTGTCATAACGTTCGACCCCCCCACCCCGATTTATTCCTGAGCGATGTCTCCCTCATATCAGCAATTAAGCACCACGACTCCATCCCACCCCACCCCAACTGCATCCCCAACACAACTCCATCTACCACAGCCCCATCCCCGCTACAACACCATCCACCTTGAAGAATAAGGTCGAATGTTCAGTCCATTGTCATGCTACGGAGTTCGATTGTGGAAACCTCTGCAATTTGGAAACTCGACTGAAATAAGTTTGGTGGATCGGACGTGACGGGACGCAGCAACCTACACAGAGGGCAGGAGACGCTATTTCAGAAGAACCAGAGTCATCGAACATCGAACGCCCAGCAGCATCTCCAGCCAAATCTGGGGTACCGGCACTGGCATCAGCACCGTCCTGCCCCAGGAAACGGCAACTCTCCACTATTGCTAAAAGAGTGGAAACCAAGTAGCTGAGAAGCTAGTGGGAGGAGAGAAAACTGCGGGACGGGTGATAAGACCCAGAAAGCGGGTGAAAGGGAACTAAATGGTATGGAAATTGGCTAAATAAAACGAATTGTCTGTATAATAATAGCAGACAACCCGAGTTGTAGTCTACCGCGCTGCTGTTCTACCTGTATACTTTTCTCGGGGGCCCGGTCTATTTGCTATTTGCTGAGCGGTCCGGTGTCGACAAAACCAGTGCTCTATTTGGTTGTGGGGCCAGCCACCTCGCAAAACCAGACAGTTGACTAAACAGCACGCCTGCCGGCCGGTCGGCTAGCCTGTCCATAAACAGGCCAGCCCATTTAGTAAACGAGAAAATTTACCCGACAGGCTAGAACACATACATACGTCATATAAGAAAAAAGAAAAAAAGGGAAAGAAAAATGTAGAAAAATGAAGAAAAATGAATATTTTTTTTCGGTCCATCCCCCACTCACCACGCGGAAGGTTTTTCTACCCACAGAGTGTTTTTCGGACAGCGGGAAAGAAGAAAACAGACGCCACGGTGGCGATGAGCGGGATTGCCAGCTGCTTGAAAGGATAGCGCCGTTCGTCTTGTGGCTGTTTCCGTGGAAACTGGTCCGGTCGAGGCAGGAGCAATCCCCTCCCGTCAATCGCACTGACCTTCGCTTCGCGGCCCTTCAGCGCAACAACCACATCCCTACAAACCTCACTACTCGATGGCCCATATCCGCGAGCGCTTGCGCGCAATGTCAAACGCAATCGCCAAACACATACAGGAATTCGAGCGGCGATGGGAAGAACGCTACCGGAAGCGGCTGCCGGTGGATAACCTTGTCGAGCTGCCGAGACGCCGGTGGAACGCGGTGGAGCATCGCTGGAAGTACGGCGTTCGTCGGCCGCAGAACGCCAAACTTTCGAAGCCGCCGGACTTGGAGAGAATCGAAGAAGAAGATGAAGAAGAAGATGATGATGAGGATGAAGATGATGGAGATGATGATGGAGATGATGGAGAAGAGAAGGAGGCGGGGTTCGGTGTCTCAAGGGGTGGTTTCAACAGCGAAATCCAAGCGGATAGGATGGAGCTGAATCCCGATAACGGTGGCTCCCGCAAACGGCAAACTCGTGACTTCGATCCTCCCGCGGCGGTTGGCCCGTTCCCGGCGAAGCGTGTGAAAAGGTTGATTCGTCACACGCCAGCGTCCAGCGGACATTCGCCACCGAGCGCTCCGCTGTTCCCCGCACCAACCTTCGGCGAAGCCCCCGAAACCACCCGAATGCCGTACAGCGCCGAAGACTGCCACGCGACCTACAGCGAAACCTCGGCGCTCGTCCAAGCTGCAGAGACTCTTCAAGCGTTGTCCAACGCCGGCTTTTCAACGGGTGGCGGAGATCCGATGACGATACAAAGCGGTCAGGTATTTCCGCCTGCGACCACAACTCATGTGTCTACGGCAGGCCGAAGCTCGGAGGCCTGTAGTACCGATAGCCACGACGATTTCCGCCCGGGGCTGGGGGTGTCCACGGCTCAGATTCACCCCATATCGACCGCCTCTCCCTCTCCGAAGAGTTCCGAAACTCCGCCTGCAATCGTCGATCCGCAGAGCGTCGAACACAGCGGCCAGCCATCTTCCCCCTTGGTTTATACGCTTGGAAGTTGCGATGCGCCGGGTTCGCATTGGAGGCACAACGATCCGGTCGGTCGCCAGGCTTAGTGGTGGTTGTGGTCGGTGGGCTTATTGGGCTACTCCTGGGTGGAATTGCTGTGTACGGAAGGGTCTTGCGCGGGGAGGAGGCGACGTTCGGCGTTTTGGAATACTGTCTTGCGATGTTTTCTTGGAATAGGGTGGGGCGTGTCATGAAGGGCTGATGCCCACGCACTGAAATGGAACAGGAGCTCGAGTGGGAGTGGGAGTTAATGATGCTATTCGAACCGACATATCACGGGGGCAGATAGGATACCTGAATAGCGAGAAATAAACTCCCTGCCCCACAGACATTCCGGTAATCGTGGAGACGTGTACAAAATCGATCGAACGTTTGGTCGAACGGTGATGGCATAACCTCCATGCCCGCCATATGTAGCAACTGGTGCTCCCACAAGACCCACATACCGGGCAACCATCTGCAAGCCCACCCGCGAGTTGATCGGTCAATTGATGCCTTAAATGTCAGTACGTATCATGCAACCAATGTTGCTCGTGAAAGCGGGGAGTAATATAGGGACTCTGCGATTTTGCTGGGTTGATTAAACGTACTTTGCATTGTTGGAGACCGGCAAAGCGCAGCACCGGTGACGTCGCGGCGGGAACCCACACGGCGGCGTCAGTTCTTTCATGCAGTACTTGGTTAGAGCCCGCGAAACCGCACCGCCAGATTCCACGACACCACCATCCGCCGAACCCCGCGACGCCAGCCCTAGCTTCCTACACTGTCAGCAGCAAAGTTAGCGTCCGTTGTGCAGATCTGCGATTGATATCAGCCGCCTACCGAGTAGTTAGTGACAGCGTACTCAGCGATGGCGCGCTGTGGCAGCAGCTCTGGCTATCCATGGGATTCGTCGATCGTGAAACTCCTGCCGCGAGCGCGCGAAGAGCTGACCGCGTGGCATAAGGTGAGCTTTCTCAGTGCTGGCCCCTAGGACCGTGGCACTTCCGACTTCTAACCATGTTACAGGCCGCCCCGACACGGATACAGGCCGCCCTGACACGCGCAAATTGGGCGACCGGACCGGAACTGCGAATCCGTCTCACACGACAAAGCACTGCTGGACCACATCCCAGCAATCTTGTTTTCTGCCTCAACCATTTGAGCCGCACCGCATCGCGACGACATCTCCAACATTGCCTCTACCAAACAAACCATCACGTCCGAGGTCGCCGACCTACACAACCCCCGCAATTACCACCCGTGGAGAACGTCACGAGATCAATCCCAAAAGCTGAGAGCACCTTCACGATTGTTCCCGCAAAGAACTTCCGTCGATTTCTGACACTACCGCAGGGCCGCGACTAACTACAATCGGTGGGACGACTGCGCTGCCTCGGAGATGACGGTCCGAATGCCGGCTGCCCGAGTCTCCTGGGATGGTCTTCTGTCCTTTCCCCTCAGGAGTCCCTGCGGTCCGTTGTATAGAGACGATGTTCTACCTACGACCACGTATCTTTAATCCGGATGGCGTCGGACGAGCCGGGCCCCGGCCAGCAGTACGCACTACAGGCAAGGAAGCACATCGCTGCATTGCGGCGTGCCAGACCGGGTATCATCATTGGGGTCAGATGGTGTCCGGCGCACAAAGGGGTGGAGGGCAATGAGCAGGCGGACAAGTGGGCGAAAGTCGCGGCAGAAGAGCCAGACACCCGAGGGATGGAACGGCTGAACTACTCGGACAGGGCGGAGACACGCCCTATGCCGCTGCCGCGATCCCTCGCAAACCTCAACCAGGATATTTCGGAGAAAAAGTGGGTGGAAGCGCGACGGTGGGCTGGAGGCCGGACATCCAAGAAGAAATACAAAATCCGGACGGCGCGATCGCTAAGAGCACCAAGAGGCTCGCCTCAAGGTACTACCAGCCGAAGACAGGGCACGCACGCACCGGAGAGTGCCTGCACTGGGCCAAGGCCCGACCCACCGCCCAGTGCTGGTGGTGTCAGCGCCCCTGGCAAACGAGAGACCGCCTCTTCAAGGTGTGTCCGCAATGGAAGATGCAACAGAAGACTCTGTGGGCGGAGGTGCAGACGGAGACCGGGAGATGGAAGAACCGGTGGATGGTCCGGGATCCGCTGGCCGATGGGAGATGTGGGCAGGCAGTGCTGGACTTCCTCTCCTCCACTGATGTGGAAAGGCTGGTGCCGCCTTTGGAAAAGGAGGCGGAGGCCGACGAGCTGGGTGCCGCGGAGGAATTGGGTGCCGGGGAGGAGCTGCCGCTGTTCCTACCCACACCCTCTTCATGGCATTGGCGGACAAGGAGTAGGGGACGGACCATGTTTCCTATGTTATTTCCTTTGTGATTTCCTTTGTGCGCGTCTTATCATCTTCTTGGGACAGGCCTGGGCGGAGAGCAAAGGGGAGGTTGCAACGTGCTGCCACCGCGCAGACAGCGGACGGGAAAAACGGATAAAATGTACGCCACCATAGTCTAGATAGGCTGAATGCCAGTATGATTACACAAAAACGCACACTCGTCGCATTAACACTCATCACCACACTCACCCCGGCCAGACGTCATCGAGATCCGGTGGTGTGCGGCGCGCAAGGGAGTCCCAGGGAACGAGAAGACCGATGAGTAGGCCAAGCTCACTGCGGAGGAGTCAGACGCCCGTGGAGTCGAATGGCTGAGCTACTCGGACCGACGGGGGCATGCGCGACGCCTCTCCCACGTTCCCTCGCACACCTCAAACGGGAGAAGAAGCGGGTGGGGGTGGAGGATGGCAATGGGCGGGAGGCCGGACCTCCAGGAAGAAATACAGGATCAAGGGTCTCCACAGCGCGGCAGGGCCACTGCTGGCCTCCGCCTGGACTTGTCTGCTAGAAGCAGGCCGCACTAGTCCACGGCCTGCGGACCCACGGGCTTTTTTGGAGCTGGCTTGGTCTGGACTGGGTGGGCCGGCGGGCCGCACAAACAAGTGACATCTCATGACCCCCTAGCGTCGAGCCATATCTTGGGCAGCAGTGGGCTTCCCACAACTACGTAGGCGATTACGGGGAGCTTACGGCCACCACCACAACAGACAGAAAATCGTACACGCCCGGGCGCTGCAGAAATATTTCAAACGGGATCATCCAAAAACTCTGTTAATCGGAGAAGACACGGTGGAGCTGTAAGTGAAATCCGGTCGGCATTCCTTGGGTTTCCAGGTTTTGGGGAGCTTTTGTGTTTGGGTTTGGCTACCACTACTGTTGGAATAAAGGGATCGGTAGAGACGAAGATAGCGAATTGATTGATTGATACAAAGTCGAAGGAGGAACATTCTCTCTATATACAATGGGCCCGAGGGACTCGCCAGGGGGAAAGGACGGAAGACTGTCTCCTGAGCCGGTGCTCGGAGACTCGGGCGGCTGTCATCTCCGGACATGTCGCCTCCGGTCCGTCATCTCCGGACGCCTTCTCCGGTCTGTGATCTCCTGACGCCCATTATTCTGTCACCTCCCCTCGTACGGAAGATGCAAAGGAACACAGGAGAAAAGGAGAAATCGAAACGGGCAGTATAGCGACAAACAGTAGCAGAGAAGAGAAAAACAGTGAAACCCCAGTATCCTCAGATGCCTCGTTAAAACTCATAACCGTGTAAAAACCCTCATGGGAAAACCACGGACATAGGAGAAAGAGTGCATCCACCAAAGAAATAAGAGAGAGGGAAAGAAAACCTGTTGAACCATCTGCCTGTGCTTCACCGGAAGCTTCCCCTGGATACCAGGCCAATTCCCAGGCCGATCCGATGGATGATCTGTCCATTTGTCAGCATTGAGTGTAGAGAGCAGCTCCATCAACATCGAGCGCGGACTGCAGCTCCGGTATGGGGCGCCACTGCAGCTCCAGCACCGAGCGCGCACAGCCGCTCCGTCATCACTGGGCGCGTACAGCAGCTCCATCAACATCGAACGCGGACTGCAGCTCCGGTATGGGGCGCCACTGCAGCTCCAGCATCACCAAGCGCGCACAGCAGTTCCGACAGCATCGAGCGCGGACAGCAGCTCCGGTATGGGGCGCCACAGCAGCTCCAGCATCACCGAGCGC
>Ga0307516_10007200_pt1 | contig 12834 bp, 16 predicted proteins | sample 19_EM_MG_FD_203310 | JGI IMG/M metagenome (GOLD analysis project Ga0307516, IMG submission 203310) | Populus trichocarpa ectomycorrhiza microbial communities from riparian zone in the Pacific Northwest, United States - 19_EM | ecosystem: Host-associated > Plants > Roots > Unclassified | place... | reverse complement strand
CTGCGCCGTGGAGAGAACGACGGCCCTACAGTGTGAAAGGGAACGTATCCCGTGAACGGAAGGAAATATTAACAATCGAAAACTGGTTTTGCGCTCACGCTTTCGGGCTGCACCAACCCACCGAATCGCAGATTCTTCGTGGACAGCTCGACGCAGCAGAAGAGTGGGACCGGACGATCCAACGTGGTGTCCATTTTACTCTCCTGCGTGTCCGATCGGAGGGATCGTCGGGCTTTGCAATGGCGTCAATGTGACGAATTGCGACTCTGTGAAACAGAGCGAGCGACCCTCGTTCCGTGGCCTGGATGACCCCCCCGACCAACGACAGTGAGGGGGACAGGTCTGAGCCGACCGAGCACCCGTGTGGGTTACGACAGAAAGGAGAGCTCTTGGGCAAGAAGTTCAATGTCGGGTAGCCTCATGTATACACACTTCCAATGTCATCGGTACTGGTTTTCACAGCTGGCAGAGGCGTACGCTCGGTAGATCTCACTTGTCTGTGAGAACGGTGGTTTATATTCCCGACTCCCAAGACAATCACGCTAGTCGAGCCTGACCGCACCTCATCGGCCGCCAGCCCGTTCCACTTCTTCCCATCCTCCACACTCGCCTTCAAGCATCCCAACGCCCTTCCATCTACCCTGTCGCTCCCCGGCGCCACCCTGGTCGGCCAAAAAGCAAGGACTAAGCGTGCGTCGATGGTCTCCTCCGTCGCCCAAGGCAAGAAACCAGCGACATCGGCCACAACGACATCCACTCCCTCTCGCCGGGCCTCCTCTTCACACCCACCAGCCAGAGCAGCAACCACCAAACCAACTTCAGGACGTGCAGACCACCCGCCAACTCGTCAACTCCAGAAGCGGGTCTTACCCTCCCGGTCGAGGCGGGGCGGCCCCGGACTTGGGAGTGCCGATGTCGACGCTATCATCTTGGACGCTCAGAAACGAAAATGTGGGTTTTTATCCTTCGAAAACACCTACGTTCGACCCGTCCTACCGTTCCGTTCCGAGTTGGAGCGGAATGCGTGATCACCATCGCCCCGCCGAGCACACGCGTTTTGTGCGCGGTGTCGCGTCTGGTGTATTCCCCCATCTGCCGCGTTGATTACCTCGTGTGACTGATTATATGCGCTCTGTTACCTCCCTTTCACAGATGACCAAGATCCCCTCGTTTCCTCGAACGTCGCCCTCATCCTGACGACGAATGTGAGGCTCCTCCCCTCTTCGAACCCCACCTCACACACAGCAGTCGCCTCATCCTCAGCAACAACCCTCGACGACACGGCAGCTGTTACACGCGATGGACTGGATATAGAGAGCAAGGGCTATGAACGTTACTTTGACCGACCGGAGGTCACCGCCGCCTACAAGAAACAACAACTCATAGAGACCCCCGAGTTCTCGCAGTTATCTGAGGACGCGACTGTTGGGAGTAGGTTCAGACCGCGGGCTGCACTCGAAGAGGTGCGTTTACCCACCCAACGCACTTTCCTTGCACATGCTGATGACACGTTTCGGACACAGAACCTAGCCGATACTTCAGATGCGACTTACGAAAAACGGCACCGCAAATACGAGACATTCGAGAAGCGTCAGAGACTACGAGAAAAGGAGAAGCTCAAGCATGAACAATATAAGCTCAAGGAGCGTATCGACCAATTACGCGGCATGGACGGAAACGCTTTCCTCTCACTACCCGTTTCCTTGTTCCGCGCTTTCGGTACTTCGGCCCTGCAGGAGGGTGATGGGACTGTCGATGGACCCATCGTCATCGATGATGACATCGGTACAGGGCTGCAGGATCTACCTGGGATTCACGTGAATGGGGCAGCGTTGCATAACGAAGGCGAACGACGGAGGAAAGAGATACTCGAAACCGCCGCAAACCTCGAGGAACGCTATCGCGTTCTTTTACCCCCTGACAAGGTGGTTAAAGAGCTCACCAGTGCAAGCGCTGGAGGTAGCAGGCGCCCAAGCGCGTCCGTGGAACCGGAGGAAGAGTTCGTGGCATCACCTCAACAACCGCAGCAAAAGTTGAAGCTAAGGATCAAGTTCCCATCGCAGGGCTCCCCGGTTGCGAATGGAAACGGGAGCGAGATGATCCTAGGATCCGTTCCCGGAGAGTCTCAGGTCCAAACTCGACCTCAGACGCCAAAGCCTGATCCTCCAAGGCGAGCGAGTACGCGAAGTGCTGGTGCGGTGCCTACCACCCCTGTTCCTCCGATCTCAAGGCCAAAGACACGAACCGCGATCATCGATACACCCTCCGTTGCCGACATTGAAAGCCCGCGCCCAACAAAACGACCACGACGAGGGACTCGTGCTGCTCAGGAAGTGGAAGATGAGGACATTGCCTATCACGATACCAGGGAAGAGGTGGAACTACCTGGCCCAGTCTCGGCTACCCCACCTCATAAATCCCCTCCGAAACATCATCACCCCTACCATACACACAACCAACCAACGGGCGTCCTCATGGCCACCGCAGTGCGTTCTTCTTCGTTGACCTCCCACCGGACGACCCAGCGCACGCAACGGCATCTCACCGCTTTCGGGTTGAAAATCCACCCTGAGATCGAGGAAATTCGGGATTTCAAGATACCACCTTGGTTGAAGGAGGAACGGTTGGAGATGCACACGGGTCTGGAGATGGATGGGGAGTTTGGAGAGTTTGGAGGGGCTGGGGGATTCGCGGAGAGCGTTAATGGGCATGGGAATTCGGTTAGGGCCAGCGTGAGCGAGCCTGGCGGGGAGATTGCTGGAGGCGGGAGTAATATGGGTGGGGGCGAAGGTGTGGAAGGGTGGGGTGGGAGCGCGCCAGAGCCTCGGTTTCGATCGTTGGATGTGGATGTAGGGAGTTTGGTTGGGATGAGTCAACCCTCAGAAGCCGTTTCGACCTCGGAACCTGCTGAGATGGAGATGCTCTAGTTTCTCGTTTTCGTTTTTGGGATATGGGTTCTTTACTTTCAGCGCTCCTCGCAATCATTAATGTTTCGTTTCACCGGTACCAGTACGCTCGTCTTGTGCCAAATCTGACGCAGTATTTCATTCCATCTCAACCGGCGTCGGGAGTGGATCAAGTCTATATTATTATTCCAAAGGAGTGTAAATATTGATCACTACGCGACCACCCCCAGGCCCTCAAGCTATTGGTTGAGAGCCCGGCGACTTGTTGACCATCCCCCGAACGATTTCCAAAGCACCACTCCTCCTGTTGGATCCCAGATCCCTCCTTCGTACCATCGCACTCTCGGCGTACGCTAGCGGACTGCCATGACTAGTCACCAAAGAGTTGGTGACTAACCTGGAGTAGTCGCCACCGTGGTACTCCAAAGCGAGTTGAACGCGGCGAGAGGCGTTGTCGGCGGGAGTGGTTTTCGTGCTCGTTGAAGAAGGGACGGGAGAGAGAGACGGAGAAACGCCGAACAGAGATGTGAAGTCTGTCGACTTGATGTCGACGTGAACTGGTGATTGGGGTATGGGAGGGGATTCGAGAACTGCCTGCTTCGGCTGAGATTTCTTAGGCCTGTCCTCCTTTGGTCGCGATACCCTCTTGTCAGCGTTATTTGAGGTCTTCCCCCGCGTTTGGGTTCTCGCATCCCTCCTCCCAGTGCCAGAGCCCGAGTTCCTATGCTCGTTCCAGTTTTCACGGGGGCTGGAAGGGCCCGTAGGCTTCTTAGCAGCCACACGTTGTACCTGGACACGGGCGAGCCTGAACGCGAGTCCAGTGGTCTCAAACTCGTCGTCTCCTAGCCAGGAGAGATCAGGTTGGAAGTTTCGCGTTCGTTCGGGGTGGAGTATTGCAGGGGATTGGCCGGCCTTGTACTTATTCAGAGGCCTGGCGTATCTGTTGGTGTTGGCGTTGTTGTCGGTAGTTGTGGAGTTGAGGGAAGCGGCGGAGGTTGTTCCAGACGTTCCTGTGCTGGTATCCGTGCCATCTGACGAATTCTTGTTCGGTGGGAGTCCGGCTGTGAGCAAATAAAGGACGTGTGTCAATCCCGGAGGTCAGCGGGTGGGATCTGTTTTGTGGACGTACGAATCTCAACCCCAGCGAATGAACTGGCCTTGCCAATCTTGACCCTTCTGGGGGTAGTAGAGAGCAGCCTGGCCGCGACGCGGGGAGACCGCTGAACGACGGAAGCGGAACGTCGGAGGGTGGTCGAGCACATCGCCGTTGTTGATCAAAAATGACGGTCTCGCGTTCTCCCGATTCTCCTCCCGACAACGTCATCAACCACCCACCGACGACGAGCGCATAACGAAAAGACGGAAACCTCGACCGACGACGTAGGACTCCGAAGATGGGGAAACTACTCGGTCGACTCTTCGTCTCCTTTACGATCTTGTTGATTTCTTTCAACGGATACTCGTCTCAGATATTTATCATTTGGCCGTGGTACGGCAGGGAAGTCTCGGTCGACCTCTTGAAACTCACGATACCATTCAAGTATGTCTGCTCGACCTTGATGACCCGTGTGGGGTCTTGGCTGAACCAGGCTATAGCCTTCTTCTGGCGATGTTGTGGTGGAATTACTACCTCTGCATCGTGACGGACCCTGGTCGAGTGCCTCCGCAGTGGGTACATACCAACACCCGCAATGGCTGGAAAGAACCCTCGCTCAACCTTGACGTTATCGTAGGAACCAGATGTGGCAGACAAACAAGGTTTTGAAGTAAACCGGTTGGGGAAACCCCGATACTGCCGGAACTGCAAGCGGTACAAACCAGCAAGAGCACATCATTGTAAGGACTGTAAGACGTGCGTGTCTCGTTCACCCAATCCACGCCATTGTATGATCTAATTCCAACTCAGATGCGTTCTCCGGATGGGTAAACCACTCGCGTTCACTCCCCTTCGAACTCACCTGACCTGTGGAACGTCCTAGATCACCACTGTCCATGGGTGAACAACTGCCTGGGCCAATACAACTACGGCCACTTCATCCGTTTCTTGTTCTACGTCGACGTCACCTGCAGCTACCACCTCTTCATGCTAACGCACCGGGTTCTGTCCTCCACCAAGCACGGCTTCTGGGTAATTCCCATCACTTATGACCAGCCCCCAACGGTCTTACCTTATCTTGCCCGTAGATCGAACCAGACCCCATGGAGCTGGTTTTCCTCATCATGAACTACGTTACTTGCGTCCCGGTACTCCTCGCCGTTGGAGCTTTCAGGTACCCGTCGTCTCATGACCTCCAGAACCATTGACCGACCTGGTTACAGCTTGTACCACTTCCATTGCCTGCTAGGAAACTCAACAACCATCGAAGGGTGGGAGAAAGATAAAGTCGCTACGCTCGTAAGGCGTGGTGAGATTCGAGAGGTGATCTCGTTCGATGTTCTGGGCACCTAGAGATTTACGAACAACTCCCGCAGATCAAGTTTCCCTATGTGAGTCGTACCCATCGACCGTAAATTCTTCCCAACGCCGGGGAGGAAACGGAAGAGTCGGAGTATTCGCCGGTAGGCTAAAACTGACGTTGTGTGTTGGGATCTGCAGAACATCGGTAAGGTAAAGAATATCAAAGCTATACTCGGCCCGAATCCTCTCTTGTGGTGCTGGCCCACCGTATCGCCGGGCGACGGTCTGAGTTTCGAGATCATTCAGGGTGACCCAACTTTTACTCCTTCCACCGCACTCCCCATTCTTACGTGCACCTTCTCAGATGGGGAGTATACCGGCCAATGGCCACCTGAAGATCCCGCTGCAAGGATGGACGAAGACCACGTTTTCACCCTCCCAAAAGACCCATGGACATACGGCAATGGGTCTTTCAACCCAGACCTTCACCCTGGCTCCTTGGATCACGAGTTAAGGGAACGCCGTGGGTCTGGCGCTTCGAAACAACGTCACACCAATCCTTATCCTGGCTCAGGCGGAGAAACGGATGGGGTCTCTGCTGTCCCTCCATACCACCCAGACTACGACGAATCCCAACCCTCGTACGGACACTTCTCTCGACCACCATACGCAGATGAAAGTGAAGACGAAGATGTCAGTTATTGCGAAGACGGAGCGCAACCTCGGCAGTTCATCCGACGTGGGTCGGAGGGGTACGAGGTCCATTCGATAGACCGAGAAGAGATGATGAGACAGTACGTCGAGTCTCAGTCGCATCTCACGGCACTCGCGAGAGCTCAGGAAAGGGCCGACCGGGGTGAAGAGGAGGATAACTATGGTGTGAGTGACGAAGATGGTGGTGACAATGAAGGTGACGACAGGGTCAGGAACGAGGAGGAGGTGGAGAGGAGTGTCAGGGAACGGTTGGGAGAGGCGGGGCGATATCGGCCGTACTTGCCTGAGAAGTGGGAGAGTGAGGATGACGAGGACGGCAATGCAGGGCAGATACCGAACGGCACGCCGGTTCGAGGGTGATATACCAACTAATTATCCCTGGGCAATGAGTGCTTATTCATGTGGTGCGCCTCGAGAGAGGACGTTCAGAGTGTAAAGCGTGCGCGTGCGCATGTAAATGACAAGATGGTAATGAAACAACGAGTCAAAAGAGGAAAAAAAAGAGGGGAAATAGAGTAGGGATGGGATGTACAATTGAACCGAGGTCGAATGCCCAACCGGGGGGCAGAACGCCAAAAGGCAGAGTGCCAAAAGAGAAAAAACGCAACCCAAGAAGGACGCCTAAGGCCCGTCCAACAAAAAATTTCTATCCACATAAACCTTCCAAATCGCCCCTCCCTTCTCACCAATCTCCAAAACGCTCGACCCCAACGGAACGTCCACATCCCACTCCCATCTCTGTTTCTTATTTTCCTTCCCGTTCGTGGTAGTAGTAGTGGCTTCTCCATCCCCACCCTCCTCTTCGTCGGACCCATCGTCCGCTTCTGGGGAAGTTGAGATGGGAGAACGGAGGGGAACGACGACGTTATTGATCTTCACCGTTACGTCCTCCTCGCCCAATACGGCGTTCACGGAGGGGACCGTCGTGGTCGTCGGTGTGACAACGACAGGAGGGGTGGGCACAACCTTGACTTTCTTCGGTCTCCCGACCTTGCCCTTACCCTTGCCCTTCCTCTTTCCCTTAACCCCGCGCTTGGTTGGGGAAGGTTCAACCTCGTAGTCCCCGTCATCTTCGTGTTCTTCCTCAGGGTCCTTGTCTTCGGTCATCTTCACATCCCCTTCCTCTTCCTCCTCTTGACCTCCACCTCCCGTTTCCACCTTGGAAGTCGAATTGATGGCAGAACGGGAAGGGACGTCGAACTTCACACCACTTATCCTGAGTCCTTTCTCCTTATTCAACAACCTCACGCTCCACACTTTTACCCCTTCCCTCGCATCCAGCTGCAACCTCCGTTCACACAATCTCGTCGTGAGAAGGACAGTTCTGAACGTTCGCAGAGGCACAGGAACTGGGGTCTTCGTCACAGCAGGGGCGGTCACCACATTCACGTTTGCGTTCGCATTATGGTTAGCGTTCTGGGCGGGTCCGGTTGTGGTTGTGGTGGCGTGATAGTATGGAACCGGTGTGGATGAAGTGGCCGCCGTGGTCGGGTTAACGTATGTCGCGTTCGTGTATGAAATCCCATTTGTCGTTGAGTAAGGGGTCGTCCCAGTTGTGCCTGCGCCGTATCCCGCTCCTCCATACGCGTATCCGTAGTTATTCAGATTCGACAGAGGGTTTAGCGGAGTCGTGGTGGTGGGTGTATACCCTGTATTTGTATAGGCGGGGTAGGTGGGTAGAACGGTCGTAGGGGTGTAAGAGGTGGCATGTTGGGGGGTAGATGGGGTGGCGGAGGTTGGCCGGCTGAGGTCCGCGGGTTGTTGGTAGGGGGCATTTGGGTAATGTGTGGGGTGGGTCTGGACGGGCGCGGTTGTGGTTTGTGCAGGAGTTGTGCTAGTTGTGCTAGTCGAGATCGTCCGAGGCAGTTGAGTCGCAACAGTAGTCCCGGTAGCCTTCGATGTCGATGGAATGGGCCGGATTGGCGTTGGGTCAGCCATCACGACTTCTTCCTTCGCCGCCCTTGATCTGGTGGCGGTACTTGGGGTGGGAGTCGGCGTTTCGGGCTCGGTTGCCTTGACCGTGCCGGCATCTTTTGGCAAGCCCGGCACTCTGAGCATCACAGATCCTCCCTTGACAGGGGATCCAATGGCGGTCGTCAGAGAGGCCGAAGCCGCCCCGGTCCCGGGAAGCCTCAATGTAATTTTGGAGGTCCCAGTCGACGCCGAGTATTCTGGAAGGGAGTGGGGCGCAGGGAGGTCGGACATGAGCTGGTGGAAGTATGACTATGGTTCTCGGTTCAGCCTCAGAGAGTAAAACGACCGTTAGGAAGAAGCGTACCTTTAGGGTCTGCGCGTCTTCATGAATTTGACTTGCTTCGGAGTTGAATTCCATCGCGTTCAAAAAGACGAGCTGCACATCTTTGGAAAAGTCGGCGCTCATGTGGTATTCCTTCCGCTTCAACTTTTTCTGAAGCCAGGGGTGAGATCAGGTCAACTGTTGGTGATGGGAAACACGTACGAAGATGTTCTCGAAACATTGGGGTTTCTTGATGACCTTGTAGTAACCGGGCCACAGTTTCTTGCTAGGGAGTTCCATGAATTCAGCAGAGATAACGCGTCCACTAGAAGACCGAGGTTAGCAGATATACGTGGAAATTGGGATGGGGCGCACTCGTCGTCGGTCTTGTCAACCAGCTTCTGTAAACGCGACTTGAGCATCCGAGAGAGGTTGGGTGTCTTTTTCTTTTTTCCCCCCTCGCCGCCAGACCCTGCATCCCCATCGTTTTCGGCATCCGCAGCTTTTGCCTCTTCCGGAGGGTTCCCCGTCAACCGGGCGTATTCCTTGTTGACAAGTTTCTGGCGGAGGTCAGACGGGTCGCATAAATGGCGGATTGGAACCGACAACATACGTGGAGGTGTTTCGCATCCTTCCAGATTGGACTGTCCCGAATGTTGTACTTCTTCGCGTTCTTGAAGCAGAGTTCGAGGTCCTGTCTGACCGCCTCGAGGTTTGGGTACTTTCCGGTTTCTATCCGTGACTTGATCTCGTCGAGGGCGATTGGATTCTGGATTTGCTGGTAGTAATCCGCGTACTGGCGTTTTGACGGCAAGCGCATGAACTCTGTGGAGAGCAAACGACCCCTGCGACGAGAAAACGGCTGTGAGGACGGCTCTGGAGGTGAGAGAGAGGAGGAACCCGCACTCTTTGTTTGTCGCATCCTTGACGGTGGACCAGAGGGAAAAGGCATCCTGCTTGAGCTTGATCGCGCTGGGATCCGACGCGACGTTATTCGATTTGGAGGTGGTCGCGGTCGCCGGCATGGCAGCTTGCGCGGTTTCTTTTCGTCGTTTTGCGCGGGGAGAATCGACGTCAACCGAGCCAGCACCCGAGATCCTTTCCAGTTCTCTCTTCATCCAGAGAGAGGGTTTCAGTCTTAGAGACAAGGACGTCACCGCAAACCATTCGCCGGCAAGTCAGCTTCGGCGGGGCGGCGCGAGCGGCAAGCGTGGGAAACATTTCCCTCTTGCGGAAGACACCCCTTGGACTTTTCCACGGGGTGAGCCAACCCAGGGGGACGCGGGTCAGGAGGGCACGGAGAATAAAATCCCCGCTCGCAATCTCCCCCAATCTTCGCGTACAGACGGTCGAAATGGTGGTGTTGGTCATGGAGGTCTGCGTGGATTCTGTCGAGTCGGCAATCGCGTTCGTCGGTGCTCTCCCCTCAGCTGACCACTCTCCCCGGTTCCCCTACTCACGATACATGATCGTGATCAAACAGGGCCGTACGAGGAGGAGCGGACAGACTGGAACTCTGCTCGAACCTCGCGAATGGTGGCGGCCTCACTCCGTCCCTCGGTTTGTTCAGGGTGGTCAAGAACGCAGTAGGACCGACGGTTCCAATCATGGTCAGTCCCTTGTCCATAAGGTGATATCTAATCTCAATTCACTTCCACCGATCGTCCACCGGCTACCCCTCGCGCTTCTCGCATCTGGCTGTTCACAATCGGATGGGATATCCGTGACCACAGACCATGATTCGTCCAAGAATCGGCTCCTTTCTGTACTCGGAAGCGGAGATCGAGGTCATGAAGGAGGACATCCGGATATTCAAAGAAGCAGGGGCAGACGGGGTGGTCTTTGGGGTGCTGACGACCTATGGCCAGATCAACGTCGAAACCACAAGGCAGTAAGTCTTCCGGCACGTCCAATTCTACCTACCGAGGGCCGATCGTCGACGACTTTCCAGGCTCGTGAACGAAGCGCTACCGCTACAAGGCAAGTGGATCACACCGTCATCCCCCAGGATGGGGAGTTCATATTATTTCTTAGTTTGTTTCCATCGTGCCTTCGACATGACGCAAGATCCACACGCTGCCCTGCAACACCTGTATTCAATACCAGGCATCACGCGCATCCTAACAAGGTACGCCGATGACGCCAGACCTGTACCCCCATCCTGACTGCAATCAACTCTAGTGGCCACGGAAAAACCGCGACGTCCCCCTCCTCCATCGCAGTCCTCTCAGACCTCCACAAAGAAACCATCCAACGATTCAATTCCCTCACTCGCAGCCAACCCCACTCCAGGGCCAATTCTTCCACCTCGATCTCCTCGATGACCTCCCTGCCTACCCGCGTTGTCCCAACCGAGCCGATAACTATCCTCCCCGGTTCGGGAATCAACCCAAACACCATCCAGATCCTCCTCGCTATCCTTCTCCGTGTTGGCCTGAAGGAAATCCACTTGAGCGCTGGTCGCTTCGTCGAGAGCGAGATGCAATACAGGAAGAGAACGGGAAGGGAAGATGTGGATGGGATCGATATGGGGATGGGGGAGTGGAAGACATGGGAGACTGACGAACGTGTGGTCAGGCAGATGAGAGGGATCCTGGACCGAGCCGTCGCAGCGAGTCCACCGAATTCTGCTGGACTGGGCGGGCTGCCATCAGGATGATATGCGCGGAGGCGAGCTGCATCCCTTCTACGTTTCGTGGATCTTGGTTTTGTTTCCTTGTTATGCGGTTCATTTCAGTTGACGCGGTTCGTATCGGTCGTCAAGCAATGGGTTTTCAGTATCAAAGGGTGATGTGTCGGCATAAAGCAGGGCTAGACAGGTACATAATAGACTACGTGTACCGCCGTGTATATACTTGGGTAGAACGAACGCGCTGGAGTAAGGAAGAGTTCAAGGAGTCCGTGATCGGTGAGGGTGACCCGTACCGACAAATACATGCGCCTTGGCCAGCCAAAAGGACAAAGTGTACAGAAGGATGGGAATGAAGAGTCCAAGTAGGGGTATGTCTTCCAGAAGAGGTCCCCGAGTGTCGAGCGATCAGTCGTCGAGAGAAAGTCCTTCGTAAAACCTGATAATCTTCCCAACGTCGGGACACAAAGCCAACCTTGTCCTCTCCACTCCTAACCCAGAGTTCGAGTCAGGGATCACCTTTGGTCCCTGCTTCTCAATCCACATCGCCACGCTTCGATCGGGGGCATCCGACTCATCGTGTGCGGACTTGCGCCTGACGAATAGAGCTCCTATGCCCCCCGCCCCCCGAACGACACGGCTGAATTGATCGCGTTTGAAGCTCCAGCGGAGGCTGCGGATGGCGGGCAAGAGAGTGCGGCTCACGACTCCGGGTTTGCTCCTCAAACCCTCAGTGACGCAGTAAATGTCGGACCTCCCAGCGATGGAATTCGAGGACTGGAAACGGCCTCTAAGGACGGCGGAAATGAGGTTCTGAGCGTGGACGCGGTGCAGCCTAAGAGCGTTCTCGTAGACGGATACCATCTGTAACCAGTTGGTCAACCTTCAAAGGAACTCGGAGGTAGCCCGGCACACATACCCTCGGACTGTAGAAGTATCCACCGGTCCTCCATCGCCTCTCAATTCCAAACCCCTTCATAACACCTCTCTGGAGTAGCTCTCCGACATTGGGTCTGAGCAGGATACCGTTGGGACTCATACCGAAGAGCGAGTGAGCGACCCTGGAGGGTGCGGTTAAGCGCAACCGGTCCCTGTGAAGGATCGGGTCCGAAGTGAGGACAGCGAGCTGTGGGGATGCTCGTGAAATGGAAGTGAGGTCTGGGATGTCCAGATACGATACTACAAAATATGTGTTAGCGAGTTTTCTGGAACGTTGTGACTTGGGAACGCACATATTCGGAGGAGTATCTCCGGGGGGATCGTCAAGAGGTTCCAATCCGATTGTGGCGCTAAACCTGGAGACCCTTGGGACGCCGTAGGTTCACTCACGTCGTTCTTGACGACGGTGTGCATGACGGGGGTGGCCAAAGTCTCTCTGACCGCGGTGTTACACGCGCAGCACCAGCAGTGTGGTGTGTACGTCTGGGTCAGACCTTGACTGATTCGTCAAGTCACCCTACACCGCCCGCCGCAGCCAAGAGAGTTGAGTTCAAGTGAGGGATGGGCGCCAGGGGTGATCCGTGTTGTGGTTGAAGCTCGCTCCCTTTGATCGACCTCGGGCCGGTCACCAGCAGGGGTCATTCATCACAGGCGCGTGACGTCAGGGGGGGTGTCGAAGTAACATTATCCTCGACCACCATGTCGTCTAGCTTGAGCCCCCCACACATTCCACCACTACGCTCGCCATCAAGAAGAACTCATCCGACCGCTTGTGGAGGGCAACCGGGAGTTATCACTTCCGAGAAACCCATATTCACGCTTGGGCCCAAATCCATTCTTCCATCTGGGGCAAGGCCCCGGATTCTTTGGACAAAACCGAGCCAGTCATCAGAGGGTCTGACGCTATCGATGACTCTGTTATCCTCCCCGACGTCGTTCCCAGCGATCGCGTCGTAACGCCCAAACCAGACCACCTGAACGAGGTCTGGCGTTTCGAATGCGAAAAGTTCCT
>Ga0307516_10007199_pt1 | contig 12838 bp, 12 predicted proteins | sample 19_EM_MG_FD_203310 | JGI IMG/M metagenome (GOLD analysis project Ga0307516, IMG submission 203310) | Populus trichocarpa ectomycorrhiza microbial communities from riparian zone in the Pacific Northwest, United States - 19_EM | ecosystem: Host-associated > Plants > Roots > Unclassified | place... | reverse complement strand
GTTGTCTGGTCTGCGTTGCAGTTAGTCTGGATGGTATATCGTTTGGCCTGACGACAGGTCATGTGCAAGAGAACAAGTAGATAACTCCTTTAAATTTTTGAATGGGTGGAGCGCTCGGCATTCGACGCTGCCGGTACGCAGAAATTGGGATTCTGAAGGACCCGAATAATTGATATTCATTTGCATATGTGGCACCGAGTAAAGCACAACCAATCACCTTCAGGAACAATTCTATTCGAGGACCTGTCGCCTGGGAGGCTTCGAGAATTGGTTAGCTTCAAAGTCAGAGAAAATTAAGTACGCGGCAGTCCGCGGTTCCGGGAATTGCGAGATCGGTTGTCATTGGTACCTAACCTATTTGGGTGCCAGTATGAATTTCAAGTATGCTCAACGGGGAAGTTCAGGGTATTCTCGTACAGTAACGAGTTACTGACTTACTGTGTTGAATGATTGGAGAAGCCTAGGCCTGGAGACAACACAGGACAACACCTGTACCCCCGTATACGATGTGATTCGATGCTCTAGCAACTTGAAACATTGGGGCGAGTAAATCAGCTGTTCATTTCAAGGCAGGGATAACACACGGTCACAAGTGTTAATCGTGTCAGAAATTGCTTGATAGTGACCACGTCGGGGCGGTCGACAGTGTTTTTCGAGGTAGCGCACATCAAGTGTCTTCTGTCGTTCAGAGGTGCGATGTTGGGCACTCCAATTCAGTGAACAGCGAACATCAGTCGATAACCAGTTGATGAAAGTGCAGAGCTCTTCGCAGCTCAGTGATATGGTGAACACACCTGACGCTTCAAGTTCCAGGTGGGCGCGTGTGAGGTAGAACGGTCACGTGGTATGGTGTTCAACTCTGGACCAACAGCGTCCAACAACAGCCCACAGCGGTTCGCCGACGCGATCGACGATGTCAGCGGTCATTGCGCCAGCCGCTCCCGCATGGCAGACCGAAGAGCTGCAGGATGAGTGGATCGATCTCGACGAACATGATAGCGACGACGACAAGAATCTAACCTACGGCACTCGCTCCATCTCGCTAACCGCGCCCCTGGCCACCCACATACACACCAACAGTGACTTTAGCGTTTCCTCGTCCGAAAGCTTATCCAGACCTGCTGGTGGCACATTTCTTGTTCGCGAAGATATCCCGAGCGCACCTCTCCTTCCCAAGACCCCTGGTATTCAGAAGAGGGGGATCATCAAGGACTTCTTCAGCCCCATGCCTCTCGAGCGCATGTTTGAACCGCCCTCGCCACCCAGTGCCAAGCCATCTATTATGCCACCATCTATACAACAATCACCTGTGTCATCGCCGAACGACTACGAAGTGGACGAGATAATCGAGACCGATATCCCGAATATGTCCTCTTTCCATGGACGCAAGGCGAGCATCGCTTGCCAATTTACTTTCACAGTACCTAGAGAAAGCTTCTTGAATCCAACCACGGTTCATGGCTCAGGATTTCCACAGGCACAGAGTACACCTAATCCACCAAATCACACTAAGGCTGCCCCCACAACAGACTCCCGCCTCCGCCTTTTCCAGTTTCAGTACGACACATACACTCGAGAACATCTATCGGCTATGGTTGACTCGATTGCCGTCCATTCCGGCTCTGCTACGGGTACATCTCCATCTCCCACTGATTCAAATCATGTCTTGTCGCGTGTTTCTGAGGTGACGGACTCTGTCGTCGACCTCTCCCATCTAAGGAGCGTGAAGCGCGTGAAGTTGAGCCCTCGCAGCGATTTCCATGGGGAAGGTGCTGGTGAGGGGGCAGTTATTTCCCGGCCTAAAGTTTTTAAAGACTACGTCGGCGAATCGCGCTCTCTTATGCGGCAGATTAAGCAAGCTCGGGATTTTTCGACTATATCCACGGTCGCCAGCAATCAAGCAGACTCGCCCCCGCCGCAAGGTGGTCAAATCGTCATCAACGAACGACAGTCGCATGGTACTTGACAGGGACTATAAACCGCTTCCTTCTTATTGATGTTTTTCATAGATCCCCGCTCATTCTTACGCGTTCCTGCAGCGGGGGACCCCAAGTCGAAATCAAGCAGTCCGTCTTCTTCCTTGGCGTATCGGGAACAAGCAGCGACTCTAATGGCTCAGATAAAGCAAGATATGAAGGGCCATAAACGTTTGTTTTCGGAAGACACGGCTACTTCCCATTTCACCACACAAGTGGAAGGCAACTTTGACGCCTCCCGTCTTTCTAAAGGGTCTGCTTCTGTCGAGAGTCCTCACCAATTTTCCAGCGATCGAACAAAGCAGCAATCTGTAAAGTCCCGTTCACCAGGGCCAAAATCTAGCCCTCGAAATCCCGGTCGGCGTCTGCCCTCCAATACAGATGGTCGACAGCTTGTCGAAGACATATCTAGGGTCTCTATCCAAGACCGTCGATCGGCCTCGGAAGGCTCAATGCACTCATCTAACACCGATACACGCCCTCCTACGAGTCGAGTGGCTTTGCTGTCGACGACATCACATCCCGCTATGCCCATAACTCTTGCTCCGCCCTCTTATCCGTCGGCCTCGGTTCGAGCCGAAGATCTCAACCGTTTCGTTTCTTCAAGTACAGCCTCGGGTACGACCCTGACCACTGGAAGTGCCCCGTCATTTGTAAAGCATGCTGGTCCTGCTCACATACGCACCATTGCGCCTGGAGATCTGCCGGATCTGCCGGATAAACTTGGAGATATGCTTTTCGACAAGGTCATGATGAGATGGGTGAAGAATACTTCCCGTGCCATAGAAATGGATGGTGGGATGGCAATCCCTGATGCCCTAGACGAGGCAAGCGAGGATCCGTTCGGGGACATTGACAGTCTTCGGGATGATTCGAAAAGCTTGCGAGGTGTGGAGCCAGTGCAGCTGGAGATGGAGAAGCTACATCATTCCAACGCTGAGATGAGTCGGATAGAGGAAGAAATGGATGAAGAGGAAATGGATATGACGAGCTTTTTGACGGACAATCCGACAGCGATGATCGTCGATGTCATGACAGGCTGCGACGACGACGAGACGACGGATTCGGACGATGACCAGGACGACCGGGGCCCAACAATCACGAATGAGTTGAAGGAATATGAGTCGGACGATCCTCTAGACCAGTCGATGTCAAAGCCAAACGACCCTGATCACGTAGCGGGGGAAGCAGACCTCGCGATCGACCCAAAAACGCCTCATCGTGCACACACGGTACCGGCGACAACACCTGTCATCCGTTCAGCTCTCAAGAGTCGTACTCTGACCCCGGCCTCTGCCCTCAAAGATCCCAGCAAATCAAAGTATCAAACGCCTCTCAATAAAAAAGGGCACCACCGGTCAGTTAGCTTTTCTGACGGCAAGCGGGACGGCCCAATACAAGGGCTGACGGATAGCACGGATGGGGAAGAGCTGGAGAATTTTCTAAGCTCAGCAAACATGAGCGGAACGAGTGGAGGGTTTGTACCGTCGGCTCGCTCTCGTCGGATCGCGCAAATGATGGAGGCGTTGGAGGATGCAGGTGAGAATATCCTTATACTGTGAGCACGAGCCAAGCATGAGTTTTTATTGCAGAATCCGACGAGTCCCCCTCCAAGACCAATAGCACAGGCAGGTCAGAGATCCAAGTCTTGTCCGCGCGGCAGCCCAGCACCGGCGCTTCTCCCGAGTCGAGCCGGCGAAAATTTTCTCGATCTCGCACACATCGGGTGTCGTACTCAGAGGATGTACAGACTGGGAATGCTACGTTCCTCACGGAGTGTTCTTTTGCTGTCGCTCACGACCGTCTTGTGGAGGTTATCACCGATGTTCAGCCGTTTGTACCTCGTTGGGACGAGCTGAACTCTATTGATTTATCAGGCAAGAAGTTGGAGAGCGTTGCGCGGCTCAAGGAATTCTTACCACGGTTGGATGGATTGAACTTGTGCGTATCTCCGCATGGTTGAGGTTTCTATCATTTCATCAATGGGGTGCTCATCTGACCATGTGGATGCAGGAACTCGAATCAATTAGCTTGGTTGAGTGGAGTTCCTTCCACGGTCCGTACGTTATCTATCGCATCCAATAGGTGTGTCTTCCCATTGAATTTTTCCCGGGCCCGTTACCTGATTGATATATTGCGTTTGTTTGGACAGCCTTACGAGACTCACATCCTATAGCCATTTGCTTCAACTTGTTAACCTGGACGTCAGTCAAAACGATATTGAATCCTTGGCCCGTGAGTGGTATTTTTTTGCATTGTATGTCGAGTCCTAACTTACGGCATGTTCTGCCAGAGTTGGCGTGCCTGCGGCATTTGCGGGAGCTGAAAGCTGACGGAAATAAGATAACGAGCCTCGATGGCCTGAATGGTCTGAATGGTCTCGTCAAGGTGAGCCTGCAGGGAAATTCTCTACGATCTGTAGATCTGACCGAGTGTCGATGGTTCGTCGCGGAACTTTGTTGCTTCCCACGCCTTTCAAGAATCTGATATGTTGATGTTCCTAGGACGCGATTGGAAATGCTGAATTTGAGCCGGAATCGGTTGGATGACCTTCGAGGGCTATCTTCTTTGCAAGCGCTCGTTGCATTGAATATAGGTGAGTACCTTTTACGGATGAAGGCACCACCAGGGGTGCTGAAGGGTTCCCCATAGATAACAATGAGCTCGGGACGCTGGAATTGGAAGGCAACATGCCGAAGCTGCGAATCCTGCGGTTGAGCGGCAATCGGGTGCAGCAGCTGCAGGTCGGGGGGATGCCCAATCTCCGGACGCTTTATGCAGATAACAATGCGCTTTCGACATTGGTCAAGTTGGAGCGACTGACGAAGCTTGAAAACCTGAGTGTGCGGAACCAGAGCGGGCGAGGACTGTAAGAATTCAATGAAGATGATTGATTACCCCGCAACTAACTTTTTTGCTTGTTGTAGTAACCTTTTGACCCGCGATGTTCGCGATGTAAAGCGGTTGTACCTCTCTGGTTGGTTTTTTCTGTTTTCGATTAATTGCTTTGATGAAGATGAGGTATCTGACGACGGTGATGATGTACAGGTAATCCACTGAAGAGCGGGTTTCTGAGCGAACCATGCTATAACCTGCTATATTTGGAATTGGCGGCATGTCGACTTACTTCGCTTCCCGAGGATCTGTCGCGGGTGGTGCCGAATCTGCGAGTGCTGAATCTGAACTACAATTTCCTGGAAGATGCTCGGCCTCTTGAAGGGTTGACAAGGCTGAAGAAACTGACGATGATTGGTTCTCGATTGAAAGGGACGAAACCGCTGATCCGCATACTTCAACGGATGCCGGATGTGGAGATGCTCGATTTCAGGTACGTCGGAATTTTTTGTTTTTTTTTTTTCATTAAAGAACTGTGGGAGCGAGGGGTTGGGATGTCGTAATGGGTTGTTTTTTGATGGGAGAGGAAGATTGATGACTCAGGACGTTGTTGGATGTTTGTGCTGATGCATTGGTGTAGAATGAATCCGTGCACGCTGGGATGGTACCTCCCACTTCTCGTGAGAGATGTACCTGGGGCACTGCAACCGTCGGAGGGAGGAGGGGACCGAGGGAAACGGGGGGATGGGGGGAGTTGGCAAGAGCTGGACAGCAAATTCCGGCGAGACTTGCCGAACGAGTCGTACGTTGGACGACTTGCGTACCGAGGGCTGATCATGCGCGCGTGTGCGAAGGTGCGAATGGTGGACGGGGTGGAGGTGAGTGAGAAGGAGCGGGCGAAGGCACAGCATCTACTGGCTGGGATTCTGGGGAAAAGGTGATCGCGATCGCAATTAAGCCATAAAAGGCAAGTGGACCGGCGCGTGAACTGGATGTAGATCGTATCGGTGCAATGTAGTTTGTTCCTAGGATGGCTGTTGGCATAAAAAAGACGGCGATAGGTCTCGCAGGATCGCACTCCTTTGGACATGCCGGCTGAGCAGATCGTGTCGCACCAGCTCAACAGCTACAACGTCGCACAACTTCAATACGCGCTGTCAGTTCAAACCAATTCACTCATCAACCGCATCGACTCACTTTTCTCCCCCCAGCCGTTCTGACAAGCTCGACCCCGACTCGGTTTCCTTTGATCTCGACCACCCCGACGCATCCCCCCCTATAATGTCAGTCTCCCCCTCTCTCTCCCCGCCCCGCCCCCCCTCACCCCCCTCCAGTCACCCCGACTCTGAATTCGACTACCCCGCACGCCGCATGTCCTCCTCTGCCGCCTCCACCACCACCGACACCGACAGCACCTCCCTCTCCCGCCCACCGAAACGCTCCATCACCCCCGCAGACTCTCCCCAGCCCAAAAGGCAGAAAAGCTCCCTCGACTGGGACGCTGCTCCCCTCAAGAACGATGACGATCATCCAAAAGTACAGCTCCCGTCCATTTTCACCACGTTCGACGATCGTCACGATGGTCGACGCGCCTCTATGCCTGCCCTCGTCTCCGAAACCCGCATCCGACACGCGCCCTACCCCCCTACCGGTCTCCGTCTCGCCTATCCCCCGTCACAGTCCGGCCTCTCCAACTACGCCTTCCCTGCCCCATCTGACGATAACGACAAAAATGCCTCCCGCCCCAGGCTCTCTACTGACCTCAATTTCGGTGTCGCACACCCCCAGTACGACTACCCCACTTCTGCCTTGTCCAACGGCAGCGCCCTTTCCTCCTCCGCTTTTACCTCTTCGTCTGCCTCGGATTACCACAGGTCAGCTGCAATCTCCTCCTACTCCGAGAACGAGAGCTGGAATGACTCTCCTTCGGGAATCGTTCGGCCTAGCTCTACTCCGGGTCAGCTCTCCAGTCCGCCGGTAAAGTATGATGATCATAGCGTGCGACACGCTTCCTTTAGCGCTCCCATGTCTCAGGCACAGATGTATGCAGGCTCGGCTCGTATCTCGGGTCAACATGACCGCAGGTCGCTCGCCACCATAAAGAGCGAATGGTCCTTCCCTAATAATGATTTCGTATTACCTTCTGCGAACCCCTCTTCCTATTCTCCGACCATGCCCTCCCCCGCACCTTCTATCTCCGTCGCAAACTCGCCAGCCCGCTCCCCGCCGACCGTTCCTAGTTCCACCCTCGCTGACCGTCCCCAACGCAAACGAGGAAAGCTTCCCAAGGAGACTACTGACTACCTCAAGGCATGGCTCCACCGCCATTCCGATCACCCCTACCCAAGCGAAGAAGAGAAGAAACAGCTCTGCCATGTCACAGGACTCAGCATGAGCCAAGTCTCCAACTGGATGATCAACGTCAGTCCCATCTTTCTCGATTGCCTCGATCACTAATAACATTCTTCCATCCAACCAGGCCAGGCGTCGCATCCTTGCCCCCGCCCACCGCGCCGCTAGTGGCCCAACTACCACCGCTCCCTTCCCTCCCGCGAACCGTCACAACTCCTTGGCAGGCATCCTGGACCCTTCCGGTCGTCGGTCGTCGATGCCCTCTCAGAACAGCCTACAGCTGTACCATCCTATGACTCTTCAATCGATGCCCCACACTGCTGTTAGCCATCACTCGGACTACCCGTCGTCCGGACGCCACATGTTGTCCGTTCCCTCCTCACGAGGGTCTCACCAACTGGGACCTGCAAGCGCCATCGAAGTCAATACGAGACACCATCTGGGTATGTACTCGTCGGGCCAGGGGCCTCATTCAGCAGGCCCCATCCCATCTCCTCACTACATGTCCTCGGATGTGCCTCTATCGGCACCTCCCTCACTCCCCACCACCCATTTCTCCTCTCACCATCCTTCGCACGCCCAGAATATCTACCCGTCCTATAGCTCCCGGCAGTCGACAGGACCAGGCGAGCAGCAGCAGCAGCAGCAGCCCTCCCACTATTTTAATGAAGGGCACTCTCATCCAGGGTCGACGTCTGGATCGGGTTATGCGACCCCTCAATAATCTTACCGTGTCCTTTTACCCGTTGGTGGCATTTGTAAACGCGTACCCCCAAGGGTCCAGCCCATTCTCTTGGACTTTTCTTTTTGGTCACCACCACCCATCACCCCATTGCATGTCGCCACCCTCGCGTCTCGTTTGTATTCGCGATGATCGTCGCCCCTCAGACTCGTCAATCTATGCGATCGCTCCTCCATATTTCGGAGATATATACCACCCCCATTTATTCGCGTAGGAAGGGGGGATTGAATGCTTCCGCTAACACTCCTGCTGTCGGTCCTTGTTTTGATCATACTCTCCTTGTCTGTCTCCTTATTCTTTGCATTACGATATACCATAATCCAGCATCAACACTAATTTGTACTCTCCCGGGTTAGAAGCGTTATATTGAAAAAGAGACCCTGCACATCTCTGTTCCGTATCTATTGGGTCTTACGACATGTGAGAGAATTTCTGTCTGATGCAAGCAGTACCCTCGGTGACCCTGTATTGTTTTTACCTCGATCAGACGTGTGCCGTGAACTTTAAAAAATCATCTTTCTGGGTGGAAAGAGAATTAATTAGCAAGCAAGGGCATTGAATTTGAATGAGGCAGCCCGGGGATGGAAGAAAAAAGAGGCTCTCGAACGAATGTGCGTTATAGACTTTCGGCATACATCATGATCAAGCCTATGTGAAGCGATCCGCTTCGACAGCTGACGCCTCACAACCCCGCGCACTGCACGAGGCAGGAAAACATCCAGGGATAAAAGATGAGGGATGCCGGTACGGCGAGATGGCACAATCGAGATTATCGTTTTAGATGAGCCCAGCGAGTCAGATGGACAGCAGCAACGTTGCACGGTCATTGCGCGGTCAACGAAGCTAGGCTATTGTTTTTATTAATCAAGGACGCATCCGAGCAAGCACAGGAATGGATAGATTAAAGGAAGGAGTCGATAATAGACAATTTAGACCCTCCACTTACCGTAGCAGTTATGTAAATCACCCTCGAAGGCTTTCGAAAGAGGACTTTCAGGGTTAAGAAGAAGCTGGCGAGAGCGCCCGGGCGTGCGCGGCAAACGGGTTCTTGCGGTTCAAGAGATCAAGGGTGACGCTCGCCGATTCGGAGATGCTGCATTATTAGAGCCACCATGATAAGTCCCATCCAGAAAAAATGCCTGTGGCGATTGGGTAGCGGATCGTAGAAAATTAACGCTCTCTTCCTCACCTTTTTGCCACCGCCGGCGATTCTGACAGAGGCTCGTGGAGGAAGGACACACATCGGCACGAGTCGCCGTGTGCGAGACGAGAAGCTGGAGGAAGGAGACGATCCCCGAGGGTCAGGAAAAATGGGGCGCTTGTACCAGAGTGATCATCCCTGTGCTTCACCGCCGACCAGTACCCTGAACCTTGAGGAATTTGGCCACTCACTCTCGTAAGAAGACGCGCAGCAGGTACCAACGTACGTATCGGATCTTTACGCATAAGATTGGTAAATCGATACTGCATCCGAGCACTTTGAAGCATGAGGGGTGATGGGAAGAAGGAAAGTCAGCTGAGGACCCCTTGGGAGGGTTTATCCATGTAGGGACTTATGGCAGAAGGAAATATCCGCAAGTTGATTTCGAAACTGTATAGAAGAGGGGCCAGAGCGCTTAGGAATTAAATGGGGTATATCATCAGCCTTTTACCCTGAGCATCGGTGCGAAATTTGCTGCGTGCCTCATAATAGTGACATGGTGATATAAAGCCGAGAAACCAACCCGGAGATGAAGACCGTGCTTGCGGCCTGGCAATTGGCTAGTCCGCGACGCTGCAGCCTGAAACAATGATATGATCGGTGACTATCGGAAAAGGCTCAAAGACTACCCACGGATATCTTGCTCCAAAAACCAAATAGACCGGCTAGATAAAGATTGCCATCAGAAAGTGTCGTCTGATCAATGTCATTGAATGGGTCAATGAGAAGGGGTGGGCAGTTCTTCTATTCAGGCAGAATCTTTCAAGTAAATCTGATAGGGACAAAAGTTTGGAATTAATTGCAGGGACATACAGGGTGCGCTCCAGCTCCGCATGAGTAAGGAAGAAACCCGGAGTAACTACCCTGGTGGGTCGTGGACGGTGGTCCACCTTGAGGTCACACTATGATGGAAATAGAAAGAGTAGGGAATCGAAATTGGGCTTTTGGGTTGTTGTTTTTGCCGAACTGATCCGTCGTTAATTATCATCATGGCGCGGTGTCGGACTGTTGTTCCCGCGAAGCATCGTCCAAACACCTAAACACCTTCATCGACCGACATCTTCGAGTTCGGTGTCAAAACAAGATCGGTGGAAAACAATCTGCTCAAAAACTCGCGAGAGCGCGAGAAATGGATGAACGCGTTCCGTAAATCGTAGACCTGTAGAGACTAACGGGATTTGGATGTGTGGAGATAGTGATGCGATAGATAAGTCGGAACATTGCGAAATGAAGAGAACCCTAGAAATGTGAGGCCAGCATTGATGTCTGCCGAGAACCTGAGGACAGCCATTTGACTTGATGACGGCGTCAGATGACGACCCTGCCGGCGGCAGAGAAGATCAGATGAGGATGAGGATGGATGTCGTCGTCGATGAGCTCAAGGCCAATGTGTCCCTCCTGGCCATCCACCCAAACGACGCCGCCCTTCCGTCCTTCACACCGCCAATTGAATGGAAGTGGTGGCATGACCCGCCGCCCTGGCAGTCTCTTCTTGATCAGGCTCCTCACTTCCAACTTGATCGCGCGCCGATCCCACTAGAGTCATCCGTCCGAGAATCACCCTTTGGAATGTCGCCCAAAAAGCACCACGAAATTACACGCATGACGGACTACATCTTGCACCTCGCCCGTACCCGTCTTTCTCACTTGGCGAGAACGTCGATCCGGATCGTCGACGTCGGGGCGGGGCAAGGATACCTCACGCGCGCATTGCACCGCTACTTCTCGTCACCCACCCTCGCTCTGGACGGCGATCACGCCCAAACCCATGGTTCACGCACGCGCGGCAGTCCAGATGGGATTATACACTGTACGATCCACATCACACCCACCACCCTTGTTCAGGCCATCGACGACTGGATACCCAGCACGCTCACTCCATCCGATCCAGCCCCTCTCTCCGTTCTCATCGTTGCGCTCCACGCCTGCGGGTCTCTCACTCCTGATCTTTTTCGCGCCGTCTTCAACCTCCCACCCAATCATCCGTGGGTCCCCGCCGCCGTGATCGCTGTAGGCTGCTGCTACAACCTCATGCGAGCCCCGGACGACTTTCCCCTGGCCTCCGCGAACCAGTCGATACCTTCGCTCCCTCCCTCTGCTTTTCATCTCGCTGCACAGATTCCCCCTCACTGGTCGGACTCCGACAAGACTTTAGCCGCCGCCAAACTCGCCACCCAGAAAGTGGTCTGGCGTGCTCTTCTCGGTCGCATTTTTTCTCAACTTCAATCGGACGACTCGTCCGCCGTGCCAGATAAACCTGCCACAGGCAGCACGCCCGCCATGCGTAGGCTCGGACGCCTTCCAGATGCCGTGTACACATCTTGGCCAGCATTTCTTGTGGCAGCAAGTCAGCGCATCGGTACCGATTTTTCTGCTGCAGCAGAAGAGTATTCACAGTATCGCTCTCTTGAAGCTCGTCTCGAAAATTTGCACGTTCGTAGGTGTCTCCTCGGCCCTGTGGTCGAGAGCTGTATCGTCCTTGATCGCCTCGCGTGGCTGGATGAACTGCTCACTGCATGCTCACGACGACATGACGGAGGGGGCTGGAGTAAAGGCTACGAGGCGCAGGCAGTCAATCTGTTTGATCAATCAACTGGCAGTGGGAGAAATATTGCCCTTGTCGTCACCCCATCATGAACAAACCCTCGAAGTTGTGCGCACCTCTGAACATGCCACACGCGAGTCGAACTTGTCTACTGGCCAGCCTTCGCAATGCTTTATTTCCATGCAAATGATACCCTTCGTGGCGCACGATATCTGATGGCTTAGATGCCTCCTTTCGACTTGATCTCGACTCGCACAAAATCCAAGTACGGTCCATCGCTGTTTTTATCATTATATGCATTGTTCGACGGGACCGATGACAATTTTTGTGCAAGCAGATCCAATTACTTAGAAGCAGGGTAACCACTGATACCGGTACCGCTCAATCTTGAGTACATACATTCTTTGTACATAGACTGCGGACCACGGTTGATCTCCGCTGATACGCCGCTGCGTCTGGATTAACGCGCACCTTTTGCACATTGCAAGAGAATTTCCGAACTTGGAGTTTACAATACGTTACCCTTTAGGAATTCTAACATTGGCCATGGGTCCACAAAAGAACATGCCATTGCCTGCTAAGATCGTTGACCCACATACATATGCGTGTAACGGCATGCAGCTCTCAGACCTGATATTGGCACTTACGGTACTTAGATGGTCCTATATAATGATTTGAATGAAACTGTCGGTAAAATCCCTACTTGCGATAATTTCGGCAGTTGTGTTGTAACCCCGCCGAAGCAAAGAGGACTCAGGTTACAATGAAATGATGGATATAACACATCGGGAGTGCAAGCTTGAAGGTCCGGATCCTCGTTGGGCGATTAATATTGCGTTGCCATGGTAGCGCCGGCACCGAGTGAATACGATAGGAATTAGGGCTGAGCACCGTGACCGTGACCGTCAATACGGCTTTACGGTACGGTACGTATTCACACCGGAAAGTTAGAGATTTCGGTGTAGTTCAAAACTTAGTTTAATTGCAGAGTTTCAGGAAATCATTTAAATTGATCTGAAAATGTAAACTAAATGGAGTTTTTCAGCCCATCTGAAAAATGAGTTGAAAACATTATTTTAATGAAACATTTTCAGATGACACAAATTATTTATTTCAGGTGAACCGAAATCTGAGATTTTTGAGGCTTCGAAAGAGGCTCCAAAACATCACTTTTCAGTACCAATTGA
>Ga0307516_10007197_pt1 | contig 12840 bp, 19 predicted proteins | sample 19_EM_MG_FD_203310 | JGI IMG/M metagenome (GOLD analysis project Ga0307516, IMG submission 203310) | Populus trichocarpa ectomycorrhiza microbial communities from riparian zone in the Pacific Northwest, United States - 19_EM | ecosystem: Host-associated > Plants > Roots > Unclassified | place... | reverse complement strand
ACCGAATCACACGGTTCCGAAGAAGGCAAAAAGTTCTGTCGTGATATGTTCCCACGATATAACGAAATCCCAGAACCCTTTGCTCTGCGAGCAAGGGAATATATAGAATGAGGACGGCCAGCGGTCACCGACATATATACTAATCTACTATCACAAAAACGACTCAAAATCGCTCTCATTGTCCTTCACACGTATACACCCATCCTCTTTGCTTCCCAACCCGAACTGTCTCCCTTCAACCCATCGTGCCCACGCTGCAATGTATCCCTTCTCCAAGTTGCGCGTCCATCGCGCTGTATCAAATAACGGCATGGTCTTTCTGGTCAAGAATAGTCGTCGTCGCAGTTCCAGCAACTCTCCGCCATCTTGTGGCCACTCAGAACCAATATCTTTCTTACCCTTTAACGACGAAGTTGGAGCGGATGAGGGATATCTGAGCGAGTTGGCGAGAGTCACTGCCCGGTCTTCATACTCCTCGCGACTGTGCACCACCATATGCTTGCCTAGTCCAGTGGCATGTGCCACACTAGCTGCCACACGAGACGACATCTTGTGTCTGTGATCTGGCCATGCGCTCGCGATAAGGGGGGTGCCAGACCAGAGAACGCTATAGATGACAATGTCAGTACTAAGGTGTGATCAAACATAAAGTACATACTCTGTGGCAACTGTATGTGCACAGCACTATACAACGCGAAGTATAGTAAGTTACAACAATTCGTCTGATGAAGAGTTATGTCGTACCTCAACAGTGTCCAGCACTAAATCTGCTACTCTGCAACGGAAGATGTGAACTTCCTTCGGAGCAACGTCCGTAAAACGGATACGAGATGCTACTTCAGGCCCTGCCCATGCCGTTGCAGTTTGTAAGAGGTTGGCCTCGCCCGCCGCGGGAAATCGCAGAAGCCAGAGTATACTCCGCGGCACACGATAAAGGATTCGAAGCCAAATCCAAAATATTCGCTACAAGGATGGCTTGCATAAGTCCAGGAATATCTAGAAATATGTGGGGATATGCTCACCGGATCGATCTGCTCCCACGGTTACGCAACTTGTCAATGGACAGACTCTGTCAGATACAGGAAGTAATAATACCTTGTAAAGCTAGTCGTCCGGGAAATTAGCTGGATAATATGCGCAGTGCAGGACTTCATACCTGGTTGAAATTCGCAAATATCACCACGTCCCTGTAGTTGTCAAGCTTTCACGTCCAAGCAGAAGACACGAGATGGTAAACGTACTTCGGCAGATCAGGAAAGAGTGACCGTCTTGCCTCTTCGCGACGGCAGAGTTCAGTAGCCCACAGCTGTGACGGCGTTGCAGGAGTATGAAGCTGATCCTGCTCGTCTTGGCGGTAAGATTGTTTGTGATCGGTCACGAAAAATGTATGCTAGTTTTCATTTTGGCATCTTTAGAGATTCTGGCGTAGTATGTATTTCAGCACTTACAGGCATGTAGATGGGGCACTCGGTACTGTGGGCGAGAAACGTGATATAGAAAGCAGAGATAGGGATAATAAACTCACTAGATCCAATTTTTGGCTGGAGATGCTGGGTCGCACCCCTCGTTGACAGGCACGCCGATATCCCGGCAATCATCACCTGCCATTGACGGACTGGACTTTGATCGCGCAGTGGATGCGAACAAGTCCGGAGGGCACGTGATCGGATCGCATACGAGGTAATCACACCAGCCTATGCTCACGCTCAGGCGCTGTAATACTCATGACAAATGACATTGTACATACCAGCTGCCAATGTACCCGCGAATCCCATCAGTGAAATTTGCACTGGACATGGACGTGCCGCAAAAATCTCATTTCTGGCTCCTTTGGTGTATCCGCCTAAATTGACAACTGGGTAGAGGTCAGACGAATTGTAGCAAGACTGTCAGGATACAAAACACCAACGGATATGGATCTGGTCTTGCACAATTTTCTCAACTATGGTACTGTTAGACCACAAGGAGACGTCTAAAAACTGAAAGGCAGTCTGCCGTTCATAATACTGTCTGTGGGGAGAACCATCCGATGGACTGGTGGCGTAGAGAAATACATTAAATGATTGACTGTTGTGCAGCCCGAATACAGACTTCATGAGGTGGCTCAGTGGGTGGTCACTGACAGGAGTTAAGGGTGTAGCCGCATGAGACAGTTAATATTAGCACGTACTTGAAGTCGCTGGATACATAGCCTATGTTGAGCCTTCCATGTAGAGGCGGTGGTGGGGGGGGATATACAACGGCCGTTCTGCCGGTATAAGTTGTGGCGGTAAAGAATGCATTGATGGCGTTCCGGTGAGCAATGAGTCGTATCGTGCGTGATGTGAGAGGCAGTGTAAACTACAAAATAAAATCGGACATGTCCACGAGCCAAATGGTTTACTCACAGTATGAAATGGTAATATGAACGGTAACTTGGGATATTTCATCGATGACAGAAGGCCGGAGGTTGGGAGTGTTGGCCGATGGGAGCGTGATAGTGAAGGTTGTGCTGCACCGGAACGAACGCTGTGGCCGTATACTTTGATGTACCACGCATGTTGCATTCTTGTTATGCACCACTCTATGGTTCGTATCAAAAAGCTTCCTTCATCATGACTATCCGATGCGTCATCCGAGAGGAAGAGCTGAAATCGGCGGATCCACTCTTTCTCTTCATGAAGTGACAGTGGTCGTCCACAAGCGACCCGCACCAGAGACATCCATTCCTCCAGTGATTTGGTGCGGAGGAAACCAACCGTCTGAGAATTTGCATCTGACAGCTGCTTCTCGCAGATCTCAATAGCTTTTTGCATCCATACGTCTGATAGAGCAGATCAGTCTCGCACGGGAGGATGCCGCACTTGTCGTGTCACCTCGCTCGCTCCACTGGCAGACGGCATTCATAGAATGGCTCAGTCCGCAATAGGCATCGGTGAAGTCTGGATTTACGGAAATCGCCCGCAAGTAATACGGGATTGCTTCCGACAGTTGGCCCTGTTACCATACGCGTCACCCCTCTACACGCAGAGTGGGAACTGAGTCTTACTGAGTCTTTCAGAGTGTTACCCATATTCACCAAGGCAATGTCTAGGTCCGGGTGCACCATAAGCGCGTGATTAAATATTCTCCAAGGACATGAATTTAAGTTACAAAGGGACAGATAGGAGTTCGACGCACCCAATTGCATGTGAAGTATGACCAGCATCCTTTAAAAGTGAGCCCAGGTTGGATAAAAGATGAGGGTGTGTCGAATCGACTTGCAGTCCTCGTTCGTAGTAGAGTCGTGCGATATCGCGCCCGTTCATTAGTTGACCTTGGGGGCCAGTAGCGGTTTCTCCGGGACCAAGACTGCACAGGATGACGCCGATGTCATTGAAAACAGAGGCATTAGGGCATAACGATGCTGCAATGTAATGTAATAATAAGACAATTCCATCGGTCGTGAAATAGGGTTTGGCGTGGTCGGCTTGAAGAGAGGTTGTTTGCGTGGTTTGATAGCGTCGTGCAAGACATAACAATACGGAAGCAGTTGCAGTTTTGATATTGAGTGGGTATTGGTCGTTTGCGGAGTTAGGGGGATGAGATGCAAGAATACCAAGCGGAACGCCTTTCCGTGACGAAAACAGGAATGCGGGTAGATGATGTATTTGTTCTGGAAATAGAATGAGGTTGGGCAAGGAACCCGTTGCGGGATCGACCAAAGCTTGTAGCAAGCCATCGCCAGCGTCATGGACGGCTTGAACGATGTCGAAGTCTGGATTCCCCACGCGAGTGAGAATACCGCCGTGGCCACCACATTTCAGGGCATGTGCTATATGTGGAGGGACACGAGACTCGCGGACAAAGGATAATGCAAGGCCAATTGTCCACGCTGAAAGAGCAAAGTCATGAATGGTCAACTTGGATGCGGAGCGGTACGATTGCGGCGACTGGATCACCAGCTCAATGGCATGCACATAGCACTCGGTGGTCGCTGGGATGGTGCTGTCAATTCTGTGCATAAGGTTTGCGATGTTTATAAGGACATTGAACAAGCGATGGATGGTTTGCGGATTTACTGCTGGTGACAGCTGACCGTCGCCGGAGATGAGTTGGCTGCAAGTGGAGCGGCATGCATCCAGTGTCTTGTCTGGTAGCGACGGAGACGCCAACAACATGCCCAGAACATTGTCCTAGATCGGCCGTCAGCCACTGGGTTTGGCGCACGGAGACAGGAACGCACTAGGAGATCCCAGTCGGGACAGCCGCGCACTGAGGATTCAAGGTCGTTAGTGAGTTCCCCAAGGGAGTACATAGTGGTCAGAAGGAAAGCAGGAGCCGTGGCGCGGTTTCGAAAAAGCGGATTGGAGCCCCGTCAAAAATAGGGTAGCACCGACATGAGATGAAAAGTGCTGTTGTTCCGTAAGATCGGTGCCCAACTGGTGCTTTTGATTATTCGGGTGGCGGACAAGTATGGACGACACTGTGGGATAGTGTGGAGAAGGAAGCGCTCGGCATCTCGGCAGACAGATGGGAGGGCGCACCCCGAAAGATAAATGAGGCACCCCGTTTGAACTCGGCTACCCTCGTTTGCTCCACCGTGTGCGTCATCGCACTAGACGTCCTCTCGCTCGGCCAAGTCGCCTTTAGCCAACACTCATGCACTCGTCCGTACGGTTTCCATCCCCAGGTCTAGCCTCTGTTACCCTTTTAGTCAACTTGTTTTTCAGCGAAGCCATCATTCCCCTGAATGCCTCCTCCCCTCCTGGATAAACCTTCTCCCACGACCCGCATGCGATATTCGATTCGAGTGCAAGATTCAGTAGCTCAATGATGTGGCCATTCATAGGATCAACGCTCAGTGCCTGTTTCAGTTCAGTGAACAGCCCATCGACACCGCCGAGCGACCAAACGCACTTCATGGTATTTGACAATAGCCATGTCCACCTGATCCTGGAAATGGAACACCATTCCGAGAAAGCCTAGACCCAGCGAATGCTGTGGTTCTATTACCAGCACCCGTTGGTAATTCTCCTTGGCCTTCTCGTAATTCCTACACCAAGATTGAATTAGGGTAGTCATGAAAGCTTCAACACATCCACATACTTGAGCTTTCGGTAGCATGTTCCAAGGTTCAGATACGTCGTCGTCCATGACTTTTCTGAGCTTTGAGTCACGTGTGCAAGCGCCAGGGAACGTTCGAAAAGCCCTGTTGCTCGCTGATATCTATGCGCCACGCAATGAAACTAACCATTCGAGCAAAGATCAGAGCTTACTCTCCGTGGGTAAATGCCATCACTCCCTGCTCATTGATCAACAGAGGGTCACTATCGCACATAGTATGCGCAGCATGCAACGCCTCGTCGGCCAGTTCATGGTTTGAAAGCATTATCTGCTCCATGCCAATGAATAGCATGGGCAGGTGAGAGCTACACCATATCATTATTGCAAGAGACTTCATACAGTAACAGAACGTACCCCGCGAACATTCGAGCGCAAGTCGAGTAAGCAGTCACGGCATGATCGTGCTCACCCTCCTTAGCAAAAGTGTGCGCAAACGCAATCCAGGCAGGCCCGAAACGAGGGTCCATCAGTGATGTTTTACTAGATTACAATTCAGTAGGCTCTAGCCGGTTCTAAAAAAGATATCACACCTGAAGTACTGCCTTGCTTGCGCCCACTTCTGGGCACCAAGATACCATACTCCAACACCGTACCAACTGATCGGGTTCTCGGGTTCTCTATCCACCAGTTCATGCGCCAAAACGAACAGTTTCGACTGAAGATGCGGTAAGTGATACATGCATCCAATGTGTAGAGGCAACGTGGCATCATGAAATGATACCAAATCAAGGATTCTGGTCATCGACAGGTTGTGAGACCAAAGATAACCAATCGCTACGAGAAGATGGTTACCTGCTGGTGATTAAGAAGCAATCTGCCCAGCGAAGCTGGGTATACAGCGCATCGGCAAAACTGTAGAGTACATCAGGGTTGTCAGGGAGCTGGTAGTCCTCCACGAGTCGTTGCCGTGTGAAGGCATGCTCTTCGGCGTGTTTGTATTTCCGTAACTGAGACGTGTACATTAATTGAATGAAATCAGCCTCGTCTTGGGTTTGTTGCTTGTACGCGAGTCCTTGAATGAACTCCCATTCTGATGTATGGTCATGAGGATGCACACGCATGGCGTGGCCAACATACCTTCATCTGGGGTCATCATTTCTCCACCTACGAGCTGATTGAATGCGTCATAACACTTGACATCTAGGGTAAGGGCTTCGATGAAGCACGATTTTGCTTGATCTCCTCGGTTCAGCTTGAGCATCAGTATTCCTCGCAGATGACACATGGATGCTTCGACCTGTCCACATGAGAACGATTGGTATGCTGTACATCATTCATGACGGTTACCTTGATACCACCATCGACATTTGGAACTGCTGCGCCACTCCGCCCTATTTAGGTAGGTCATACCTGACAGCTGTTGCACCGATATGAAAGCACGGACCTGAGTGGCGGAATGGGTTTGCCTCGCCTAGCATTTCCAGTGCATCAGTCCAATTTCCCTGTCTTACCTGGCATTGAGCAGCGAGATAGCGACATGCAACACTCATGTCTACAAGCCTGGAAACCTTTGTTTGAATTTCTTCTGGAAGCTTAATGAAGCCCGCAGGCCCCATGGGTAACCTAGACATCAAGTTCATTTGCGTCTCGGTTTCTTTTCCTTTTCCTTTAGCGTCGACAAGGATATTCCCCACCCCAGATGGATCATGCGCGGGATGATCCGTGAGGTTTGTCGCACCGGGTGGCGGGGATGTCGCGGCGGGGAACGGACGTGTTAACAATCTCTCTGCACGTGAATACTGATGTGTCATGAAATACGTCTGAGCTAGCCAAAACGCGTCGTTTGGGTCGTCTGCAACATAGGATCAGGACGTATTTCATGGGCGGTCAAGTCATCGCATGCTTACTCGTCCACGAGAGAATCTTGTCACCCCAGAATGCAGCCGTCTCGTACAAATGCTGCATCAATGCATCATGTCTCCATAACCGCATACGATCTACCATTCCCCACTCTCCTTCCTCCAATTCGCCTTCCGCCTCGGTATCCTGAAAAACGTCCATCGTGTCGTTTGCCAGAGGATGTCGGCTAATGCTGTCCTTAGCCCTGCGATGGCGCCTTGGGGACGACCTGGGAGAGCTGGGCAACATAGAGCGGTTCGGATCCAACGCGTATACACGGGGAAGGGAGGCGTTGCTCATGTCGCCGGTGAACGAGCTCACTATAGGCTGCGGTCCCAGGGAAAAGGAGGACCCAATCGAGCTTCTGTTTCGCGACGTCTGGGGTAAACGCGGGACAGGAGGGATGATGAATGCGCCAGCAGGTGGGGGCGTAGAGGCCATCGTGTAGCAGGGGACGTGAACGATCCAAGTATAAAAATGGGATAAGTCAATTGACTGACTTACCACCGGATTACATAATACGCCATCCGAAAGTCTGCCTCTACAGTGCACCTTGTTCAATGGACAGCTCAGTCTGGCCTCAGGCTCTTTCCCGTTTCTATTTGGGCGTGACCCGTTAGTCGCCTCGTCAGGGTCTTCTTCGCTGGCTTCTTCTAACCCTCATCGAATTGTGAATTTATGGCACGACCACTATCCTTTTAGCTGGGAGAATCTGGGGTAAATACAAGCACGATTCGCATCCAACCAACACAGATCGGCATCCCGTTGCACCGTCTAATATTCCATATCATCTCCGCTCCTCTTTTTGTTGACCCTTCCTCTCCTTTTTTCTTCTCTTCTCTCTCTCTGCAGGCTGACGAGGTATTTAGTACATATGTTTGTACCTGAACGTAGTCAGTATTCCATTCTTCAACCTGTTAGAATTCGCGCACTTGGAGGACCGGGCAACGAACGAGCGACCGCGATGGGTCGATGGGTGCGAACCAGGTCCAAACGTGATGGGATTAGAGTCTTGTGGGTCTAACATGCAGCAATTAAATATTCTGACAAACCCCAGGTGCGTCCCCACCCGAAAAACGCCATGACAAGCTTGATACCGAGTTCTCTATCATGACGTACCACTTGTCTCTAAACCGACTGGCTAACAGACGTTCAAACTGTTAGCGAGTCGGATGGAGAATAGTATACTGCCATCACGTAGAACCACGTGAAATGATATTTCCCGCGGGCAATTTGAGATTTGAAGCAATATGTCAAGGAATGGTACTTCTCTATATACATCTGGAATAGATTGCAGATGTGCCTCAATATTAGATTGGTTTGGGGCAGCTTACCCAATAGCTTGAACAATACAACGTAGTATTACACATTTATCAACCGCTATGAAAGTGGTAGACGGAGCCCATAAAGATCAACCTACGATAATGCATGTCACAAACGACGGAAGATGCTGGATAGGATGCTACATTTTTATAATGTACTGTAGAACTACTGGAACATGCTATGTACTTTGTTATTGACATCACTAGAGTTGGTCTTGTTATGTACAGGTAGAACCTTTGAATGTTGATCACATCACGGGCTGCTTTGCGCATTGTAGTCTCGATTTGAAGCTTAAGCCCCAGCCAAAATTCATAAGAGGATCCTTGAGGATTTCCAATTTGTATTTTAGACAACCACTGCGATAATGACATTTACAAATGCAGTACTACGAACAAGCCCCCGACGGTGGCCGAGGCACTGCTAGACATACAAGGCAAAACACAAGAGGGTTTGGAGCAGCATAAATCGTGGAGTCTGTCGCATGTTCCATGGGTATCGGTGCCACCCCTGGTAGTCATCCTGTTCAATGCGAACCCAGAAGTGTTGGAGATAAACAGACTGTTGTGGTATGTTTACTTACTTACATAAGCATAAAGCGCAGAGTTCTATTACCATAGTCCCTCAGTAGCTTGCCAGACTACTGAGGGTGAGTACCATATACTAACCACCACATCTACCTACTGATACCTTGTAGTTACCCTACAGGTATATACTAATATATAGTAGCTTGCCAGACTACTGAGGTTACCCTACAGATCTCCTTCTCCCTTCTCTTCAGGCTAGACCTTCCCTGTGCAGACCACCACCTTTCTATAGGTTATGAGCCCTGGCTCTGCCTAGCCAGGAGGAAAGGAATACCAGGAGAAAAGGAACCCTCTGGAAAAACAAGTGAAATGGTCAAAATTCCCGAGCTCGAAGAAGATGGTCAAAATTGGAAAATTTACCGCGAGAAGTATCTCGAGGTCACAGCCACCGAAAACTTGCTGAGCATTGTAGCTGGCTGGGAATCGGACAATGGAAGCAAGGACTGGGATCATAGGAATAGGGTGGCTCGTATGCTACTCTATATCACACTCCCACCTCTACTCCAATCTCGTATCCGACTCTTGGAGAACGCACAAGAAGTTTTCCGGTATCTTGCATATTATTTTCTAGATGCAAATCCAATTGTGGACCCCCGCGCGAAGAAACTCGCGACCTGCGCAAACGAAGACAAACGTCATCCGTCAGCGGAAAGCTCTATGAGCGAAAATGCTGCCATTGGCGCAGAACGGGAAGACCTACCAATGAAAGCCCTCACTCGAGGCAATGAAGACGTTGACAACGGGAATGTCGGACGCAAAGACCTGGCACGCACGAGCCTTGAGGCTTCGGCGACAGGCACCAGCGCCAAGAGCGCAAATGGGACATTTGTCCTACTTACAGGCGAGCCGCACAAGACACAAAACGTACCGCAAAACTCACTGCCGCTGACACCGAGGCTGCCAATTGATGGCAAGCCAGGCGAGTGCAAGCAGGAGGCGGCAAACGGCGTCGTGACGGCAGGATGCACGAAAGGAATGGTCGGAATGGCCAAACCACGCGAAACGGTCGCGGACATCGACAGGACGGCCCTGCTGGGCAGAGAACCGGCAGAGAGGGTCTATGGAGTTGATGAGGGCGATGGGAAGGAGCGCGAACCCCAATCGCGACTCCAACAAACAGATTTTTACTGCAAAGAAAGCCGTCAGCGCAACGGAAACACGAACGAAAACGTACCTAAAGCATACGGACTGCCGCTCGAGGGGGAGTGGACAGTGTATGCGAGCGGCGGACTGGAGAACTCGAGAGAGTCGACGGATCATCCAAGCGAGTCGAAAGTGACCGAGGACACTGCGAGAGTCGAGTCAGAGGGCTGCGAGAGAGGTACGGTCGAGCGAGCGAGCGTTGACGAGGCAGAAACGCTCGTCGAATGTTGCCAGCAATTGTGCATGGCGGATTGCGACGGAGATCGAGAGGTCGAGCCAGCGGACACCCCAAACGAGTCGGAGACGCTCGTAACCGTGTCGATCGAGTCGGAGAGCCCAGACGGCGGTGAAATACCGCGCGTACGCCTTAGAGGCACGAATCCACGTGCAGGCGACGCGAACGGCCATGCAAACGGAGCGGATGCTTCGAGCGGCCAGGCGGATGAGTCGAGAGGGTCGGCGGATGTGTTGGGCATGTCAAACGAAGCTGAAACGGCTGGGATGAGCTGTGGTGAGGGTGCAGGGACGTACCTGGGAGCCGGAGGCGCGAATCGCGTCGTTAAACGCGACGAACGGCGTCAGACGCCATGCGGACGCGTTGACTGGGCCCACGGACGTGTCAAGCGTCGAAACGGACGCGTACAGCACTGCAAACGCGACGGAATTCGTCAGTACAACCCCAAGGTGCAAGAAACCGCCAGACTTACCTAGTCAAAGCCCAAGATGGGCCCCAGACGAGCCAAACGGCTTCGGAGACCACGCGGATGCGTCGAGCGTACGCACGGACGCGTACTGCGTTGGAAACGACACGACAACGACTGTAAACGCGACGGAAACCGTCAGTATACCGCAAAACGAGCAAAAACAGCTCAACTCACCTATGGAGACCGCGAAACGGACTCCAGACGTGCCAGACGGCAGCGGGAGCCGTGCGGATGGGTCGAGCGTACGCAGGCACGCGTACTGCGTTGGAAACGAGACGGAAACTGCTGGATACGAAGCGGAACGCGTCAGAACGCGTCGAATCGGGTCGAGGACGCAAGACTCACCTGAGACGCGCGAAATCGCGACGCCCGAGCTTCCTAGACAACGGAGAAAGGTTAGCATCGACGGCGAGACGTATACGTACCAATAAACGCGCCAATCGAGGTCCCAAGGCGACGGATCGCCTTTGGACGACCTGAGAGCGGAGACGAGGCGATTGCGCCAAGTGTCGAGGGCGAGAGGGCTGGCGATGGCGACGGCGATGGAAACGGAGGTGACGGTGACGATGGCGACGCGGACGGCACAACTAGCGGCGACGGCGTTGACTCGACACGAGTCAATGCAGCGCAGCTGGCTACAGATAGTCAGCATATGCGTCAAAGTCGAAGATCGCAACGAAACGACTTACCAGTGTCGTCAAGGCCACCCATCCAATTCGAAACACGTCCATACGGACTCGTCAGGCGTCGACGGCGACGCGGCAGGCTCAAGATCGAGCGAATAAACTGCAATCAAGTCAGCCAAATGCCAGAAGTCGAAACCACTTACCTAGGACGCGCACACATCACGCAGCCACCCGGAAACGACTCGAACCAAGCCTATGGGGTCTATAGACCCAGGCGTCGACGCGGTCGTATCAAATCCGCACCTACAAACATCAGTCGGACGCGAAACGGCGGAAACGCCTACCTTAGACGCGTTACCGCATTACGGTCGAATCGGAGACCTAAAAGGCAAATCAGAAGGTTAAGTAAACTTACCTTCGAGTGCAGGATGCAGGGGGAGCGCCGATGCGGCGACGGAGACTACGGATGAGCTCCCGCGCGCGCTGCAATCAGCGCAGGCATATGAAGCACGACGCGACTTACCAAATCGGGTAACGACGCGGAAGTCACGCACTCAACAAACCTTCGCATTCACAAGTCTCAAATTCTATTCGAATCGGACACATTTATTTGGAAACACATTCCTTTGGATATAGCTAAGTACATTCATTGAACTACTTTTACTATCCTTTCTATCCATCACACCACTCTGTTTATGGGGGAGTGTTGGAGATAAACAGACTGTTGTGGTATGTTTACTTACTTACATAAGCATAAAGCGCAGAGTTCTATTACCATAGTCCCTCAGTAGCTTGCCAGACTACTGAGGGTGAGTACCATATACTAACCACCACATCTACCTACTGATACCTTGTAGTTACCCTACAGGTATATACTAATATATAGTAGCTTGCCAGACTACTGAGGTTACCCTACAGATCTCCTTCTCCCTTCTCTTCAGGCTAGACCTTCCCTGTGCAGACCACCACCTTTCTATAAGAAGATCTAAGTTTTAAGTTCCAAAATATTCGAGAAACTTACACAGCATGAGTGCGTCAGAACCTGATATCTTCGTCGTCGCTGGTGGCACCACTATCGTCTTCCAAATCAGCCTCACTATCTTCAAGTTTGTCCGCATATTCTGCCTCACTGGCACTCCCAAACTCCGAGTCGTCTTTTTCGCTATTGTTCTCTTCCAAATTCCAGCTAATGCTTGCTCCATCTACAATCATGTCATCCATGTCACGCCCACCGGTGCTAGTACAGTCACCTTCATCGTCCGAGTCCAGTTCTTCATCTCCTTCCGAATTGCGATCATTATCGACAAGAGGAACTCCAGAACCTGTTCGCATCGGATATTGTATCTCGTGACCAACACCTATCCCAGCGAAGTGACAAAACATATCTCGATCCGCAAAGCTGTATACTCGTCTTCAGCCTGCATCCAGATACGAGTAAAGATATGAAAAACAGCATACATGTTGACATAAAATGAACACCAATCATCCTCTTCTGTTGGATGTCTCGCAACAGAAGTTCCTTGCCTCATTAGTCTG
>Ga0307516_10007196_pt1 | contig 12841 bp, 10 predicted proteins | sample 19_EM_MG_FD_203310 | JGI IMG/M metagenome (GOLD analysis project Ga0307516, IMG submission 203310) | Populus trichocarpa ectomycorrhiza microbial communities from riparian zone in the Pacific Northwest, United States - 19_EM | ecosystem: Host-associated > Plants > Roots > Unclassified | place... | reverse complement strand
GCCCACATGGGTCATGTGCGCTGTCGAATGCATGCGTCACCCGTGGAAGCAGTTTCGTTGATGATTTCTGAAGCCACAGGGGTTGTTTGCGCTGTCGAATCCATGGGTCACGAGTGGAAGCAGTTTTGTTGAAGATTTCTGATTCGGCAGGGACTGAATTTTTATTGATGATTTCAAAGCCCATATGGGCTCTTTGTGCTGTCGAATCCATGCGTCACCCGTGGAAGCAGTTTCGTTGATGGTTTCTGATTTGGCAGCGACTGAGTTTTTGTTGATGATTTCATAGCCCACAAGGGCTCTTTGCGCTGTCGAATCCATGCCTCACGCATGTAAGCAGTTTCGTTGATGATTTTTGAGTCGCCAGCGACTCAGTTTTCGTTGATGATTTCTAAGCCCACATGGGCTGTTTGCGCTGTCGAATGCATGCGTCACCCGTAGAAGCAGTTTCGTTGAAGATTTCTGAGGCCGCAGGGGCTGTTTGCGGTGTCGAATCCATGCGTCACCCGTGGAAGCAGTTTTGTTGAATATTTCTGAGGCCGTATGGCTGTTTGCGCTGTCGAATGCATGCTTCACCTCTGGAAGCGTTTTCGGTGAAGATTTCTGAGGCCGCAGGGGCTGTTTGTGCTGTCGAATGCATGCGTCACCCGTGGAAGCACTTTCGTTGATGATTTCTGTGGTCGGAGGGGCTGTTTGCTATGTCGAATCCATGTGTCACCAGTGGAAGCAGTTTCGATGAATATTTCTGAGGCCGCAGGGGCTGTTTGCGCTGTCGAATCCATGCGTCACCCGTAGAAGCACTTTCGTTGATGATTTCTGTGGCCACATAGGCTGTTTGCTATGTCTAATCCATGCATCACTCGTGGAAGGAGTTTCGTCTGCGACTCAGATTTTGTTGATGATTTCTAAGCCCACATGGGCTCTTTGCGCTGTCGAATGCATGCGTCACCCGTGGAAACAGTTTCGTTGATGATTTTTGAGTCACCAGCGACTTAGTTTTCGTTGATGATTTCTAAGCCTACATGGGCTGTTTGCGCTGTCGAATGCATGTGTCACCAGTGGAAGCAGTTTTGATGAATATTTCTGAGGCCGCAGGGGCTGTTTGCGCTGTCGAATCCATGCGTCACCCGTGGAAGCAGTTTTGTTGAAGATTTCTGAGGCCGTATGGCTGCTTGCGCTGTCGAATGCATGCGTCACCTCTGGAAGCGTTTTTGGTGATGATTTTGGAGGCCGGAGGGGCTGTTTGTGCTGTCGAATCCATGAGTCACCAGTCAAAACAGTTTCGTTGAAGATTTCTGAGGCCGCAGGGGCTGTTTGTGCTGTCGAATGCATGCGTCACCCGTGGAAGCACTTTCGTTGATGATTTCTGTGGCCACATAGGCTGTTTGCTATGTCTAATCCATGCATCACTCGTGGAAGGAGTTTCGTCTGCGACTCAGTTTTTGTTGATGATTTAAAAGCCCACATGGGCTCTTTGCGCTGTCGAGTCCATGCATCACCCTTGTAAGCAGTTTCGTTGATGATTTTTGAGTCACCAGCGACTCAGTTTTCGGTGATGATTTCTGAGGCCGCAGGGGCTGTTTGCGCTGTCGAATCCATGCGTCACCAGTTGAAACAGTTTCGTTGAAGATTTCTAAGGCCGCAAGGGCTGTTTCTGCTGTCGAATGCATTCGTCACCCTTGGAAGCACTTTCGTTAATGATTTCGGACGCCGGAGGGGCTGTTTGCGCTGTCGAATCCATGCGTCACCAGTGGAAGCAGTTTCGTTGAAGATTTCTGAGGCCGCAGGTGCTGTTTGCGCTGTCGAATCCATACGTCACCCGTGGAAGCACTTTCGTTGATGATTTCTGTGGCCACAGGGGTTGTTTGCTATGTCTAATCGATGCCTCACCCGTGGAAGCTGTTTCGTTGATGATTTTTGATTCTGCAACGACTCAGTTTTTGTTGATGATTTCATAGCCCACATGGGCTCTTCGCGCTGTCGAATCCATGCGTCACCCGTGGAAGCAGTTTCGTTGATGATTTCTGAGGCTGCAGGGGCTGTTTACGCTGTCGAATACATGCATCACCCGTGGAAGCAGTTTCGTTGATGATTTCAGAGGCCGGAGGGACTGTTTGCGCTGTCGAATCCATGCGGCACCCGTGGAAGCAATTTCGTTGGTTATTTTTGAGCTGCTAACGACTCAGTTTTCGTTGAAGATTTATAAGCCCACATGGGCTGTTTGCGCTGTCGAATGTATGCTTCACCCGTGGAAGCACTTTCGGTGATGATTTCTGAGGCCGGAGGGGCCGTTTGCGTTGTCGAATCCATGCGTGACCAGTGGAAATAGTTTCGTTGAAGATTTATGAGGCCGCAGGGGCTGTTAGCGCTGTCGAATCCACGCCTCACTCGTGGAAGCTCTGTCGATGATGATTTCGGAGGCCGGAGGGTCTGTTTGCGCTGTCGAATCCATGCATCACCAGTAGAAGTCGTTTCGATGAATATTTTTGAGGCCGCAGGGGCTGTTTGCGCTATCGAATCCATGCGTCACCCGTGGAAGCACTTTTGTTGATGATTCTGTGGCCACATGGGCTGTTTGCTATGTCTAATCCATGTGTCACCCATGGAAGCAGTTTCGTTGATGATTTGTGATTCTGCAACGACTCAGTTTTTGTTGATGATTTCATAGCCCACATGGGCTCTTTACGCTGTCGAATCCATGCGTCACGCATGGAAGCAGTTTCGTTGAAGAATTCATAGGGCGGAGGGGCTGTTTGCGCTGTCGAATCGATGCGTCACCCGTGGAAGCACTTTCGGTGATGATTTCTGAGGCTGCAGGGGCTGTTTGCGCTGTCGAATCCATGCGTCACTCGTGGAAGCACTTTCGATGATGATTTCGGAAGCCGGAGGGGCTGTTTGCGCTGTCGAATTCAAGCGTCACCAGTGGAAGCAGTTTCGTTGAAGATTTCAGAGGCCGCAGGGGCTATTTGCGCTGTCGAATCCATGCCTCACCCGTGGAAGCACTTTCGTTGATGATTTCTAGGGCCACATGGGCTGTTTGCTATGTCTAATCCATGCGTCACCCGTGGAAGCAGTTTCGTTGACGATTTCTGATTCTGCGGCGACTCAGTTTTTGTTGATGATTTCATAGCCCACATTGTCTTTTTGCGCTGTCGAATCCATGCGTCACCCGTGGAAGCAGTTTCGTTGAAGATTTCTGAAGGCGCAGGGGCTGTTTGAGCTGTCGAATCCATGCGTCACCCGTAGAGGCACTTTCAGTGATGACTTTTGAGGCCGGAGGGGCTGTTTGCGCTGTCGAATCCATGCGTCTCCAGTGGAAACAGTTTCAATGAAGATTTCTGTGGCCGCAGGGGCTGTTTGCCCTGTCGAATCCATGCGTCACCCATGGAAGCACTTTTGGTGATGATTTCGGAGGCCGGAGGGGCTGTTTACGCTGTCGAATCCATGCCTAACCAGTGGAAGCAGTTTCGTTGATGATTTCTGATTCTGCAGCGAATCAGGTTTTGTTGATGATTTCATAGCCCACAGGGGCTCTTCACGCTGTCGAATCCATGTGTCACCCGTGGAAGCACTTTCGGTGATGATTTCTGAGGCCGGAGGGGCTGTTTGCGCTGTCGAATTCAAGTGTCACCAGTGGAAGCAGTTTCGTTGAAGATTTCAGAGGCCGCAGGGGCTATTTGCGCTGTCGAATCCATGCATCACCCGTGGAAGCACTTTCGTTGATGATTTCTGTGGCCACATGGGCTGTTTGCTATGTCTAATCCATGCGTCACCAGTGGAAGCAGTTTCGTTGACGATTTCTGATTCTGCGGCGACTCAGTTTTTGTTGACGATTTCAAAGCCCACATGGGCTCTTTGCGCTGTCGAATCCATGCGTCACCCGTGGAAGCAGTTTCGTTGATGATTTCTGATTCTACAGCGACTCAGTTTTTGTTGATGATTTCATAGCCCACATTGGCTTTTTGCGCTGTCGAATCCATGCGTCACCCGTGAAAGCAGTTTCGTTGAAGATTTCTGAAGGCGCAGGGGCTGTTTGCGCTGTCGAATCGATGCGTCACCCGTGGAAGCACTTTCGATGATGATTTCTGAGGCCGGAGAGGCTGTTTGCGCTGTCAAATCCATGCGTCACCAGTGGAAACAGTTTCGTTTAAGATTTCTGTGGCCGCAGGGGTTGTTTGCGCTGTCGAATCCATGTGTCACCCATGGAAGCTCTTTCGGTGATGATTTCGGAGGCTGGAGGGGCTGTTTGCGCTGTCGAATCCATGCCTAACCAGTGGAAGCGGTTTCGTTGATGATTTCTGATTCTGCAGCGAATCAGTTTTTGTTGATGATTTCATAGCCCACATGGGCTCTTTGCGATGTCGAATCCATGCGTCACGCGTGGGAGCAGTTGCGTTGAAGATTTCTGAGGGCGGAGGGGCTGTCTGCGCTGTCGAATCCATGTGTCACCCGTGGAAGCACTTTCGGTGATGATTTCTGAGGTCGGAGGGGCTGTTTGCGCTGTCGAATTCAAGCGTCACCATTGGAAGCAGGTTCGTTGAAGATTTCAGAGGTCGCAGGGCTCTTTGCGCTGTCGAATCCATGCATCACCCGTGGAAGCACTTTCGTTGATGATTTTTGTGGCCACATGGGCTGTTTGCTATGTCTAATCCATGCGTCACCCGTGGAAGCAGTTTCGTTGAAGATTTCTGAGGCCGCAGGGGCTGTTTGTGCTGTCGAATGCATTAGTCACCCGTGGAAGCACTTTCATTGATGATTTCGGAGGCCGGAGGAGCTGTTTGTGCTGTCGAATCCTTGCGTCACCAGTGGAAGCAGTTTCGTTGAAGATTTCTGAGGCCGCAGGTGGTGTTGGCGCTGTCGAATCCATACGTCACCCGTGGAAGCACTTTCGTTGATAATTTCTGTGGCCACATGGGCTGTTTGCTATGTCTAATCCATGCCTCACCCGTGGAAGCTGTTTCGTTGACGATTTGTGATTCTGCAGCGACTCAGTTTTTGTTGATGATTTCATAGCCCACAGGGGCTCTTTGCGCTGTCGAATCCAGGCGTCACTCGTGGAAGCAGTTTCGTTGAAGATTTCTGAGGGCGGAGGGGCTGTCTGCGCTGTCGAATCCATGTGTCACCCATGGAAGCACTTTCGGTGATGATTTCTGAGGCCGGAGGGGCTGTTCGCGCTGTCGAATCCACGCGTCACCAGTGGAATCAGTTTCGTTGAAGATTTCAAAGGCCGCAAGGGCTATTTGCGCTGTCGAATCCATGCGTCACCCGTGGAAGCAGTTTCATTGATGATTTTTGAGGCGCCAGCGACTCAGTTTTCGTTGATGATTTCTAAGCCCACATGGGCTGTTTGCGCTCTCGAATGCATGGCAGTTTCGTTGATGCTTTCTGAAACCCTAGGACTGTTTGCGCTGTCGAATCCATGCGTCACCCGTGGAAGCACTTTCGTTGATGATTTGTGTGGCCACATGGGCTGTTTGCTATGTCTAATCCATGCATCACCCGTGGAAGCAGTTTTGTTGATGATTTCTGATTCTGCAGCGACTGAGTTTTTATTGATGATTTAAAAGCCCACATGGGCTCTTTTTGCTGTCTAATCCATGCGTCACCCGTGGAAGCAGTTTCGTTGATGATTTCTGATTCGAAACCGACTGAGTTTTTGTTGAAGATTTCATAGCCCACAAGGGCACTTTGCGCTGTCGAATCCATGCATCACCCGTGGAAGCAGTTTCGTTGATGATTTTTGAGTCACCAGCTACTCAGTTTTCGTTGATGATTTCTAAGCCCAAATGGGCTGTTTGCGCTGTCGAATGCATGCGTCACCCGTGGAAGCAATTTCGTTGATGATTTCTAAAGCCACAGGGGCTGTTTGCGCTGTCGAATCCATGGGTCACTAGTGGAAGCAGGTTCGTTGAAGATTTCTGAGGCTGAAGTGCTCTTTGCGCTGTCGAATCCATGCGTCACCCGTGGAAGAAGTTTCGTTGATGTTTTCTGAAGCCACAGGGGCTGTTTGCGCTGTCGAATCCATGGGTCAGGAGTGGAAGGAGTTTCGTTGATGATTTCTGAAGCCACAGGGGCTGTTTGCGCTGTCGAATCCATGGGTCACGAGTGGAAGAAGTTTCGTTGAAGATTTCTGAGGCCGCAGGTGCTGTTTGCGCTGTCGAATCCATGTGTCACCCGTGGAAGCAGTTTTGTTGAAGATTTCTGATTCGGCAGGGACTCAGTTTTTGTTGATGATTGCATAGCCCGCATGGGCTCTTCGCGCTGTCGAATCCATGCATCACTCGTGGAAGCAGTTTCGTTGATGATTTTTGAGTCGCAAGCGACTCAGTTTTCGGTGATGATTTCTGATTCGGCAGCGACTCAATTTTTGTTGATGATTTCATAGCCCGCATGGGCTCTTTGCGCTGTCGAACCATGCATCACCCGTGGAAGCAGTTTCGTTGATGATTTCTGAAGCCATAGCGGCTGTTTGCGCTGTCGAATCCATGGGTCACTAGTGGAAGTAGTTTCGTTGAAGATTTCTGAGGCCGCAGGTGCTGTTAACGCTGTCGAATCCATGTGTCACCCTTGGAAGCAGTTTTGTTGAAGATTTCTGAGGTCGAAGTGCTGTTTGCGCTGTCGAATCCATGTGTTACCAGTGGAAACAATTTCGTTGAAGATTTCTAAGGCTGTAGGGGCTGTTTGCGCTGTCGAATCCATGCGTCACTCGTGGAAGCACTTTCAATGATGATTTCGGAGGCCGCAGGGGCTGTTTGCGCTGTCGAATACATTCGTCACCCGTGGAAGCACTTTCGTTGATGATTTCTAATTCTGCAATGACTGAGTTTTTGTTGATTATTTCAAAGCCCACATGGGCTCTTTGCGCTGTCGAATCCATGGGTCACCCGTGGAAGCAGTTTCGTTGATGATTTCTGATTCGGCAGGGACTCAATTTTTTTGATGATTTCATAGCCCGCATGGGCTCTTTGCGCTGTCGAATCCATGCCTCACCCGTGTAAGCAGTTTCGTTGATGATTTTTGAGCCGCCAGCGACTCAGTTTTCGTTGATGATTTCTAAGCCCACATGGGTTGTTTGCGCTGTCGAATGCATGCGTCACCCGTGGAAGCAGTTTCCTTGATGATTTCTGAAGCCATAGGGGTTGTTTGCGCTGTCGAATCCATGCATCACCTCTGGAAGCGTTTTCGGTGATGATTTCTGAGCCTGGTGGGGCTGTTTGCGCTGTCGAATCCATGCGTCACCCGTGGAAGCAGTTTCGTTGATTATTTTTGATTAGGCAGCGACTCAGTTTTTGTTGATGATTTCTAAGCCCACATGGGCTCTTTGCGCTGTCGAATCCATGCGTCACCCGTGGAAGCAGTTTCGTTGATGATTTTTGAGTCACCAGCGACTCAGTGTTCGTTGATGATTTCTAAGCCCACATGGGCTGTTTGCGCTGTCGAATGCATGCGTCACCAGTGGAAGCAGTTTCCATGATGATTTCAGAGGATGGAGGGGCTGTTTGCGCTGTCGAATCCATGGGTCACTAGTCGAAGTAGTTTCGTTGAAGATTTCTGAGCCCGCAGGTGCTGTTTGCGCTGTCGAATCCATGCGTCACCCATGGAAGCAGTTTTATTGAAGATTTCTGAGGTCGTAGTGCTGTTTGCGCTGTCGAATCCATGTGTTACCAGTGGAAACAATTTCGTTGAAGATTTCTGAGGCTGCAGGGGCTGTTTGCTATGTCTAATCCAAGTGTCACCCGTGGAAGCAGTTTCGTTGACGATTTTTGATTCTGCAACATGGGCTCTTTAAGCTGTCGAATCCATGCGTCACGCGTGGAAGCAGTTGCGTTTAAGATTTCTGAGGGCGGAGGGGCTGTCTGCGGTGTCGAATCCATGTGTCACCCGTGGAAGCACTTTCGGTGATGATTTCTGAGGCCGGAGGGGCTGTTTGCGCTGTCGAATTCAAGCGTCACCCGTGGAAGCACTTTCGGTGATGATTTCTGAGGCCGGAGGGGCTGTTTGCGCTGTCGAATTCAAGCGTCACCAATGGAAGCAGTTTCGTTGAAGATTTCAGAGGCCGCAGGGGCTATTTGCGCTGTCGAATCCATGCATCACCCGTGGAAGCTCTTTCGTTGATGATTTCATAGGCCACATGGGCTCTTTGCTATGTCTAATCCATGCGTCACCCGTGGAAGCAGTTTCGTTGACAATTTCTGATCTTGTAGCGACTCAGTTTTTGTTGATGATTTCAAAGCCCACATGGGCTCTTTGCGCTGTCGAATCCATGCGTCACCCGTGGAAGCAGTTTCGTTGATGATTTCTGATTCTATAGCGACTCAGTTTTTGTTGATGATTTCATAGCCCACATTGGCGTTTTGCGCTGTCGAATCCATGCGTCACCCGTGGAAAGAGTTTCGTTGAAGATTTCTGAAGGCGTAGGGGCTGTGTGTGCTGTTGAATCGATGTGTCACGCGTGGAAGCAATTGCGTTGAAGATTTCTGAGGGCGGAGAGGCTGTCAGCGCTGTCGAATCCATGTGTCACCCGTGGAAGCACTTTCGGTGATGATTTCTGAGGTCGGAGGGGCTGTTTGCGCTGTCGAATCCATGCGTCACCAGTGGAACCAGTTTCGTTGAAGATTTATGTGGCCGCAGGGACTGTTTGCGCTGTCGAATCCATGCGTCACCCAAGGAAGCACTTTCGGTGATGATTTCGGAGGCCGGAGGGGCTATATGCGCTGTCGAATTCAAGCGTCACCAGTGGAAGCAGTTTCGTTGAAGATTTCAGAGGCCGCAGGGGCTATTTGCGCTGTCGAATCCATGCATCACCCGTGGAAGCTCTTTCGTTGATGATTTCATAGGCCACATGGGCTCTTTGCTATGTCTAATCCATGCGTCACCCGTGGAAGCAGTTTCGTTGATGATTTCTGATCTTGTAGCGACTCAGTTTTTGTTGATGATTTCAAAGCCCACATGGGCTCTTTGCGCTGTCGAATCCATGCGTCACCCGTGGAAGCAATTTCGTTGATGATTTCTGATTCTACAGCGACTCAGTTTTTGTTGATGATTTCATAGCCCACAATGGCTTTTTGCGCTGTCGAATCCATGCGTCACCCGTGGAAAGAGTTTCGTTGAAGATTTCTGAAAGCGCAGGGGCTGTTTGCGCTGTCGAATCGATGCGTCACGCGTGGAAACAGTTTCGTTGAAGATTTCTAAGGCTGCAGGGGCTGTTTGCGCTGTCGAATCCATGTGTCACCAGTGGAAGCAGTTTCGTTGAAGATTTCTGATTCTACAGCGACTCAGTTTTTGTTGATGATTTCATAGCCCACATTGGCTTTTTGCGCTGTCGAATCCATGCGTCACCCGTGGAAAGAGTTTCGTTGAAGATTTCTGAAAGCGGAGGGGCTGTTTGCGCTGTCGAATCGATGCGTCACGCGTGGAAACAGTTTCGTTGAAGATTTCTAAGGCTGCAGGGGCTGTTTGCGCTGTCGAATCCATGCGTCACTCGTGGAAGCACTTTCGATGATGATTTCGGAGGCCGGAGGGGCTGTTTGCGCTGTCGAATCCATGCGTCACCAGTGGAAGCAGTTTCGATGAATATTTCTGAGGCCGGAGGGGCTGTTTGCGCTGTCGAATGCATGCGTCACCCGTTGAAGAACTTTCGTTGATGATTTCTAATTCTGCAATGACTGAGTTTTTGTTGATGATTTCAAAGCCCACATGGGCTCTTTGCGCTGTCGAATCCATGCGTCACCCGTGGAAGCAGTTTCGTTGATGATTTCTGATTCTACGGCGACTTAGTTTTTGTTGATGATTTCATAGCCCACATTGGCTTTTTGCGCTGTCGAATCTATGCGTCACCCGTGGAAGCAGTTTCGTTGAAGATTTCTGAGGGCGCAGGGGCTGTGTGCGCTGTCGAATCGATGCGTCACCCATAGAAGTGCTTTCTGTGATGATTTCTGAGGCCGGAGGGGCTGTTTGCGCTGTCGAATCCATGCGTCACCAGTGGAAACAGTTTCGTTGAAGATTTCTGAGGCCGCAGGGGCTGTTAGCGCTGTCAAATCCATGCGTCAACCATGGAAGCACTTTCGGTGATGATTTCGGAGGCCGGAGGGGCTATTTGCGCTGTCGAATCCATGCCTAACCAGTGGAAGCAGTTTCGTGGATGATTTCTGATTCTGCAGTGAATCAGTTTTTGTTGATGATTTCATAGCCCACATGGGCTCTTTGCGTTGTCCAATACATGCATCACCCGTGGAAGCAGTTTCGTTGATGATTTTTGAGTAGCTAGCGACTCAGTTTTAGTTGATGATTTCATAGCCCACATGGGCTTTTTACGATGTCGAATCCATTCGTCGCCCGTGGAAGCAGTTTCGTTGATGATTTCTGATTCTTCAGCGACAGAGTTTTTCTTGATGATTTCAAAGCCCACATGGGATCTTTAAGCTGTCGAATCCATGCGTTCCCTGTGGAAGCAGTTTCGTTGATGTTTTATGATTCTGCAGCGACTCTATTTTTGTTGATGATTTCATAGCCCACAAGGGCTCTTTGCGCTGTCAAATCCATGCATCACCCGTGGAAGCAGTTTCGTTGATGATTTTGGGGTCGCCAGCGACTCAGTTTTCTTTGATGATTTCTAATCCCACATGGGTTGTTTGCTCTGTCGCATGCATGCGTCACCCGTGGAAGCAGTTTCATTGATGATTTTTGAGTCGCCAGCGACTCAGTTTTCGTTGATGATTTCTAAGCCCACATGGGCTGTTTGCGCTGTCGCATGCATGCGTCACCCGTGGAAGCAGTTTCGTTGATGATATTTTAGTCGCGAGCGACTCAGTTTTTGTTGATAATTTCTAAGCCCACATGGGCTGTTTGCGCTGCCGAATGCATGCGTCACCCGTGGAAGTAGTTTCGTTGATGATTTTTTAGTCGCGAGCGACTCAGTTTTTGTTGATAATTTCTAAGCCCACATGGGCTGTTTGCGCTGTCGAATGCATGCGTCACCCGTGGAAGCAGTTTTGTTGAAGATTTCTGAGGTCGTATGGCTGTTTGCGCTGTCGAATGCATGTGTCACCTCTGGAAGCGTTTTCGGTGATGATTTCGGAGGACGGAGGGGCTATTTGCGCTGTCGAATCCATGCGTCACCAGTGGAAGCAGTTTCGATGAATATTTATGAGGCCGAAGGGCTGTTTGCGCTGTCGAATCCATGCGTCACCCCTGGAAGTACTTTCGTTGATGATTTAGGTGGCCCCATGGGCTGTTTGCTATGTCTAATCCATGCATCACCCGTGGAAGCAGTTTCGTTGATGATTTCTGATTCTGCAGTGACTGAATTTTTATTGATGATTTCAAAGCCCACATGGGCTCTTTGTGCTGTCGAATCCATGCGTCACCCGTGGAAGTAGTTTCATTGATGATTTCTGATTCAGCAGCGACTGAGTTTTTGTTGATGATTTCATAGCCCACAAGGGCTCTTTGCGCTGTCGAATCCATGCATCACCTGTGGAAGCAGTTTCCTTGATGATTTTCGAGTCGCCAGCGACTCAGTTTTCGTTGATGATTTCTAAGCCCACATGGGCTGTTTGCGCTGTGGAATGCATGCGTCACCCGTGGAAGCAGTTTCGTTGATGATTTCTGAAGCCACAGGGGCTGTTTGCGCTGTCGAATCCATGGGTCACGAGTGGAAGCAGTTTTGTTGAAGATTTCTGAGGCCGGAGGTGCTGTTTGCGCTGTCGAATCCATGCGTCACCCGTGGAAGCAGTTTTGTTGAAGAGTTCTGATTCGGCAGGGACTCAGTTTTTGTTGATGATTTCATAGCCCGCATGGGCCCTTTGCGCTGTCGAATCCATGCATCACCCGTGGAAGTAGTTTCGTTGATGATTTGTGAGTCGCCAGCGACTCAGTTTTCGTTGATGATTTCTAAGCCCACAGGGGTTGTTTGCGTTGTCGAATGCATGCGTCACCCGTGGAAGCAGTTTCGTTGAAGATTTCTGAGGCCGCAGGTGCTGTTTGCGCTGTCGAATCCATGCGTCACCCGTGGAAGCAGTTTTGTTGAAGATTTCTGAGGCCGTATGGCTGTTTGCGCTGTCGAATCCATGCGTCACCTCTGGAAGCGTTTTCGGTGATGATATCGTAGGCCGGAGGGGCTGTTTGCGCTGTCGAATCCATGCGTCACCACTGGAAGCAGTTTCGATGAATATTTCTGAGGCCGCAGGGCTGTTTGCGCTGTCGAATCCATGCGTCACCCGTGGAAGTACTTTCATTGATGATTTTTGTGGCCCCATGGGCTGTTTGCTATGTCTAATCCATGCATCACTCGTGGAAGCAGTTTCGTTGATGATTTTCGAGTCGCCAGCGACTCAGTTTTCGTTGATGATTTCTAAGCCCACATGGGCTGTTTGCGCTGTCGAATGCATGCGTCACCCGTGGAAGCAGTTTCGTTGATGATTTTCTGAAGCCACAGGGGCTGTTTGCGGTGTCGAATCCATGCGTCACCCGTGGAAGCAGTTTTGTTGAAGATTTCTGATTCGGCAGGGACTCAGTTTTTGTTGATGATTGCATAGCCCGTGGAACATCCCCCATTTCTGGGATAAAACCACAATCTCATGTCAATAGAAAAACAGAGTAGTTAATTTTTTTTTATATATATACATATTCATGGTCTTCGTATTAACATCTACCCGAATTTCGACAGAGTCCCCCCTATACCGGAAGGTCCCAAGTTACCGACATGTAACCTGTTTATACTTCTAACAGTTCGCATCTCATAACTTAATTCCCGACCCAATCATCCTGGGTTTCAATTCCACAATTATACTCACACCTATCAACCATAATATTTATGATATGCATTATATAACAAAAATATCAT
>Ga0307516_10007195_pt1 | contig 12842 bp, 11 predicted proteins | sample 19_EM_MG_FD_203310 | JGI IMG/M metagenome (GOLD analysis project Ga0307516, IMG submission 203310) | Populus trichocarpa ectomycorrhiza microbial communities from riparian zone in the Pacific Northwest, United States - 19_EM | ecosystem: Host-associated > Plants > Roots > Unclassified | place... | reverse complement strand
GCGGGAATCAATCACGCCGCGAAACGAGCGTGGTGACGGCGCAAGCAAAAGCGATGGAGGTTCGCATGCGACGGATCGCGTTGGTCGCGTTGCTGGCGGGCATGATCGCGCTGACCGGCGCGGCGCTCGCCTTCGACAACGGGCAATATGACAATGTTCCCCCCGACATCCGCGCCTGGTTCAAGGGCATTATGGCGCCGAATGGTGTACCATGCTGCGACATCTCCGACGGCCATCGCACCGAATATGATGTTCGCAACGGCGCCTACTGGGTTCCGATCGAGGGCGAATGGATGGCGGTCCCCGATCGCGCCATCATCCGTGACCGCGGCAATCCGGTCGGAGAGGCCGTGGTGTGGTATGTCCGTCACGGCGGCAGCATCATCATCTCCTGCTTCGTGCCGGCCGACGCGGTGTGACTTGGCGCAGGCTCCGTGCTTTAAGTCCGCGCATGAGCCCAGAGGCAGCGAACGAGCGAACGCGCGCCGCGATGCGCTGGATCATGGCCGCGTTCTACGCTGTGGCGGGCGTGGCCCATCTTGTGGCGCCGGACAAATTTCTGGCCATCACCCCACACTGGGTTCCGCTGGCGCAGCAGGTCATCCTGATAACAGGCGTGTGCGAACTCGCCGGCGCGGTCGGACTGATCACCAAACCCCTGCGCTGGTGGGCGGGCGTTGCACTCGCTGCCTATGCGCTCTGCGTCTGGCCGGCGAATTTCAAACATGCCATCGACGGCATCGACCTGCCCTACCTCAGCAGCAGCTGGCTCTATCACGGACCGCGACTGGCGCTGCAGCCGGTCATCATCTGGTGGGCGCTGTATTGCGCCGAGGTGATCGACTGGCCATGGCAGCGACGGGGGCGATGAGGGTAGCCGACAAGACATGACGATGTTAGCATCGGCCGAACGTGATGGTCCTTCAGGAGAAACATCCGTGACCGATCTTGTCGCGAACGACCTCGCCGCGATTTACCCGAAGCCTTCACCGCGCGTGATCGCCAAGGCACTTCCGGCGATCGACGCGCACGCGAAGAACTTCATCGCGATGGCGCCATTCTGCGTGATCGCCACCTCCGGCTCCGACGCCAGCGTCGATGCCTCGCCGCGCGGCGGCCGTCCCGGGTTCGTGCGGGTCGAGGGGCCCAACCGGCTGCTGATGCCGGACCGCCCGGGCAACAACCGGCTCGACAGCTTCAGGAATATCGTCGACGGATCGGGTTTCGTGCAGCTCATCTTCTTCGTGCCCGGCATTGACGAGACGTTGCGGGTCGGCGGCAGGGGCACGCTGTCGGCGGCGCCGGAACTTCTCAGCTCGATGGAGGAGTTCGGCAAGCCGCCACGCGCCGTCCTCGATATCGCCGTGCACGAGGCTTATTTTCATTGCGGCAAGGCGTTGATGCGGTCGCGCCTGTGGTCGCAGGACGCGCAAGTTCAGCGGTCATCCTTTCCAAGCATCAGCCAGGTCATTCACGATCAGACCCGGCTCGGCGAGCCGGAAGGTCAGGCCGAGGTCGAGGCGCGCAACAAGACGCAGCTGTGACGCAGCAGTGGGGTCAACCCGAACTCGTCGTCCCGGCCAAGCGAGCTCCCGGCAGCGCCTTGCGCTGTCCGGAGCAAGTGCGAGCCGGGATCCAGAACCCCAGGCGGCAGTGATCAGGCAGGCGGGAGCATCCGCCTCGTGCAACATAAAATTGGTGGTTGGGTCCCCGCGCCCCGCGCGCAATTGCGCGCCAGGCGGGGACGACTCATGACAATTGGATAATTGGGGGAGCGTCAGCTCTCGCTCTCCAACCCGCCGACATGCTTCTGGGTGTAGAGTTCAAGCCCGATGCGCTCGATCAGGTCGAGCTGGGTCTCGAGGAAATCGATGTGATGCTCCTCGTCCTTCATCAGGTCCTCGAACAGATCGCGCGAGACGTAGTCCTTCACATCGTGGCAATAGGTCGCCGCTTCCTGATAGAGCGTACGGGCACCGATCTCCGCGGCCAGATCGCACTCGATGATTTCCTTGACGTTCTGGCCGATCCGCAAGGGATCGAGCACCTGCAGGTTGGGAAAGCCGTCGAGAAACAGAATGCGATCGGTGAACCGGTCGGCGTGATGCATCTCCTCGATGGATTCCTTGCGCCAGACTTTTGCCATCTCGAGCAGGCCCCAATTGTGCAGCACGCGAAAATGCAGCCAATACTGGTTGATCGCGGTCAGTTCGCTGCGTAGCCCCTTGTTGAGATACTCGATGACTTTGGGGTCGCCCTGCATGATGCACTCCGAAAGGTTCACGGCCAGACCGGCCGCTGTTGCGGTATGAAGAAAGCACATTAGCCGGAATCCGCCCACCTCCCAATCGGGAGCATGGACGATCATCCGGCAAATTCAAGGATTGTCAGGCTGCCGCGAGCGCGAACCGCTCCTGCGTCAGCTCGTCTGGGGCAATCGAAGTCCGGTCATGCACGCATCCGTCCTGACATTGGCGCGCGCAAGGGCCGAGCGCCTCGTCGACGATCGTCTTGATCGTGCGCGCGCAACGGCCGCATGCTGCGCTGCAGCCAAGGCAACCATAAACCTCCTTGGCGTTGCGAGGAAGTTCGTCCGCGGTGTTGACCGCATGGCGGATATCTTGGTCGCTGATGACGTTGCAGGAACAGACGATCATGGAACCCGGGGGATTGAGAGACGAGGGATCGATATTGGACTGGAGAGCGCGATGCAAAAGGAAAAATGGCTTTTTGAAGCGATTCCAAATTGTCGCCCCAAAAGCTAAAATCGATCCAGGAAAGTTGCATTGCGGTGAATCAAGAAGGCCGGACAAAGCTGGACGGCATCATCGCACCGCCCGATCGCCGCCGCCCCGCCATCACTGCCGCTACCACTGTCAGAGCTTGTCACCATCGATCGGATTTCCCCAATCGTCGGTCGCCGAACTGCCGAAAAGACTTGGGAAACTCCGCCCGACACCGAAATCCGACGAACTGCTTGCATCAATGCTTGACTGATTCCTTGAGCCTCGACCCGGCCGACATGGCCGTAGTCGTGAGATCAGGAGGTATCAAACCACCAAGGCGCTCCAGCGCTCATCCCAGGATGGTATTCAAAGTCCGGGCGCGACCTCTCTTGAACGTGATGAAAAAACCTCATTGTGCGTCGCAGTGGAGGCCGTGCATCATTTTATTGTGGCGAAACGCCGCCAGGGCGTTCATTGATCGTTCAAGAGAATTGTGGAAAGTTCCCTAAAATGTCAGGTTTTCGCCACTTGCTTCGGGAAAACTTGGCGTCGGGAGAAAGGTAACGTCATGAAGAAGACCTTGATGGCCGTCGTTGCCGTCGCAGGGTTGGCGGTCGCGGCAGTCGCGGCACCTAGTCCTGCCCACGCGCAACGTGGTGTGGCTGCAGGTGTTGCGGCCGGACTGATCGGCGGCGCCATCGTCGGCGGCGCCATCGCCTCGCAGAATCCCTACTATTATGGACCGGGGTATTATGGGCCACGGCCGTATTACGGCGGGCCGGCCTATGTCGCTGGTCCCGGCTACGATGACTGTTACTGGCAGCGTCAGCGCTTCTGGGACGGGTATGGATGGCGCATCCGTCGCGTTCGAGTCTGCGGCTGATCCGATCCGTTCACCTTCATTAAATCTGCGTCCGGTTCCCCGGAAGACCTCTGTTTTCTGGGGATGGCGCGGGTAACGGCCTGAAAAAGACCGCTTTCTCTCGGCACAATATTGCCGCGTTTACTTTGGATTGACCGTTTCGGCGTTTCCTGACGAAACGAAAGATTCCAGAACCCGAGTGCTCGGTCCCACGTGAAACCCGGCGCCTCCGTAGGAGCGCCTTCTGCAGGAGATACCAAACATGAAGAAGACAATTGCCGCCTTGGTCGCTGTTGCGACGATCGCCGGGTCGCTGGTGTCGGTTGCGCCGGCTGCCAGGGCCGACGGCGGCAGGATCGCCGCGGGTGTTGCGGGCGGCCTGATCGGCGGCGCCTTGATCGGCGGAGCGATTGCCGCCAGCCGTCCTGCGCCCGTCTATGGCGCGCCCGCCCCGGTCTATGTGGAAGAGCCGCCGCCGTGCCGTCTGGTTCGCGAACGCTTCTGGGACGGCTACGGCTGGCGCTTCCGCCGCGTCGAGGTTTGCGACTAAACCAAACGATCGGCGTATCAACGTCTGGAGAAGCCCGGCCGAGCAATTAGCCGGGCTTCTCCTTTGAACTGATCCCCGTCAGCGCCCCGCATTGATCGAGCGCAGTACGACGTCGCTCGGCCAGCAGTCGACCTTCAAGCCGGCCTTTTTCTGGTAGGCGCCGAGTGCGGCGCGGGTCTGCATTCCGGCCTTGCCGTCGAGCTTGTCCTTGTAGAGGCCAAGCTGCGTCAAGCCCCGCTGCATCGCCTCGACATCGGCGGTGCGCAATTGCGTCGAGGCCGACCAGGACGTGGCGAAAGGCAACGGGCTCGTCATGCGGTCGCTGAGATGACCGACGAACAGCACGTAGAGATCGGAAAAATTGTATTCCTTGATCACGAAGTAGTTCTTCGTGGTCAGGAATGACGGGCCATAAATGCCCTCGGGCTGCAGCAGCGAGGCTGGTTCAGCCTGTTCGGAGGCGCTCAGTTTCTCTCCCCGCACGGGAACGAAGCCGGCGCGCAACCACTCGCCGATCGGTTTTGTCACCTCCGGCACGCCCATGGTGCAATCGACGTTGCCGGGTGCACGTACCTCGTAGGCCCAGCGTACGCCCTTCCCCCACCCCTTGTTGACGAGTTGCTGCGCCGCGGAGGCCAGCGCATCCGGCACCGAATGCCATATGTCAACCCGACCATCACCATCGAAATCGACGCCGTGCTTGTAGAATTCCGATGGCAGAAACTGCGTCAGCCCGGTGGCACCGGCCCAGGAGGCGCGCAGGTCCGGCCGCTTCACCAGGCCGTCGCTGATGATCTTCAGCGCCAGGATGAACTCGGTGCGGTACTGGTCTTTGCGCCGGCCGACATAGGCCTGGGTCGCCAGCACGCGAACGAGATCATAAGGCAATCTGTAGCGGCCATAGTCGGTCTCGCGACCCCAGATCGCGAGCACGACGGTTGCAGGCACGCCGAAGCGGGCTTCGATTGCGTTCAGCGCCGGACGATATTGCGCCAGCAGCCTTTGCCCATCCGCCGCGAGGCGCGCGATGCTCGCCTCCTTCAGATAGTCGGCCGGAACCTGGACGAATTCGGCCTGCGACGGCGCGCCGGTGGCGGGCCGTCCGGGCAGGATCAGGTCAGGCAGTTTGTAATCGGGCTCGAGCCCGCGCGTCTCGGCGTCAAACGTCGCACGCGAGACGCCTTCCGCCTGCGCCTCTGGCCACAGCGAGGCGATGAACTGGGTGAAGGCGGGATCGGCGGCGCGGACGGGGGATACGCCCGCCGCTGCAACTACGATTGCGAACACACACAGGATCCAATTCAGAGCGCCTACGAGCGTGGTATATTGCATTCGCGCTCACTTGTTTGAATCAAGACGTCGGAGCGATCCCAGTGATCTTCGGATGAGGATATGCACGGCAAGGAAGGGCAGATCCATGAAAAACCTGAGCTGACTCCGATCGCCCCCACAAGCCCGACGTGCGGTATCAGCCCCTGATCAAGGTGTAGCTCGCAGAAAAAGCGGCGTCGCCGAACGAATGCGACGTCCTGATCGCCGCACAAGATGAAACCAGCATGAGATGCGGCTCTACCGCTTCTCTTTCCGTTTGTTCCCGTGCACTTGGTCGTCGAACGCCTTCAGCGAGACCACAGCAACCTGGCGCAGTGCGTCGCGGTCGGCGCCGGAGGATGCCAGAACGCCCATCCCGGCCGTCACGGCCGACAAGTATCTCGCCAACGCCGCGGGATCAGTCTCCGGGCCAAGGTCACCCTCGGCCTTGGCCCTGATGAACCGCTCACGAAGCTGATCCTCTGTCTGCGTGCGCCGCGCCGCAAGCTCGAATGGAACGTTCTCGGCACCGGCGCCGCAGGCCAGCCCGCCCTGCACCAGCAGGCAGCCGGGAGGGTTGGCGGGATCTGTCTGGCTGTCGGCAATCTGCAACAGCATCCGCCCTGCGACCTCGCGGGCCGTCGGTGCCGAAAGCACATCGCACATGAACTCGGCGCGTCTGGCGGAATAACGGTCCAGCGCGGCCTTCAGCAGTTCTTCCTTGCTGCCGAACGCGGCATAAAGGCTCGGCGGGTTGATACCCATCGCCTTGGTCAACTCGGCGATGGTGGCACCGTCGTAGCCGTGCCGCCAAAACACCTCCATCGCCTGGTCCAACGCCTTGTCGGTGTCGAAGGCGCGGGGTCGACCCATCGCCATTGCATGCTCCTCCAGATTTTATTTTCTTAGTATATGCTACATATGTGCCTTGACGGACGGCGTCCAGCCCTACATTTGTAGTGATAGCTACAAATGTGGAGCATACCAATGGGCGATCCCTCCGTTTCTGCCAAATCACGCCGCTATCGCTGGAGCGCCGGCGGCCTCGCCATCGCCGCCCTGGCCATCGTTGGGGGCTCGACCGCGACCAACAGGTACTTCCATGCCGACCAGGCGGCTGCCGGACCGGCGGCGCCGGATCAGGCCGTTGCCGTCACGGTCGCCGTCGTGGAGCCGCGCCAGACCAGTCTTTGGGACGTGTTCTCGGGCCGGCTCGAGGCCGTCAATCGCGTTGAACTGCGGCCGCGGGTTGCCGGCGCGATTCAACAGACGAAGTTCGCCGAGGGCGGCCTGGTCAAGGCCGGTGACGTCCTGTTCAAGATCGATCCGGCGCCGTACGAAGCCGAGGTCGAAAAAGCCCAGGCTCAACTCGAGGCCGCGAGAGCACGCTCCGAATTCACGAAAAGCGAACTTGAGCGCGGGCAGCAGCTCATCGGCAATCACGTCGTCACCCAACGCGACCTCGACCAGCGCGACAACGCCTATCGCGAAGCCGTCGCGAACGTGAAAGCCGCCGAAGCCACGTTGCAAACCGCGAAGCTCAATCTCGATTACACCGAAGTGCGCGCGCCGGTTGATGGGCGCGTCGGAAGGATCGAAGTGACGGCAGGCAATCTGGTCTCCGCCGGGACATCGTCGCCGGTGCTGACATCGCTCGTCTCCGTCAAACCGATCTATGCGAGCTTCGATGCGGACGAGGATGTCGTTCTCAATGCGCTTCGCTCGGTCGCGGAGCCGTCGGTCAATCGTGGCAGGCTGGATCAAATTCCCGTCGAGATGAACACGGCCGACGGCTACACCGCGAAGGGGCACATCCAGTTGATCGACAATCAGGTCAATGGACAGAGCGGCACCATCAGGGTCCGCGCGGTCTTCTCCAATGACGACGGCCATCTCATTCCGGGCCAGTTTGCGCGCCTGCGCATGGGACAGCCACAAAAGCAGACGCTGGTGATGGTGGACGAGAGGGCGATCGGCACCGATCAGGACAAGAAGTTCGTGATGGTGGTCGGCGCCGACAATCGTGCAGCGTATCGCGCGATCAGCCTCGGCGCCACTGTCGATGGCTTGCGGGTGGTTACATCGGGTCTCAGTTCCGGCGACCGCATCGTTGTCAACGGATTGCAGCGGGTGCGTCCTGGCGCGCTCGTCAAATCCGAGGTCGCGGAAATGGGTGCGCGCTTCACGCGGCGGGCATCGACCGATCCCGTGCGACACGTCGCCCAACGATAACAGGCCTTCCGCGCGGGGAACACCATGAATCTGTCGAAGTTCTTCATCGACCGGCCGATCTTCGCCGGCGTGCTATCGGTCCTGATCTTTCTCGCGGGCCTGATCTCTCTGACGGCGATGCCGATCTCGGAATATCCCGACGTGGTGCCGCCGGGTGTCGTCGTGCACGCGAGCTATCCGGGAGCCAACCCGAAGGTGATCGCCGAGACGGTGGCAACACCGATCGAGGAGCAGATCAACGGGGTCGAAGGCATGCTCTATATGAGCAACCAGGCAACAACCGACGGGCAGATGACACTGACCGTGACGTTCCGCCTGGGGACGGATCCGGACAAGGCCCAGCAGCTTGTCCAGAACCGCGTATCGCAGGCCGAGCCGCGTCTGCCCAGCGTCGTCCGGCAACTTGGCATCACGACCATCAAGAGCAATTCCGACTTGACGATGGTCGTGCATCTGCTGTCGCCGAACAACCGCTACGACATGACGTATCTGCGCAATTACGCGGTTCTCAACGTCAAGGATCGCCTGGCACGGATCGACGGGGTCGGCCAGGTGCAACTGTTCGGCGCCGGCGACTACTCGATGCGGGTATGGGTTGATCCGCAGAGGGCCGCGGAACACGGGCTTACCGCGAACGACATCGTCAAGGCGATCCAGGCGCAGAATGTCGAAGCCGCCGCCGGCGTGGTCGGCGCCTCGCCCAGCGTCACGGGTCTCGATCTGCAGCTCTCCGTCAACGCGGAGGGACGCCTGAGCACGGAAGAACAGTTCGGCGACATCGTCGTGAAGACCGGCGGGCGGGGCGAAGTGACGCATCTGCGCGACGTCGCCCGGATCGAACTCGGCGCGTCCGAATACGGCTTGCGGTCGCTGCTCGACAACAAGCAGGCCGTCGCCATTCCGATCTATCAGGCGCCCGGCTCGAACGCGCTTCAGATTTCCGACAACGTCCGCGCGACGATGGCCGATATCAAGAAGAACATGCCGGAAGGCGTCGAGTACCAGATCGTCTACGACCCGACCCAATTCGTCCGCGCCTCGATCGAAGCGGTCATCCATACGCTGCTCGAAGCCGTCGCGCTGGTCGTCCTGGTCGTGATCCTGTTCCTCCAGACCTGGCGGGCATCGATCATTCCGCTGCTCGCCGTGCCGGTTTCGATCGTCGGCACCTTCGCGGTGATGCATGTCTTCGGATTTTCCATCAACGCTCTCAGCCTGTTCGGGCTCGTGCTGGCCATCGGCATCGTGGTCGACGATGCGATCGTCGTGGTCGAGAACGTCGAGCGCAACATCGGCTCCGGCCTCTCGCCCAGGGACGCCACCTACCAGGCGATGCGGGAGGTGTCTGGGCCGATCATCGCCATCGCCATGGTGTTGATCGCGGTGTTCGTTCCGCTGGCCTTCATCAGCGGCCTGACCGGGCAGTTCTACAAGCAATTTGCACTCACGATCGCGATCTCGACGGTGATCTCGGCAGTGAACTCGCTCACGCTTTCGCCCGCTCTCGCCGCGCTGCTGCTCAAGGGGCACGATGAGCCGAAGGACAGGCTCACCCGGGTGCTCGATATCGCGCTCGGCTGGTTCTTCCGGCGCTTCAACCGCGCTTTCGCACGCGCATCCGACAACTATAGCGGCAGCGTCAAAGGCGTCATTTCCGGCAAGGTCGTCGTCATCGCGGTCTATCTCGTTCTCGTAGGAGCAACTGTCGGCCTCTTCAAGCAGGTGCCGGGCGGCTTCGTTCCCGGTCAGGACAAACAATATCTGGTCGGCTTCGCGCGACTGCCCGACGGTGCGACGCTGGATCGCACCGAAGAGGTGATCCGTCGCATGAGCGACATCGCATCGACGCAGCCCGGCGTGGAAAGCTCGGTGGCTTTCCCCGGCCTTTCGATCAGCGGTTTCACCAACAGCTCCAACGCCGGGGTCGTGTTCTCCACCCTGAAACCGTTCTCGGAGCGCAAGGACCCCTCGCTCAGCGGCGCCGCCATCGCAGCGGAACTGAACAAGAAATATGCCGGTATCCAGGAAGCGTTCATCGCGATGTTCCCGCCGCCGCCGGTCAATGGTCTCGGCACTATCGGCGGATTCAAGCTCCAGATCGAGGACCGCGCCGGGCTCGGCTACGACGCGCTGAACGAAGCAACCAAGGCGTTCATCGCCGGAGCTTCGAAGGCGCCAGAGATCGCCGGCCTGTTTTCGAGCTATCAGGTCAACGTGCCGCAACTCTTCGCCGACATCGATCGCACCAAGGCGCTGCAGCTCGGCATTCCCGTGACTGAGGTCTTTAACACGCTGCAGATCTATCTCGGCTCGTTCTACGTCAACGATTTCAATAAATTCGGGCGGACTTACTCGGTCTATGTTCAGGCCGACGCCGCGTTCCGGGCCAGGGCGGACGACATCCGCCAGCTGAAAGTGCGTTCTGCCTCGGGCGACATGGTTCCGCTGTCGGCGCTGCTCAAGGTCCGCCAGAGTGCGGGTCCCGAACGCGCCATCCGTTACAACGGCTTCCTGTCTTCGGACATCAACGCCGCTGCGGCGCCGGGCTATTCATCCGGACAGGCGCAGGAGGTTGCGACGCGTATCGCCGCCGAGACGCTGCCGCCGGGGTTCGCATTTGAGTGGACGGACCTGACTTATCAGGAGTTCATCGCCGGCAACTCCGGACTTTGGGTGTTCCCGCTCGCGATTCTACTCGTCTTCCTGGTCCTTGCAGCACTTTACGAGAGCCTCGCGCTGCCGCTCGCCATCCTCATGATCGTTCCGATGGGACTGCTGGCCGCGATGTCCGGTGTCTGGTTGTCCAAGGGCGACAACAACGTCTTTACCCAGATCGGCCTGATCGTTCTGGTCGGACTTTCCGCCAAGAATGCCATCCTGATCGTCGAGTTCGCCCGCGAGCTCGAATTCGCCGGCCGCTCGCCGGTCCAGGCGGCAATCGAGGCAAGCCGGCTGCGGCTGCGCCCGATCCTGATGACGTCGATGGCTTTCATCATGGGCGTGTTGCCGTTGGTGCTCTCGACAGGCGCCGGCTCGGAGATGCGCCGGGCGATGGGGGTGGCGGTGTTCTCCGGCATGATCGGCGTGACCATTTTCGGTCTGTTCCTCACGCCGGTCTTCTATGTCGCGCTTCGGATGCTCACCGGCATGAAGCCGCTCACGCATCACGGCGAAGGCGGCACGATCGCCGCCAAGGCACATACGGCCTGAGCATGCGTTTCGTCGGACGATTACCGGCAGCGCCGGAAGGCGACACGCGACCGCCGCTCAAGCAAGGCGATGCGGTACGGCTGAGTGATCTGGGGATGTTGCGGCATCCCCGATACGCCGGACGCGAAGCGCGGGTCGTCGGCGGATGCAAAAATCCGGGCAGCGTCCGGGTTGTCTGGGAACAATCCCGCACGCCGGTGGCGATGCACAGGTCATTTCTCGAACCGCTCGACGGCGGGGTTTCCAATCAAGCTGATCGGCGGATCGACGCCAAGAACGGCCATCCGCTGTGAATGGAACCGGCCGGGATCAAATCACCGGCGATCCCCGGATCACCGCGTCAGCTTCTTGTACTTCATGCGATGCGGGATGATCGAATCCTGTCCCAGCCTTCGCATCTTGTCCTTTTCGTAATCCTGGAAATTGCCCTCGAACCATTCGACATGGCTGTCGTCCTCGAAGGCTAGGATGTGGGTGGCGATGCGGTCGAGGAACCAGCGGTCATGGCTGATGATCACGGCGCAGCCGGCGAAATCCTCCAGCGCCTCTTCCAGCGCGCGCAGGGTATCGACGTCGAGGTCGTTGGTCGGTTCGTCGAGCAGCAGCACGTTGGCGCCGGACTTCAGCATCTTGGCGAGATGCACGCGGTTGCGCTCGCCGCCTGATAGCGCGCCGACCTTCTTCTGCTGATCGGCGCCCTTGAAGTTGAACGACGAGCAGTAGCCCCGCGAATTGACCTCGCGCTTGCCGAGCAGGATCAGTTCGTTGCCGCCGGAAATCTCCTCCCACACGTTCTTCTTGCCGTCGAGGGAGTCGCGGGACTGGTCGACATAGCCGAGATGCACGCTCTCGCCGACGGTGATGGTTCCCCTGTCCGGCGTCTCCTGTCCGGTGATCATGCGGAACAGCGTGGTCTTGCCGGCGCCGTTCGGACCGATCACACCGATGATGCCGCCGGGCGGCAGCTTGAAGGTGAGATTGTCGATCAGGAGGCGGTCACCGAACGCCTTGGTCAGGCCTTCGAAATCGATCACGTTCTGGCCGAGACGTTCGGCCACCGGAATGACGATCTGCGCGGTCTGGGTCTGCTTCTCGCTCGCCTTCTTCAGAAGGTCCTCATAGCGCTGGTAGCGCGCCTTGGACTTGGCCTGACGGGCCTTGGGCGAGGCCGCGATCCACTCCTGCTCGCGCGCCAATGTCTTCTGGTGCGCGGCGTCCTCGCGGCCCTCCTGCTCGAGGCGCTTCTGCTTCTGCACCAGCCAGGACGAATAATTGCCCTCGTAGGGAATGCCCTTGGCGCGATCGAGTTCGAGAATCCAGCTGGTGACGTTGTCGAGGAAGTAGCGGTCGTGGGTGACGATCAGGATGGCGCCGGGATAATTGCGCAAATGGCCCTCCAGCCACGACACCGATTCGGCGTCGAGATGGTTGGTCGGTTCGTCCAGCAGCAGCAGTTCGGGCTGGTCGAGGAGCAGCTTGCACAGCGCGACCCGGCGCCGCTCGCCGCCGGACAGTTTCGTGACATCGGCATCATCGGCCGGGCAGCGCAGCGCGTCCATCGCCTGATCGACCTTGCTGTCGAGATCCCAAAGGCCTTGGGCCTCGATCTCGTCCTGCAGCTTGGTCATCTCGTCGGCGGTTTCCTCGGAATAGTTCATCGCCAGTTCGTTATAGCGATCCAGAATCGCCTTCTGCTTGGCGACCCCCTCCATGACGTTCTCGCGCACGGTCTTGGTGGCGTCGAGCTGGGGTTCCTGTTCGAGATAGCCGACCCGGGCGCCCTCGGCGACCCAGGCCTCGCCGGTATACTCCTTGTCGATGCCTGCCATGATCCTGAGCAGCGTCGATTTACCGGCGCCGTTGACGCCGAGCACGCCAATCTTGGCGTCCGGGTAGAACGACAAATGGACGTTATCGAGCACCTTGCGGGTCGGGTAGCTCTTGGTCAGAC
>Ga0307516_10007194_pt1 | contig 12843 bp, 9 predicted proteins | sample 19_EM_MG_FD_203310 | JGI IMG/M metagenome (GOLD analysis project Ga0307516, IMG submission 203310) | Populus trichocarpa ectomycorrhiza microbial communities from riparian zone in the Pacific Northwest, United States - 19_EM | ecosystem: Host-associated > Plants > Roots > Unclassified | place... | reverse complement strand
TAGATCACCCGTCAAGTAGTGGAGCCACGCCAGGTTGGCGCCCGCCGGCGTACCCAGCATGTGGGCGATCGCGTCGAACGAGAAGCCTCGCAACGTGCCGCCGAGCGCGCCGAGCTGCGAGACGAATATGGCCAGGTACCCGAGCGCGAAAGGGAGGCAAATCCACAGCGGCTGCAGCAGCCTGCGCGTCAGCGGCGCGCGCGGCGCCAGCAGCATGGCGCCCCAAAACGGCAAGACCGCCGCGTTGCTGCCCAAAAATACCAAGCTCATGAACGGTGATGACCCCAGGTTCAACCAGCCCTCCTTGCGTCACGGAATGCTGAATACGTCGATGAGCTCTGCCTTTGGAACCAAGTCGTCGACCGTGTGCGGCGCGCGCAGCTGCTCGCGCGACACCCCGCGGCTGACCGCGACCACGAAGCCGGTGAGAGTGGCTCTTTGCGACACCCTCTCGACCCTCAACCGGAAGCGAATGAAAGCTTGAAAGCGATCCAGCGCGGCGAAGGACGAGACGAATGCGCGCTGGGTTCCGAGTAGAAACGCCGCCGCCAAGGTGAAGCCGGCCAAGATCGGAAACAGCAGGCCTGCCCCAATCAGGGCGGCGGTGCCGGCTGCCAGAGTCCGCAGCACGAGCGGAAAGCCGTTGGTCGCGCCGGCTTGCGCCAACGCGCCGTCCACCGCGCGTGCCGCCGCAACCGAGCCACAGGTGAGCGCGGCACCGAGCAGCACGGCTGCCAGCATGAGCAGGAGGGTTCGCCAGAGCGCGCGCTGCGCCTCTGGTACGCCGCTGACGAACAAGTAGCCGACTCCGAGGGGCACGGCCAAAAGCGCAAGCTCGAAGGCAAAGTCGCCTAGCACGCTGCCGAACGTGCGCGAGTCGTACAGTGTAATGAGCGTGAAGATGCTGGCGAGCGCCAGCACCGGCTGGGCGAGCGCCCAGAGTCGTTTACGCAGAGACTCTTCGCGAACTTGTGTTTCGCTGGGCTTTTTGCCGGTCAGCTTGCGGTACGCCCAGGTCGCGGTCGCAGCCAGCGTGAGCAGCACCAGCGGCCAGTGTAGCGGCGGTGGCGTCGGCAGCCGATAGAGTCGATCTAACACCGGCGCCACTTCCCCGTGTGTTTGCACGGCTCCGGCGCCCAGCCATAGCCCGAGCACGGCGCCGAGCCCGCGCAGGCCCGAGCGCCGCACCATGTACACCGGCGAGCAGAGCCGCGCCGTGACTGCCGCCTCCGCAGCTTGTACGGTGGGATGCACCTGGGCAGCGCGCTTGCCGCCGACGCGCGGAGCATGCAGCGCGGCGCCGCCCAGGCCGCTGACGAGCGAGGTAATGGCGCGCCCGTTTGGCAACGGCACCTGCTCGTAGCGCGCGTAGTGATGCGTGTCTCCGGAGAACCAGAGCCCGAGCGCGTCCCGCCCGGCCGGCGGCAGCCGCGACCACAGGTCTTCGACCCAGCTGGCTTGGGCGCCGTCGACGAACGCGGGATTCGGGGTGGCCAGGAGCAGGTGCTCGGGCGCGACCTGCGCGGTGAAGTAGGCGCGTTGGCGGTGGTCCATGTCAGGCCCGTCGCGTGCGTCCAGCGCCCACAAGCCCCAATTGCCTGGCAGTCGCAGCGCGAAATAGCTGGCGTCCTGCAGCGCGCGGTGTCCGCGTGGAATTACCTTGAGGCTGGGGCCCTCGCTGGGTGCCAGCTTCGGGCGCGCAGGCCGGCGAAAGGTCCGATTGAAGCCGTCGAGGTTGTCGTACCAGTCGTGATTGCCCGGAATACCCAGCAGTGGACGCCGCTTGGGCGCGTCGGCGACGCGGAAACGTTGCCCGAAGGCGTGGTTCATCGGCAGCGTGAAGCGATCGTGAATCTGTCTCAGATCAGCGACGGGATAGGCGGTGTCGCCGCCTACGAACAGGAACTGGCCGCGCGGCAACACCCCAGGGCTCGCCGGGCCGTCGTGCGTCCGCACCTCGACTGCTGGGCCTGGCTCGGGCCGGTCGCTGCCGACACGCCCTGCGTCTGCGACGGCCAAGTCGCCGTGCATCAGGTAGCCGATCGAGTAAGCGGCGACGTCCGAGTCACCGGTGTCCGCGACGAAATCGAACCAGTAGTCGTCGACCTCCGTGCCAGAGTGTGTCGGGCTGGGAGCGAGCTTCAGCTCGACGTCCTGCGGGCTCATCCAATCGCGTGGGTCGATGCGATCTGGCAGCACCAAATACACGATTGGTTTTAAAATGGTTTCGAGAAAAACCTTGCCGAGCGCCCAGTCTACGGGACCTTCGGCCTCGAAGGGCGGCGGAGGCACGGCCACGCTCCTCTCAGTACTAGCGGCTCCGCTGCCGGTACATGGTCATATTGTCAGAAGTGAGAATGTCGCTTTGCACGTGCGACGCGGGCCGTGCTTCCTTGCGACTGGGATCCGGCATCGATGCGAAGAGGAGACGAGCAGTCATGACTTTGCGCAAGCTGAACGGCGCTGGCGCCACACCGCGTCTACGGCGGCTCGACAAGTGGCTGCTCATGCTTTGGCTGGCGTCGAGCACGTTGGTCGGTTGCGCCTGGTTAGGTAAGGATCTCGCCAGCGGTGCCGTAGAGGGTGCGGGACCGAAGGTGTCGGGGCTTACGCACGATGCCGCCGCCGGTGCGCGCGACGCGCTGGCCGAGCCCGAGACTCAACAAGCGTTGCTCAATCTAGAAAAAGCCGTGCTCGACGGCGCACGAGAAGGCGCGATTGGGCCAGAAACCCAGCGAAAACTACAACAGCTGATCGACGCCAGCTTCGCCACGCTCAAGGTCAACGCCACCGAAACGCGCGATTCGCTGCTGGGCGACGGCCTCACCAAAGACGTCGGCAGGCTGCGCGACGAAGCGCTCGGCGCAAAAACGGCCGGCGAGCTGCACCAACTCAAAGACGAGCTGCTTGGTGACGACACCAACGCGCGCGTCAAGGCGCTCGTCAACGGTACCCTCAACGACGAGACACTCGACCGCGTTCGCGAGCACTTGGTAGGGGCGCCGCTCGACAAGTCGGTCAACGACTTGATCACGCACGCGGCGGCGACTTTGAAGAAGCAGCTCCCCGGCGTGATGAACAGCGTGTTCCCGCAGCTCAACGACGAGCTCAAGACCGCCGAGAATCGGGTGTTCGGCTTGCTCGTAGGGTTGGCGATCGTGATCGGGCTCGTGGTGGCGCTGGTCGCGGTCGCGCTCTATTACCTGCGTAAGCATCGGCGCATCATTCGCGTGATCACCAAGAAAGTTGAAGAGCGCGCCGACAAGCCCCTGAAGGACTCGATCAAAAAGGCTGCCGACGAGGCCGGTGTGGAAGAGTATCTGCATATGCTGCTCGAGAAGAACGGCATACCAGTGAAACACCCTCCTGCGACCGCAGCCAGAAACGGTCAGTGAGCGCACGCCTTCAGCTGCGTCGCGCCCTGCGTACGAATACGCGCGACAGCTGCCTGCTCCAAATCCAGCTTGCTCAGCTCGTCGCCGAAGACAGACTGTGTCGAGTCGAGCTCCTGCGCCGCCTTCAATGACGAGCGAGCCTGTTCGAACGCGCCTGCCAGCTCTTGGCTCACCGCCAGGCCCCACAAGGCTGCGGCGCGATCCTGCTGCTTGTGGCCCGGCGGCATTTTCGCCAGCGCCTCGTTGAACTCGCGCTTCGCCACGCCGTAGTCGCAGGCGGAGAGCTTGGTCCAGGCGTCGTTGCAGGCGTCGGCCTGAGCACCGCAGTCGAGCTTCGGTTTTTCGATGGTCTCGATGTGCGGCGCGAGCGCCTTGGTGAGGCGCGCTGCGGCATCTGCCAGCAAGTCGGCGTACAGCTGGTCGAGGTCGATGCTTGGCGCGTCGTTCTTGCTGCGCACGTCTTCCTGAGGCAGGCTGAGGCTCGTGCTGCGCGTGGCCGAGAGCGGTAGAAGCAGTTGGTAAACCTGGCGGCCGGCGCGATCGGACAGCGTCACCGCGATTCTAACGTGGACGGTCGTAGTGCGTCTCACCAAGACGCACGGGTAGCGCTTAGGCTGCTCTTTCGCGTAGTCAGTGCAAGTCGTCTGGAGCTCCACTTTCGCGGTGTCAGGCGGCTGCTGTTCGACGCTGCCGGACAGGCGTAGGGGCGCTTGGGCATCGATGGTGAGCAGCTTGCTGGGTGCGGCCTCGAGGGACTTTTCGAGTAGGGCTTGCAGCTTGCGGTAGTACGCAGCATTGCCGGTCCACGACCCGCCGAGCGATACCTGCGCTGGAAACGTCAGGTCTGCGGTTGCCGGCCGAACCACGTACAGCTCGCTGGTGTTAGCGCAACCGCCGAGGCCGACCAGCAACCACACTACACGCAGCATGGGTAAACATTTCCCGTAGTCCATGCCAAGCACCTTGCCTGGCCCATACCAGCCCGCTTCGGCGTTTCGAAATAGTCATTTGTTGCCGGCTCGCTTTTGCTTCACTACCTCGAGATCCATAGTCATTCCTTCGACGCTCGCTGCGCGTGAATCGAGCTCAACCCACTGAGCCCCCATGGACAGGCCGCGATTGCGCCGGCTAGTGTCGGCGTGAAATTCATGTCGGGCGATCTCCCGCGCTTGAGGGTGCCTCATTGGCATTTTCTGTGCGCCGCAGCGTGCGGTGTTTGCGCCGCGCTCGAGGCGGGCGCCGCGTGGGCCTCGCCCTCCAAAGAGTGCGAAGCTGTCACGCGGCAAGTTGCCGAAGTGGCAGCCAAAACGAGCACGATGTGCGTCGGCATCGAAACCGATGGCACCGTGAATTGGCTGCCTACCTCGGAGGGGCACGAGCCTGCCACCCACCATCGCGGCCGCCGCAGCATCGTCTTCTCGTCCGACGCTACTACGCTCATAGCGCTGTCCGCGACACCGCCGATCGGCTGCCAGCTGCTGGAGCCGTCCAGCTACGAGCCAGTCTCGATGCCCGACGCTCCCTGTCAGGTGTTCGCAAAGCTCACCGGCCCCGGACACCCGCACGCCCAGCTACCCCGCGTCGACGCGCAAGTGCTCGACGCGCCGGAGATCAACGAGGTCAAGCGACGAGTGAGCGAGGTCGAGACGCCGCTGCTGGGCGTCGTCGACGATGAGGGACCGGGGCCGCCTCCGGCTGGCGAGCGCGCTCGGCGCAGGCTGCCAAACATCCAAAAACGCCTGGTTTCCGAGTTTCGCGACTTGAAGGGTTGGGACCACCTGCAGGCCCTCGTGCTGCGTGCGCCGATCGACAGTATTGACGAGCGCTCGCTGCGCATGGCGCTTGCGGCCGACTTGATCGACGGCGCCAAGCTCGCGCAGCACGCCGCGGTCGAGCGCCTGCTCGAGCTCATCGCGTTTCGGCGCAGCGACATGGCGGCGGTGCGCACATTGCTGGGAGAGATTGTCGGCGATCTTCGCGCCGCCCTCGAGGATGGCGGCGCGCCGACGATGCGCTCGGTCACAGCGCTCGTCTATTTCTATTGCCGCGAACGAGAGCTGGCCGCCGGACAAGACGCCGAGCCCGGCAACTGCCTGCCGACGCTGAAGGACTCCAACCAGCAGCACGCATTCAATTCGTCCGAAGCGCAAGCGACACTGACCGCCCTGCGCGACGCCCGCAACGCCTCCGACGCGGGCGACGCGCTCCGGCGGTTGCTGTCCGCTCGGATTGCGCTGCTGGGCTTGAAAGCCGACGGTCGCGTGCTCGTCGAGACGCTCGCGAACGCTGAGCTCGATGCCGACACCCTGCGCGTCATCGGGCTTTCGAGCCGCGGTGCAGCGCCCTTGCCACCCGCGGCGATGCGCCTGCTCAGCGAAGCGATCCTCACCGATGCGACCGACGAGCTCGACGAGAGCTACAGTACGTCCGGGCTCCCGTCCTTCAGCCTGACGATGGGCGTCGGCGTAATCGCGGGAGCGCGGGCGCCGTCCGCCGCGGTTACGCAGCACGGGTGGACGGCGCTCGGACCGCTGGTCGTACCGCTGGGAGTGGCATTCAAGAGCGGGCCCTGGCGCACCGAGCTCGACCCTTTCGACGTGGGTCAATACCTCGAGTTCGAGCAGGGCACGCTGCACCTGAGGGCGGCCAAGTCGCTCGACTTCGTGGCCCCGTCGCTGGCCGTCGGCTGGCAAATCGCGCGCACGGCGGCCCGGCTCGAGCTGCGCTCGGGCGTCTCTCGCTTCGTTTATCGCGACCTCGCGCCCTTCGTCGGGCTCAGCTTGGGTGGCGGCTTCGATCTGGAGTTTTGCCACTTTCACGGAGATTGAATGATGGCCCCGCAAGACCCGCCCCCCGCCGCTCCCGCGCTCCCGAAAAAAGACAAGCTGCCTCTGCCCTTCGTGGCGGCGCTCATCGGCGCCGGCATTGCTCTGCTGCTCGTCCTGCCGCAGAGCGAAAGCACTACTCGGGCGCTTACCATCACCGGCATGGCGCTGATTGGTCTGGGCTTCGCCTATTTGGCCGACCGCACGCTGACAGGCAGCTTCGATATCGACGTCAAGGACTACCTCGGGTTTCGGGCGGTCGGCGGGATCGGCATCGCGTGCTTGTTCGTCTTCATCGGCTGGAAGATCAGCGAGCCGCCGCCGCCATCAACGCCGCCGCCGCGGGTTCCCAGCGCCAGCACATCGGTTCCGATCCCTCCGCAACGGCCGCCCAGCCTGCTCCACGGGGTCGTGCACCTTCAGGGCGAGGGCGAGCTCAAGCTGGCGAACGCCAAGCTCGAGAGCAGCGACGGTACTTGCGACACGACCATCACGCTTGAGGGCAGCTTTGCTTTCACTTGCCCACCCAACAAGCTCAGCGTGCGCTACAGCGGCAACTTGTGCGGCACGGTCGACGTGGGCGGCAAGGGGCTCGAATCGAACCAGGACAGCGACATCACGATCGTGGTCGTTTCGGCCACCGAGTGCCGCCTACAGACCGTAGAAGGCTATCAAGGCGAAGTTCGTATCGACGACGTCGGTAAGGCGGAGCTCGACGTGCTGCTCGCCCCCTGCGAGGCGGTGCGCACGCAAGCATTCGGCCGGTTCGCGTTCGCGGAGACGTGCTCGCCCGATCCGTCGGCTAAGCTGCAGGTGCTCGACAAGGGCACGTCGCTCGGCGAGTCCGACGTCAGCCGCAACCGCTGGAACCTCGTTCGCTTCGCGACTAAACCGAGGCCGGGTGGCAGCGGCGGAGCGGCACCAATCGCGACGGTGGAGGTGGCGGCTGGAGGTCACCACGGCCAGCCCGGGACGACGCTGGTCAAGTGCTCGCCTGCCCAGCGCGACGAGCTTGCCGGGCTGGTCAAGAGCACGGTCGGCAAGGACGCCCGATTGCTCGACTCGTACAGGGGCAACACCGTCAAGTTTCGCACGGCTGGCGCCGCGCCACCGTCGGCGGTGACGCTCGCCCGGGGCCCGCAGTGCCAGCTGTGAGCCGCGGCATTGCGCGGCTACTCCGTGTGCTTGTCGCCATCTCCTGCGCGCTCTTCACTTCAGTTCACGCTCACGGGGAAGCGGAGGCTGCGGTGCTCGCCGACGCGGTCTTTGCCATCGACGGCATGCCGCAGGGCGATCTCGAGCTCTTGCGTGCGGCGGCTGCGCTCGACGCGCAAGGCCGCGCGCTCTGCATCCAATCGCCCCGGCGTTGCCCTTTACAGCGCGTCGCGACGGCAGAGTGGCGGGTCGCGCTGAGCCGCGCCGTCGCGCACGCTGTGAGCATCAAGGGCTGGCGCGCGGGCGTGGTCGCTCGGTTCGAGCTGGGCGAGCTGCTCGGGACGCGCGACCCACGGGTCGAGCGGCTGCTGCGCGCGCTGGTCACCGAATCTGCTCGGCTGCGCCAAGCTCCGGAGAGCGATTGCGGCCAGCTCTTCGAGGCCAGGGCTTTCGGTTGGAATCGCATCAGGGCGTGCCTGGAGAAGCAAGTCGATGCCGCGACATTTGACGCCCTGCAAGATCGGTACGATCCGCTGCTGATCGAGACCCGCCCAGGTGAGGGCGTCTGGCTCGCGAGCAGCGGCGCTTTCCCTGAGGTGTTCGAGGTCACCACCGAAATTAGAGAGCGCTCGGGCAAGTTCATCACGCTGGTCCACCGCGACAGCAGCGTGACCATCCGCGCCGAGGCTCCCGACGGTCAGGGGCCCGCGCTCGTTCGCAGCGTTGCGAGCGACGCGGGGCTGATCGATCTCGAAGGGCGGCGCGCCAAGGTCTGCTTCAGCGTCGATGTCTTGCCGCGTAAGGATCCGGCGCGGCGCGTGTTCGTCGACGGGCGTGAGGTGCCGGCGGCGTCGGTCGTCGAGATAGACGACCGGCGCGATGACCGCGACGCTGAGCCGCCGAACGTCACCATCATCGAAGTGCGAGGCGAGAAAGTCACGCGGCTGGCCTCCTCCAACTTGAGCTGGGAAGAGCTGAAACCGAACGGCTGCCAGTCGGTGCCGTTCGACCTGCGACCGCCCACGGCCGTTGCGCTCGTGCGCGTGGAGGTGTCGAAACCGTGCTTCGAGCTGGGGGTCGATCCGGGAGACGTGCAAGCGCGGGTCGAGACTCTGGTGAGCGAGACCGGCTTCGAGGTGCGGGCCGTACAGCGCTGGGCTGACACCATGCAGCTGTTCGCGAGCCAGCTGTCGCGGCTCTCGCAGGGCCAGGACGAGAGCCAGACGCGTCGCGGCAATTTGGACGCCGGACACCTGTCACGTGTCGGCGCCGGGGAGTTCGTGCGTCAAGGTTTTCGCTCGCTGCTGACGGTCGAGCTCGGCTGTCAGCCGCACCGGCAAGGCGATTCTCGCTTCAGCTTCCGGGTATATCTGCTCGACCTACTGCAATTTCTCGCTCAGTCGAACACGACCACTCCCGACGTGGGGCACGCCGTCCGTTCGGAAATCGAGCCCGTGCTCGGGCAGGATCAGCTCGACAGTGGCATCGTCGCAGCGCTGTCGCGCTTGTTCGGCGTGCCCTATGTGCGGCTGAGCTCGGCGGGCGTGATTCAAAACCTACGCGGCTACGTCGGCGAAACGGTGCGCGTCTACCTGCCCAAGCCACCCGCAGCTGCCGACAGCAGGTCCGGCGGCTACGCGAGCCGCGAGGTGCGACTCTGGGCGCAGCGCTTGGATGGGTCACAAGAGTATCTGTGCCCTTCCGATTCATTTCTCGGCTCGCCGATGGCGAAAGATTGGTGGCGCGCGACGCAGCACTCGTCCGCCGACGAGACCGAGCGCTTTTCAATTCCTTACGGGGTGCAGGCGGTGGTGCCGGTCTCGTGGGATCCGAGCCGCCCCGGCACCTACCTGATTCGTGTTGAGCTCGTTCAGCCGGACGGCAAAGCAGCCCAAGGCGAGACCGTCACGTTCGGTTGTACTCGCATCGTCGATTTTTCGAACCGCTATTGGATCGACACCAGCTATCAATCAGGCTCTGCCTTCGCACCCGGCACGTCGGGCGCGAACCGCGCGGGCTCGTTCGGCTACGGGCGGCTGCTGGCCGGCATGTCGCACGGAGGAGGCGCCCATTCGACGTTCGCGGTAGGCGTCGCGGTCGGCTATTCGAACGCGGTGCACACGGCCGACGCGCCGCCATCGTGGGAATTCGAAGCGCGCGCTCCCCTGTCCAACGTGTACGGCTACGACGGCCGCGCGCGGCTCGACTGGACGCGGCAATCGCTACTCTTGGGCCCCACCTTCGACATTCGCTGGCGAACGCCGGCGTGCTTGCCCCTCAAGGCTTGTCCCGAGCTGCTGCGCAGCGTCGACCTCTACTTTCGTTTCATGCCGGCGCTCGACCTGGGCGTGTTCGACTCGTCGAACGTGGATCCGTCGCTGCGCCGCTTTCTGTCCGCCAAAGACGGCCTCGATCTGGACGTCTCGGCCTACATTGAAGCCGGCTTGTGGATGCATCTTCACAGCGCCTTCGCGATGTACCTGATGGTCGGCGCCAGCTGGCTCGGTCTCGATGACTATTTGCTCGGCGGCCGAAATCAGGACCAGGCGCAGGCCGCCATCAACTACGACTCCTACCTCACGCTCGGCGGAACCTTGGGAATCGCATGGAGCCGCTGAAGCGTGGCCGATTGCCGGCCTGGCGCTCGCTGTGGCTGGGCCTGGCCGCCGCCGCTCTGGCCGTCGGCTGCCCCGAGCAACCTGAGCACGGTGAGTGCGAAGAGCGATGCAAGCTCATCGACGAGTGTCGATTCTTGCCGTCACCCATTGGGCAAGACGTCGACGATTGTGTCCATCGTTGTGAATTGGCCGCAACCTCAACGCGAGAGGGCGTGCTCAGCTGCAAGGTCGACGACGAGCAAAACGACCCCTGCAAACCGTCGAACGACTGCGGCGCTGTGGGGGCGTGCCTCAACTCACTCGCGCAGACCGGGAGCGTCGTCGGTCACGCGCGCGTGCAGCTCGTGAGCGCTCCGGTCGCTCGTCTGAGCCCGAACGAAGCGACCAGCCTGAGTTGCGGAGGCGCGGCGACCGCGGACGGGCAGGCAACCGCCCAAGACGTGCGGGCGCTCTGCAAGAAGCCAGGCACAGCCCGCGCTTTCGTGGTTCAAAACGGCAAGCAGAGCTGGTCCGATTCGACCGATTGTAGCGACCTCTTCGCCGCGCCCCCGGTGTTCGAGGACCTGTCGCCGGGTGTGACGCGCGGTGGCGTGGTAATTCAGCGAGCGGGCGGGACGAGCTGTGCGGCGCTCCTCACGCGCTCCACCTGGCTTAGCGCCGGGCCCGAAGTCCAGCGCCTCGAGCTCGGCGTGGCCTGCTCGCTCGACCCGGCTGCGGGCGGCAGCGCGGACGACTGTTTCGTGCCCTGTGAAGCGCCGGGCGCGCTGTGCCACGACGGGTCGGACAACGACAATGACTCGTTCGTCGACTGCGACGATCCCAAGTGCGCGTGCCCTAGCCAACCGTCGACCAGCCCCGCCACCGACGCGGGCGGCGCGGGCGGCGAGAACGGTGCCAAACACTAGCCACGACCAGTGCCAAGGTGGCGCGTGTCCGGCCCCGAGCCGGTGTCGACGTTAAGGATCATCTGATAGTGATGGTGCCGCGCAGCCAAAGCTAGGAACGCTCGGATCTGGGCACCGCTGGCGCTCGACGCAGACGCCGCGCCGATCCCTGATGGGGGACGCGCGTCATTCAAGAACGCGAGGCAGTCCTACAGTACACGCTCGAGGTGACGAAGACGGACACTGAGCTCTGAACGAGAAATTCCTTACGCGCGGAGCCGAGGGAAGCGCCTGCAAGCAGCATTCATCAGCGGGAGTAGATCGCCGTCCGAACGACCTGGGCAGGATCGGGTCGACATAACCACGACTTGTGCGATCGACGGCTAGACGCGCAGCACCTCAGCGAGCTTGCTGGCCAGCTCGTCCATCGTGAAGCTCGTCGTGGAGAGTGCGACCTTGGCTTCGTCGACGCGGTCGGCATGGACCACTTCAGCTTGTCGACCAGCTCGGCGTGATGGGCTTCAATATAGCGCTCCGCTTTGGCCCGAACGGTCCGAGCCGAGCTCGCGAAGGTGAAGGTCTGCGATGGTTGGCGAGCTTATCGTGAACCCGGACAGCGCCTGGACGACAATGCGGTCCCGGGGTACGGGTCCTCTGAACCCGCGGTGAGAGGCCGTCCCCCCCGGCCCGCCGTGGGTTCACTTTGAGAGCCGCCACGTGCACGGGGTCGCTCGGCTGCGGCTCAGGACCAGATGACGCGAAGAGCCATCAGCATCGCTTCGAAGACCGACCCGCGTCTCTCCAATTTGGCGCGTCACGGTGGCGGCGAAGGCTACGCAACGTACACCGGCTGCTTCGACGGCAAGCCCGCATTCATCGTGGATTGCGGGACGCTGGCCGACTTTCTCCACGAGGACGATTCGATCAAAGACCCGATCGATGTGGATGTGTTCGATACCGAAGCAGAACGGTCAGCGTTTCTGGAGGCGCTTCGTCAAGCGGACTCGGCCCGGTAGACCTACGCCTGCTCGTGTCCCTACCCCGGCGGACCACCGCCGGCCGCAGGGCTAACGCCTTCGGTCGCGATCAGCATCCGCTCACTCCTGGCGACAAGGCTGTAGAGCAGCCCCGACACTTGCAGTGCGACGGCGCGCGTGAGCATGGCTGCCTCACGAATGGCCTGCGCGGGCGCATCGCTTGCGAGACCGGACAACTTGGCGGCAAAGTCAGCGTCACCCTCGACACCACCGGGCAACCCAAGCTGCGTCCGCAAAACCCGAGCCGAACCTTCGAGCTGCACGGCAAGGACACGGTGCTCATCATGGACCAATCCTTCGCCACCGCTCCCAAGGCTCAAAACCGGCCTGCCGTGGCCCCTCCTCGGCACATTCCATACCGCGTTCAGTGACCGAGAAAACGACGATGCCCCCGCGTGATCCGCTGCCGCGCACCTCGGAGGGGATTTTGACGCAGCGAATAGAACGCGCGCTCGCTCCCCTTCGAGCATTGTTGCGCGACAGCAACATCCAATTCATTCGCGCCCTGCTACGAGAGCGGCTGGACGCCGATCCACTGCTCAGCGCGCTTGTGCAGAAACTGACACGCCGCACGTAGCGGGGAAGGGCGTGCCCGCGAATCCGATAGGTAGGCTGCCGCGGACCCAACGTGCTCTCGCCCCGCGATTCGCGAGGGTGCTCGATGGCGCCACAGCATCGCAGCATCCGCTAGGTGTGAGTGTGCAGTGCGATCCGCGGATAGTCGGTGAAGATCGCGGGACGGCGGCAGGCGCCGTTCACCGTTCACCGTTCACCGGCGCGGATTTGGGCCTGAGGGCGGCCCGCGGGTTAGAAAGCGCGCCCGCCGAAAATAGCGAAAGCCCAAGAGCGACAACTCTTGGGCTTTCCGGGTCTCCAGTGCGATGGAGGACTGCACCTTCATCACACCGTGAGCTCCGTGTCCAGAAATC
>Ga0307516_10007193_pt1 | contig 12844 bp, 13 predicted proteins | sample 19_EM_MG_FD_203310 | JGI IMG/M metagenome (GOLD analysis project Ga0307516, IMG submission 203310) | Populus trichocarpa ectomycorrhiza microbial communities from riparian zone in the Pacific Northwest, United States - 19_EM | ecosystem: Host-associated > Plants > Roots > Unclassified | place... | reverse complement strand
CGCGTCGAGACTCGATCGGCTGGATCTGCTGCTCCACCTGCCCCACGGCTGCGGTGCACGGATTCCTGGTTTTATTTAGAGTTGCAGCAATGCTATAAAACCTCCCTCATCCTCGCCCTATGGCATAACACATCCCCCGTCCTCGTTCTCCCTCCCTCACTCTCATGGCTCTCCTCTCTCGACTTCGCTCCTTCCGTCGAAGAAAGTCCTTGATAGCCGGGGAAACCTCTTCGCATTTGTCAGCAGTGCCCCGACCTCCAGTCTGGAGCTCACCTACTCCAGGATCGGACGACATATCCATATCTCAGCGCCACGCCCAGATGGCCCAGGGCCTCCGATCATCCCTCCCATCTGCATGCCGTTGGCTTGGCCCAGAGGATGTCGATCTCGTCGGTGAACACCCAATAGCCGCCGGTGGTGTTGCGGACATCTGGGAGGGGATACATGACGGCCACAGGGTCGTATTGAAGTCACATCGTTGCTACCTGACATCTGATGTCACTCAGGTCATCGAGGTACGGTGCAAACACCCCCCATGGCGAGCACACTACTGATAGTTCTCTTGTAGAGGTTCTACAACGAAGTTCACATTTGGGCCCTCCTTCACCAGGGCGCGGACGTGGTACCGCTCGTGGGGGTGTACTCGACCGATGCACACCCTTTCGGTCTTGTGTATGAGTACATGGACGGCCTCGACCTCAGACAGTACCTGAAGAACGAGCACGACGTGGACAAGCTGAAGCTGGTACTTGTTTCCATTCGCCCCCTCCCCCCTACTACCTACCAACTGATGGTTGTCTATGACAGCTGGCAGGAATAGCTCAAGGCTTGAACCGCTTGCACAACATGGGGATCATCCACGGAAACATCCATACAGTACGCTCTCCATCTGGCATCCCGCAAACTCACATCACACAATTCACCTTCACCTCGTGTCTCAGGCGAATATTCTGGTTGGCAAAGATGGCAGTCCCCGGATCGCCGGCCTTGGGAACGCGACCGTTCTCCCCCACTCCACGACCTGGACAGCGAGGGAGAGGACGAGCGCTGATCGGCTTTCTCGTAGCCGCGCACCGGAGATAACGTGGCCAGGGGTGTCACCGAACCAGACCGGTCCAACCACCACGGCCGGCGATGTGTACACCTTTGGGGTCATGTCCTGGGAGGTACGGACAGGCCCCTTTTGCACGACTCTGTTCCATCCGCTCACTCGAGACAGGTTCTCACGGGTCGACCGCCGTTTTCTGACATGACGGAGATTGCAGCAACGTACTCGATGCTGAGCGGGGCTAGGCCACCGCGACCAGACGACCACGAAATCCCGGATCGAGTGTGGTATATGATCAACCGGTGTTGGGATGGCGTACCCTCGAGACGCATGTCGGTTGGGGAGGCGGCTAACATCTTGGGGATGGAATTGGGACACGCACCTGACTCCTGCTCACCATCCCGCGCCTAGTCGCAGGTCAATTCAAGCGTAAAGAATCATTGGGGTTCGCCGCCGCCGACCACGAGCCTAGTATCAACCGGTCTTGATATGGTGTTATTGGGCGGGCGTGCATTACGGAAGGAGTTGTGTTTTCGTAGGGGAAGGAAGAACTGTAGACATGATATTATATCCGATCTTCAGTACCGTGTGCGCGCGTAATGAATTTTATTGACTGGATACACCCAGGGTCGCCAAGACCAGGAAAGACAACTGCGTACAAATTTGCGGTACAAAGGAAAAAACGAAACGGACGATTTCTGCGCGACACCCCAGGGGCAGCCACCGTCACTCCTCGCAATGAGTCGGCCACCAGATGTCATCACGGCTCAACCCTCCGCAATGAGCAGGTCCCAGAAGTTTTGGGATTCCGCGAATGCTCGTAACACCTGCCGTCGGGTACCTCTGCCTCCAAGGTATTCGGGTTTTGAGTCGCGCAGATAGGCGAGGAAGACCGCCACATCGCCGTTTGGGGACTGAGGCGAAAGATTTGAGCATATGGCGGTCTGGGCGGCTTTGAGTCCGTGGTTGGGGGTGACGAGCGTGTGGAGGCAGGTGGCGTGATCTGAGTCTGTGGTGATGCTTGAGGTGAAGCGCGGTATGAGGAGATCGCTGAGCTGATTGTCGCCGTTGACGATGTCTTCGAAGGTCTTCAGTCCGGGATTCTCGAATCCATGGGCGGGAGAGAAGGACCCAAGCCGTATATGGGCGAAGTGTGGCAGCGTGGCGACCCACGCCGAATTTCCGTAGTCGTCAGGAAAACCCCAGAAAGTCGCCCAGCCTATCGATTGACTTGCCAGACCAGGTGTGTGTCGGTTGCGGTGACGCTTGGCAGCGGGGGTTTTTGGCGACGGATGGAAATAGGCGTAGGAGTCCGTAAGCGCACACGGTCAGAGGGAGTCCGACACAGTCCAAGCTCGAAAGATCCGCAGGGAATAAGCTAAGCCCCAAAGGGTGACGCGTGACTCGGATCCATGACCCTGAGCGTCCAAGAAGGTGAACCTCCTTGGGATGCCGAGGTCTACATGAGTCATTTGGTCACCCCCGAATTTTCTCAATCCCCGAGGGTGAACTGCGGGCGCCTCCGTTGACCCCCGTTACGGTCAAGTCCCACCTAACGTGTTGTGGTCCCCCAGTCAACAAAATGAAGACACGTTTCGCGACCGAGGCGTTCAGCTTTCGCTAGTTCTGCGGGCATTGGAAGTTGAACGCAGTGACCGCCGGATTCCCTCGGCTGTGAGTTAATTGGTCAGGCCGGTCAGGTGTCATATAAGGAGCGCGGCCTCGGTTTGGTGCACGTTCGAAAGACGCTCCATTTTTCCTGGCGTGGCGACCTCAGCCCTATGCTGCGCACGAGGTACCCCCGTGATTCCGAGCAGGGTTTGTACGCTCTTACACAGGAATACGCCTCCATCCTTGTGGGGTTTACGGATCACGTCGTCGTGTCCTTCCCTCTCCGTGACGTCACCGTCGACTTTGAACCCACCCAGACATCGGGCCGGTGTTGGGTGTGTTGAATTTGACTACCGACTTGGAGCTTTGCCGAGGAGGCTACGGAAACGTCACATTGGATCAATTAGATCGTCCGCCCCATTGCTGACCAAACCGATGCCACGTCACGGCGGAGGCGGATGTGGGGCCAGATATCATGTTTGTTGGGCGGCGTTCCGAGGAGGGTACCGTTAGTCCCAAAATTTATGGCATGCTACCGGTCCGGTGGTCAATTGTTGCCAAATATGTGGTTTGTGACGTGCGGGCCATAATGTTTGGTCTTGTGGGAGGAGATGGAGGGTCCAGAGTGGGTTAGGACAACAATCGCATCGACAACCAGCAGTTACTGATTCGGATCCTCGGGGACAGGCACCGGCGGGTGACCCGAGGCCTAAGGTACCGATTTGCCCATTTCCAGCCATGGCCGAGGTCCACCTGGACCCAGATTGTCCACGTTGGGGAATTTGACATTCGGTGTTCGAGTACATGAGAGTAGTTCGCCTGCGTGTACTTATGTAAAGCGAACACGGCTCTTCCCCGCTTTTCTATTTCAATCTATACTTTACCTGATCAAGCCGGTTTCGTTAAACCGTCGCGCTTGCCTAACCAGCACAAAGAGGGTGGGTTTTATAGGGAGTCCATTTTGTGGAGCGATCGCGAAGGGATGATCGATGATCGCCTCGTTCGGTTTTCGATAATCAAACCCTCTCACGCTGTTACGTGGCACGGATTTTTTATATCAATCACAGGTTGGTCCCAGACGAATGGGGGTTGGCACAGTGTCCAGTCAAGCCCGCGTTAACGTTCAGACAGTGGTCGTAACACGACCGGAGGCGTTCCCTCTAGGTACTCGCTACCTGACCCGGTCGCCTGGCACAAAGCGCCGCAGATCCCACCAGTTGGCCCATGAGCAGAGGGAAGGTCGGAAGCAGTCTGCGCGTTCATTCTATCAGCACCAAGCGGACACGGCTGGTACGATCAATTGGAGTCTGCAAGGACTGGTACTAACGCCTGATACACCTAATTAGTTCTACTCACGTGGGGTAACCTGGGGGTTGGGTCACTCAGAAGTAAGTTTCCGGAGGGGTACAAGGTTTCGACCCCCCGGAAACGTTTCACTGCCGTCAGAGGACATGTGGATACTGTCAGCGGGGCCCGGGAATTCAGAGCTCCACAGGTTCCCCCCCTCTGAGCTTGAGGCTGGATTCGAGCCTAGACCCGCCAGCCCAGCCCCGCCTCTTGTTGAAAACAATAGCCTTTACATCTGTGGAGCCCTGAGGTCATTCAATTACTCCAGCCGTGCGGGGTGGAGAAAGAGTGGGAAGAACCATGGTCATGATCGAAATGCCTTCGGCATTCGCCGTTGCTATCTCTTCCCACTGCCCAGGCTGGCTCTGAGGCGATTTCCCAAGAACACCCTCCCGACCCACTCCACCTTAAGCACAGTCTCATCGGCTTGGGCGATGCACCCGTTACCATACATCGGACGCACGTGCGTGCACTACGTTGGCGGGGCAGCATTTAAGATTGCAGGTATGACGATCACCACACATTTGACCCCCCATGAGTTACTCCACACTAAACCTCTCTGCTAAGGAGGCTTTTCTCCAACCCAAACGCCTCGTCTCCTACCTCCGCACCATCCACCGATCCCAGGACGATGGGGGGGAAAGAGAGCACTTGGTTGCTGGGGAAGATCGTGCTCCACAGTCCCTTCGCCATCCGGTGCCATTGCCCCTACTCCAATTTGAGGCCAAAAGCTCATGTTCTCCTGACCTGGATGGCATTTGCCTCTCGCAGCGCCATGCACAGATTGCTCAAGGGATCCTCTTGTCCCTACTGTGTTGTCGGTTGGGTCCAGGGGATGTCATCCTCGTCAGCGGGTGCCCGGTAGGTGGCGGGGGATTTGCTGATGTCTACGATGCAACACATAACGGCCGCAAGGTTGTTTTGAAGTCCTATCATCGCTACGTGTCGTTTAACATTGCACAAGTCGCCACGGTATGTCGAAACTATGTACCCGAACTCACTGCTGACAGCTCCCTCGTGGAGATTCCGAAATGAGGTTTGCGCATATTACCTCCTCCAGCACCAAGGTGCGGACGTAGTACCACTCGTGGCGGTGTACTCAACCGAGGCGCACCCCTTCGGTCTTGTCTACGAGTATATGGATGGTCTCGACGTCAGGCAATACCTGAGTAACCGACCGAACGTGGGGAGGCTGAAGCTGGTGCCCACTCCCATCCCCGCTCATTCACCGTACGCCAACGTTCTTACCCCCTTGCCAACAGTTGACGGAAATAGCTCGAGGCTTGAACGGTATGCTCGACCTGGGAATCATCCACGAAACCATCCATGCGGTATGTCCTTCCTCCAACCCACATACCGGTGTCACACGATTCATGTTCGTCCATGTGTTAGTCAAATTTCCTGGTCGACAATGACAGCACTGCTCGCATTGCTGGGCTTGGCAACACATCCAATTTTCTGAATCTGACTGAACCCATACTCCCCACCGAGACCTGCGATATGTATGCCTTTGGGGTTTTGGCATGGGAGGTATAAAGATTCCTTTTGGCACTACTGCCTCATTCGCTGATTTAGCACAGATTTTCGCGGGGAGACCACTGCCCCCCGGTGCAGCTGGGAGTGCAGCGCCTCATTCGATGGTGCGCGGGTCCCGGCCATCACGACCTGACCACCACGAGCTTTCGGATCTTGTCTGGCGAATGATCAAAAGCTGTTGGAACGCGGTGGCATCAAGGCGTATGCAGATTGGGGAAGTGGTTACTCTTCTGGAAGCGGAACTAAGTCGTATCCCCACTTCTAACGCTTAACGAATTTGTTGGAATATGCGGAATTATGGGAAGTGTAACATCCAGCTGGTGCGATCTGAAGATTGGTTCCTTCGTCGAACATCCCTCACTGTACATATATGCAATGTCCAAGTATGAACTTCGAGTTTTTGGTGTGAACCCAGGGGTTGACGGCCACATGATAGGATCTGAGCGGGCTGGTGATAGCAAATGATAAGTCGGATCCGGTGCCGGGGGTGACAGCAGGTGGAGATGTCGAGGCATGGGCCTAGATTGTGGTTCTATGATAAGGTGCCTTGCTGTGTTCGAGTGCGTGACCTTGACTTCGGAGGCGCCAGACTCAGCGACGTGCCGCTGGGGTTGCGACTGGCTTCTCTGATCCCCTCGGGATCAGGGGAATGAGGCACTCGGGAGAGAGATCAGATGTGTGGGATGCATCCTAGTACGTGACGTAGCCAAGTTCAAGATGACCGCTCGTCCCCCTCGGATGCTGACGGAGACACGTGGGCGGGAAGTGAAAAGGATTACCTCGGAACCGTTTGGAGAAAATGCTTGGCACTCATGTAGATCAAATTGTCAAAATCCCCCACAGCGAGTGCGCTTTCGCCCGCTGGGGGCCTTAGACCACACGTCCTTCACTATGCGGGAGAGCTCCGGATTGACCCAATTGGAGGGAAATGTAAATTTCAATCGTCCTGGGTACCGCGTGCTTGCACGGTGGGCACGCTCGATGGTGGGTGCCTTCGTCATCGCTATCTAGTATTCGGTTTATCCAGTTTCTTTTTTTGGAGTTAAACCGGTAGGTCCTCCGAACTGGGGATGGCACGGACGTACTACATAAGTAAGTTAGTACAGATACTTGGGATCCAGTTATCATTGCGTCATGATGTGGCATGAGCGCTGAGTAATCACGGAATCTCTGCCAGATCATCCAGCTATCGTGGGTCGTTTTTAGCATTGAATTACCTTCTGTTGGCTACGTAACGGGTCCCTGTGGAATGAAGCTAATTATTTTAGGCAACGGGCGCGGGCGGGTGGAAAGCGATTATAGGTTACCGGTTGTGTCCTGGGCAGAGGCTTTCTTACACCCCCAATGATTACGAACCACCGTGCTCCGTTGCAGAATCGGCGGTAAGCACAACGGTAGTCCTCCCCAAGTACGTACACTTACAACGATCCCTGCTCGAGTGCTCCGTCCCGCGACCTACTCCTGGATGTAATCGGTTATGGTCTTTGCTGCCGTTTCTCTTCGACATTTTCCATGGTGACCGGGATCCCTGTAAACGGGCTAGTTCGCCATGGTGCCCACCGCTCACCGGTACACCGGTCACTGGTGGAGTGCCGGCGTGGTGATCCCTTGGCGACACTGCGGCGTACCCTGTGGGAGACAAGGAGTTGGCTGATTCGGTCGAGGGAGCATGAGGTTCGGAAGACAAAACTTAACCGATGGTGCGGCTCTGTCCGATGGGCGGAGGGGGGAAATACCTGCCATCGGTTCTCGTCGGAGGAAGGGCATTGTAATGGTGGGTTTTTCACAGTGATTGGTGAACCGATGGTGGGCGGAGTGCCAAGGCCACAGTGGTCACCAACCCAGCAGATTATTCTTTGGAGGATTGAGCCCCGATTCATTGTTTACTTTTGGGCCCGGAATCCTGGCATTGTGGCATCGGATGGGTCAGCAACACAGGCCTTTCATTCGATTCGTGGTCTGTAGGGTCTTAGCCAAGTAGCCGATAACAGCCTGGGTGCATTGGCGTTTTTTTGGGGGGTTACACGATAGTGGGAACGAGTTGCGCGCAGGTGGCCTTGCCACGGCATCTGGGGCCGCACCGGGGTGCCGGGTCCCAAAGTACTGGATCAAAATGTAAATAACGACCACCGAATTCGTAACTGTTGCAGGGGAACGGGGGGAAGGGCGACGCTCGTGTGGGAATACCCTTGTGAGTCAAGGGACATGCCAGAGCGGGAGCCTGAACCAATATCCGAGGACGTTCAAAGCATGGAAGAACGGGTGGCATTACAGGGGCCAAATAGAACGCGAATGGGACGGAGATTGCGGCGCAAGCCATTTTGGGCACAAAGCAGTTTTCCGGGTTTCTTGGAGCACTGGACCCGGTCGAGAGTCCATGATATTGGGACAAGGAGTGTTTGCACTCCGGCAACCGGGTTCTCCTGGATTACATCGGCCAAGAAAACCGGCTCCTTCCGCACAAGAGCGTGGATGTAGTCTTCATCCGTGCAGGTCAGTATTAGACGACCACGCAGTATTTGGGTACACGGCGGACCCGTAGATTCCACGTTGGCGTCAACAACGGGTAGACAATTTCTTCCCCAAACCAGGAATGTGCGGTGACCGCAGTGGCACAGGTGTGCGGATATTCCCACTCCACCGTATCGGCTTGTTCATATCTGGCTCCGGAGAGCGACATACTGCTGTCATGTCAATAATGATATTTGCGCTGGAATCTACGTGTTCATGTCCGCCGTAAGTTCAGTGTTCCCGTGCGCCAAATTTCTTCATATCCAACCTGAATCAGGTTCCGGGGATATTGAACGGCGTCAACCACGTAGGATCACCCCTCGAAAGATTTTTCGCTTATCTCTCCAGCCTCCCACCGGCAGTCCTCATGGATACACTTCCAAACCGAACTGGGAAGGTTGGTTCCATTCGACTGAGAGCTGCCGCGATGATATAAAACCGCCCTCGCCCTCACCAGTCCTCTCTCATTCCCATGACTCCCCTCTCTCAACTCCGTGCCCTCCGAGGAGAGCCCTCGGCCACTGGGGGGGACTCTTCCTCACAGCAACTTCATCGTCTATTGACGCCACCCCGACTCGATGTTGGGATCCCGCCCACTTCAGACTCGAACGAGATACCCCTTTCCCAGTGGTATGCACAAATGGCTCGAGGCCTCCGATCATCTTTGCCATCCACCTGCCGTTGGCTTACCCCAGAGGACCTCGATCTCGTCAGCGAGCGCTCGATAGCCGCCGGGGAGTTCGCAGACATCTGGGAGGCGTCACATGATGGCCGCAGGGTCGTGTTGAAGTCATATCGTTGTTGTGTGTCATCCGACCCAACTCAAGTTGTCGCAGTATGTTGCAACCACACCCCGTGTAGAGTACGCTGCTGATAGCCTCCTTGAAGAGGTTTCACAACGAAGCCCATGCGTGGGCACTTCTCCACCACCATGGTGTAGACTTGGCGCTGCTTGTGGGAGCGTATTCAACCGATGCGCACCCTTTCGGTCTTGTCTACGATTATCTAGACGGCCTGGACCTGAAACAGTACTTGAGGAACGAACCCAACGTGGGTAGATTGAAGCTGGTACTGACCCCGTTCCCACTCATTTGTTACCCGACACCCCTCTCACCTCCCTTGTCAACAGCTGGCGGGGATAGCTCAAGGATTGGGTCGCATGCACGACCTGGGGATCGTCCATGGAAACGTTCGAATAGTACGCCCTCCCTCCGTCCTACGCTTAACCAATCTGACCCCATGTCTCAGGCAAATATCCTGGTCGACAAAGATGGCAACACCCGGATTGCCGGCCTTGGGAATCCGACCACTTTCCCCCACTCCCCTGCTTTGACAACGGGGGGTAGGGTCAGTACTGATCGACTTTCCCGCAATCGCGCACCAGAGATGACCCGGCCGGGGGCGTCGCAGAATCTGACCGACCCCACATACCCCACCAAGGCCGGCGATATGTATGCCTTCGGGGTATTGGCCTGGGAGGTGGGGGCAGGTTCCTTCGTACACTGCTGTTTATTCACTCGGTCGAGACAGGTTCTCACGGGACGACCACCGTTCTCTGAGATGACAGAGATTGCGGCAACGTACTCAATGCTGAGCGGGGCTAGGCCACCTCGACCGGACGGCTGCAAAATCTCGGATCGGGTATGGGACATGATCGAACGGTGCTGGGATGATGCCCCATCGAGGCGTTTGTCAGTTGGAGAAGTGGTTAGTTTACTGGGAACGGAATTAGGACGCACTTCCGACTTCTGTCTCCCATCCAGCGCCTAGTCGTGGGCCAAATCAAACACACACAAAATTGGCCGTCCCCGGTTGTCAACTACAAACCTATTAGCGGTTTCTTAATACAATGAGTTATTTGGCGGACGTACATTACAGAGGGAACCATGCGTTCACGAAGGAATAAAACGCTGTAAATCCGATATTATGACCGATTCTTAGATCCGCGTGTGCGTGTGATATTTTTTTGGATGGGAAGCATCTAGGATTGGCAAGACGTAGACGGGCGACTGGGGTACAGAAGCTGGGGGCTACAGCGCAGGAGAAGATAAGCAGATAGGTGGCAAATGAATTTCCATGCCACAAGGACCTACTGGCGCAACAACCATATCTGATGGGAAAGGAGGGTGACACCCTGCGGTGAGCCGAGGGGAACAAACGGAGTCCAGTCAGGATCGAGCCAGTATTGTTCGTAAACCCGGGGACGCCCGCGAGATAGGAGGTTCAGGAAGGACGGTATGGTCTGCATGACGTGTTAAATTCCTGCAAGAAATCGGCACAGATTTTATCGTTGTTGCATTCCCCAAGCCCAAGCATTTTCGGCATGTGGCGTGATCGGGTGCATATAAATCATGACTCGTACAACTCGTACAACGGCTGTAAGTTGGAGTGTCAGCGCCCCAATGAGGTCTGCCGGACCGGATGACGATGTGCATCCGGTTACTTTGATCCCAGAATCCAACAGGTTCGCCAGACGCCTACGGTTCAACCCTCCACGAAAATACACGGCGTACCGGGAATGCCGACCGCAGGTGTTATTTGAGGTCTGCGTTGGGTTGAGTTCTCACTCGTACAATCGAAACGAGGTTTCAACGTACAGTCGTCCAACGTCCACGCAAGACTAGGGCGTAAAGGCAGAATTTTTCGGTGTGGTTGTCCGGGTTACAGATGTGGAATCGTCGGGGAGGGAGGCAGTGTGTATTTCCATCCCGTTGGGTTGCACGACGTGGGACAGGTACGATGCGTTCTGTTTCCAGGGGGTGACATGCAGTTTTGTTATTCCCGAGGCGTACGGAGGTGGGAGGGCGTGGGCGCTCCAAAGGATTCGTGGAATAAGCCCCCAAGAACGATCTCGATTCAGAAGATCCGCGGAAATCCTCCACCCGTCTTGTTCAGCGCCGATACACCAATGGTGGAGAGCCTAGAGGGGGCTACTGAAACGCTAGGGCGTTGAGGCGACACCCGCTTTCACGTGGATCGTTTGACGACAAAACCCCACGTAAGCCACGTACGGGTACGACTCAAGAATCGGACCGCGGGTTTGGTCGACTGAGTAACCCGGGAGTCCTCTTATGTGTCTGCGCTTCTGCAAGGGTTGTGACACGTGGCGGGGGTATTCGTTGGGTGGTCTGCAAGCTGACCAGCACGGTAACTCCCCCCGTCCTAGCCTTGTCGAGTTTTGTTGAGGGATCAACGGTGAATAAGCGCCGATGATCACGACCCCGCTCGGAGCGCCCAGGACGGACGGCATCATTGAGTTCGGGAACACCACGCGGCCGGTGACCGGTCACCGGCCGGTGTAGAACCGCCAAAGCGGAAACACATCCGACATACGACGAAGTTGCGGGTTCACCCAGTGGCAGTGGTGACTACCGTTCGCCTTCCTGTGACGACGAAACCAAGCATCTCAAATCTTCTTTGTTGCAGGTGTTACCCAATGCCAATGAAATGACTGAAAGCAACCGTTATTCCCCGTCCTGAAGCTTGAAGCCCCGCCCCCAGGTATCACGCTGCTGAATCCCCATATGCCCTGGTGCCATCTGTTGCCCGTGACAATCCCATCGGACGGTAGCCTAGGCCGCGAACTTGGGTTAGTACTTCGCCGTATGCAAAGACTCTGCCTGATTGTTGCGTTCAAGGACGGGCAGAAATCTTCCAGCAAATACCTCTGAAACTTTTCGAAACCAGCGCGCGTTCGATACCTTTTTGTCAACGGCTTTGATATCCCCGGCCCCCAGATCCATAGCGTTGATCGATACGCCAGACGACTCCTTTTTCACGTACTTCGCCTTGGTGTCACGTTCCCTGAGGCCTCGATCGTATGAGGGGCAAAGCGTTTGGAACACCTCGGGGGAACTCGCGTCGCTCGCGTTCGGGCACCGGAGACGACAGAGGTGGGATTGTGTTGAAGCATTGGACAAAGTTACTTGACCATTCTTGATCCGATGTATGTAAATACCCCTGAGCAAACCGTCTACACCTCTCTCTCGATCACCGTCATGTCTGAATCTCTCGCCCGAAGTCCCACACACACACCCCTCGATCAAGAGTACGAAGAAATGCTCTACACACCAGTGCTGTCAGTGACTTCACGTTCACACTTGCCTAGGCTCACGGGTTTGGTTGTACAGTCTCGAAGGACCGTGCAAAATCGCGATCGAGGCCCTTCAGAAACAGATCGACCTTCACTTCAAAGAAATCAACAAGCTGAGATCTACCCAGAACTTCCACATCCCTGTCTCCAGACTACCAGCAGAGCTCCTTTCGGAGGTGTTCCTCTACATCGTCGAGACCGGCCTACAAGATGGCGACCTGGGTTTCGCTTGGGGCACGTTCGGATTTCGCCGGGTCTGTAGGCGGTGGAACGAAGTGGCTGTCGGGTTCCCTCAGCTTTGGGTTTGGTGGGCCTCAGGCGCCTTCTCAGCATGGCATCTTTTCAACGTGCGTTCGAAAGGCGTTCCTCTTTCCCTGACGTGGCGCCGTTGGTATGACCTCGACTTCGACGACCGAGACATCGACGGAGATGACACCCTGGCGGACCCCACAATTCCGGGCAGGATTCGTACACTAGACTGCACTGGGACCACCGATGACTTGGAGCACCTCTTAGGTGCTTTCGATTCAAGTCACTCTTCAAACGCTTCGTCCATCCGGTTACACATCGCTCCATACGATGAGCACGGGCCACGAAAACACACTGCCACTTTCCTCTCCCTGTCTTCCCCAAAGCTGTCGAGGCTCGATCTCAAGAACTCCCTCCCTGCCTTCTCATCCCCCATCTTCACAACCTCC
>Ga0307516_10007192_pt1 | contig 12846 bp, 11 predicted proteins | sample 19_EM_MG_FD_203310 | JGI IMG/M metagenome (GOLD analysis project Ga0307516, IMG submission 203310) | Populus trichocarpa ectomycorrhiza microbial communities from riparian zone in the Pacific Northwest, United States - 19_EM | ecosystem: Host-associated > Plants > Roots > Unclassified | place... | reverse complement strand
GATTCCGCAACGATTTCCGGCGCTGATTTTTTGCAGTAAGACATTCAGAATCCAGCGGAAACGCCACCTCCGGACTGAATGATTTGATGAAAATGGTTGTAATTTCCGGAGTTGCGAGGGGACCGCGATGATCTCGACCTGGAGTGAATGGAAGCGATATCCCCGCCCCGGACGCGGCGAGAACATCGAGGCGCCGATTACCCCTGGCCTCTATGAAGTCCGCTACGCCGGCACAGGCGCGCTGCATTCCTTCGAGGCGGTCGACAACGTCGCCCAGGCGCTGGCGCTGCTGTCGGTCGGTTCCAAATCCTGGTTCTCGCGCCGCGACGTCGCAAAATTGCCCGACCTCGAATATCGCACCTGCGCAACCTCTTCCCGCGCCGACGCCAAGGCCGCCGCGGAACGCATGATCGGCCGCCGCGAAACCTACATGAACGGCGCGGCCTGACAGGGCCATAGCGTTTTTGAGCGAAGTGGCCCCCGGTTCGCGTGAAGAAACGCGTCAAACCAAGGCTCACGCCTTCAATATAGCTTGAAGCAGCCCCGCGTTTGCGGCCGATGCATTGCCGGCGGAATGGGCCTATATACCGGCAATAGCAGCCCAAAATCCGAGGAGTTACGTCATGAACCCGCCCGTTGCCGCACGCGCTTCGCAATCTGCCGTCCCCTCGCTACGCGACCGCCTGAAGGATGCTTCGCTGCTGCGCGAGCAGTGCTACATCGACGGCGCCTGGAGCGGGACGGCATCGCGGCCGGTGACCAATCCAGTCAATGGCATCGAGCTTGCAAAAATACCGGTCATGAGCACGGCGGAAACCACCCAAGCGGTGGAAGCCGCCGAGCGCGCGTTCCCGGCCTGGGCCAAACTGACGGCCAAGGCGCGTTCCAACATTTTGCGCAAATGGTTCGACCTGATCATCGCCAACCGTGAAGATCTGGCGCTGATCTTGACCTCGGAGCAGGGCAAGCCGCTGGCGGAGGCGCTCGGCGAAGTCGATATCGGTGGCGCTTATGTCGAATTCTTCGCCGAAGAGGCGCGGCGGGTCTATGGCGAAACCATCCCGACCCAGCGCGCGGATGCGCGGCTGCTCGCGATCAAGCAGCCGATCGGCGTCTGCGGCGCGATCACGCCGTGGAATTTCCCCTGCTCGATGATTACCCGCAAAGTCGCGCCGGCGCTGGCCGCCGGCTGCACCGTGGTGCTCAAGCCCGCCAATGAAACGCCGCTCACGGCGCTGGCGCTGGTGGCGCTCGCCGAAAAAGCCGGTGTGCCGAAGGGCGTGCTCAACATTCTCACCGGCAATTCCTCGGCGATCGGCAAGGTGCTGTGTGAACATCCCGCAGTGCGTTTCGTCGGCTTCACCGGATCGACCGAAGTCGGCAAGATCCTGTATCAACAGGCCGCGGTCGGCGTGAAAAAACTCGGCCTTGAGCTCGGCGGCAACGCCCCGTTCGTGGTGTTCGACGACGCCGATATCGATGCTGCGGTCGAAGGCGCCATCGTCTCGAAATACCGAAACATGGGTCAGACCTGCGTTTGCGCCAACCGCCTCTATGCCCAGGACAAGATCTACGATGCGTTCGTCGAGAAACTCTCGGCCAAGGTCGCCGCGATGAAAGTTGGCGACGGTACCGAAGCCGGCGTAACCCAAGGCCCGCTGATCAACATGGAGGCGATTGACAAGATCGAGAAGCATATCGCGGATGCGGTCAAGGGCGGCGCGAAAATCGTCACCGGTGGCAAGCGCCATGCGCTTGGCGGCAGCTTCTTCGAGCCGACGGTGCTCGCCAATGTCAGGCCGGACGCGCTGGTCGCGCACGAGGAAACCTTCGGGCCGCTGGCGCCGGTGTTTCGCTTCAAGGATGAGGCCGATGTAATCGCGATGTGCAACGCTTCGCCGTTTGGGCTGGCGTCCTACTTCTATTCGCGCGATCTCGGCCGGGTCTGGCGGGTGGCGGAGGCGCTGGAGTCCGGCATGGTCGGCGTCAACACCGGCCTTATCACCACCGAAGTCGCCCCGTTCGGCGGCGTCAAGGAGTCTGGCCTCGGCCGCGAAGGCTCGCATCACGGCATGGAAGAATATGTCGAGATCAAATACGTGATGATGGCGGGGATCTGATTGCTTCCTTAACCTCGCTCTCTCCTTGTGCGGGAGAGGGCGAGGCCGAAGTCCAAACCGTTGACGAAGCAATATGCGCGATCCGCCGAAGGTGGTCAGGGGCGATTTGCAGACGGACCAGGCAAAGCTGGCGGCAGCGGCACCGAGCGATGCAACGCTCGTCGTCTTTCATACCGCCGTGCTGGGATATGTTTTGCCACGATCAGCGCGGGAGCGGTTTGCCGCTACAGTGAAGCAAATCGGAGCTGAATGGATCAGCAACGAAGCTCCGGGCGTCTTTCCTTCCATCGCGGGGAAGGCGCCGCCTTCACCCGCAAGGGGGCGTTTTCTGCTTGCACGGAATGGTACGCCGGGTCGCATGGACCGGGCCGCACGGCCAGTCACTCGACTGGTTCGGCGCGACATGATGGTCGCCATGAAACGCCGCCTGGCTCGGTCAGGCTTGTTCGAGACTTTCCAAAAACTGCTTCAGGCGCGGCGCCCATTTATCGGCGTCGAGGCCGGAGGCCGAATGGCCGTACTCGCTGTCGAGCAGGAAATAATCGGCGTCGACGCCGGCGCTCTTCAATCCCTGCATCACGCCGGGCGCGATGTCAGGCGGAAACAATTTGTCGGTACGCGACAGCACAAACAGTACCTTCGATTTGATCCTGCCAAATTGCGCCGTCACGTCGAAGCCACGCAGCGCCTTGGCCAAAATGATCAGCGAATTGGCGTCGAAACCTTCTGCCCACCGCGCCGCCTCGTCGCGGATCGCAGCCTCGATCTGTGCAGGGTCCGACATCGTCGCCTTCAGCCGGGTCTCGATGCCGTAGGTCTTCAGCGTCCCGATCCGGATCTGGATCATCGTCTCCAGCACACCGCCGCGATCGTAATAGTCGCCGCCGTTTCAGTTCGGATCCTTTGACAGGGCGCCGAGCAGCCGCTCGACATTTCCTTGCGATCGCTCGCGCGGCACCACGGGCTCGGTGACGACGGCCGCAATCCCCTTCATCGCGTCGGGATAGTTGACGCCCCATTGGAAGGCTTGAAACCCGCCATAGGACGGGCCGACGATCGCAACCAGCCGTTCGATGCCGAGATGAACGAGCAACAGCCGTTGGGTCGCTACGATGTCGCTGACGGTGATATCCGGAAATCGCGCCCCGTAGGGCTTGCCGGTTGCGGGGTCGATACTCCTGGCGTTGGTGGATCCATAGGACGAGCCCAGCATGTTCGGACAAATGGCGAAGAAGCGGTTGGTATCGACCGCCTTGCCCGGGCCGACCAGCTCGTTCCAGCTGCCTTCGCCGGTCGAGCCGCCGGGGTCGATCATCTGCGGGCCGCTCGTGTTGCCGTGCGTCACCAGCACGGCGTTGCCGCGATCGGGCGCCAGCGTTCCGAGCGTCGCATAGGCGATGCTCACGGACGGCATCACGGTGCCGCTTTGCAGGAGGAAATCGCGGGTGGAGAAGGTTTTGATCACGGTTGCAGCCATTGCTGTCGTTATCCCGTCACGTCTTGCAAGACGACACACCTCAGCATGCTCATCGTCAAAAGGCAAAGGGTGCCCGCGGACGCCTCGCCATTCGATTGATTCAGGTCAAATTGGCATTCCCCGAGATCGCTAATTTGCCCGGCAATGTCCAATCGGGGCGCTGATGCGGTTGCGGCCCTTGCCGAGCGAATCGAAGGTGTTGAACCAGACCCACTTTGCTCCCGACGAAAGGCTGCTGCTCTCCCGATTCTGGCAGAGCGCCTCCGGATTTTGGCGCGGCCCGCGAGCGTGGCGGGCATGGCTTCTGGTTACCGCGTTGATCGCCACAGTCTTCCTGCAATTGTTGACGCAATATGCGCTGAATTACTGGAACAGGGATTTTTTCAACGCGATCGGGCGCAAGGATGCCGCAGCACTCTGGATCGAGGCGCTGCGCTTTGCGCCGCTGGCTGCGGCCAGTCTCATGCTGACAATCTTCTCGGTCTGGGCCCGCATGACGATGCAGCGCAGCTGGCGCGAATGGCTGAGCAATCACCTTTACGACTACTGGCTGCAAGATGATCGCCATGTCCGGCTCAGGTCTGTGGCGGCGGACCATCAGGCGCCCGAGTTTCGCATCGCCGAGGACGCCAGGGTTGCAACCGACCTGCCCATCGATCTCGTGCTCGGGCTGTTCTCGTCGCTGCTCAACGCGGTGACATTCATCAGCATACTCTGGTCGGTCGGCGATAGTCTGGCGATCAACGTCGGCGGCTTCGCCCTGACCATTCCCGGCTACCTCGTCATCGCGGTGATCACCTATTCGTTCCTGCTTTCGGCGTCGATCTTCCTGATCGCAAGCCACCTGACGGGCGTGCTGGAGGAAAACAAGCGGGCTGAGGCCGAATTGCGCTCGGCCGGAACGCATCTGCGCGAGAGCGGTGGAGGGACTTCGTTGCCGGAGGCGCGCTACGCCATCGGCGCAGCATTGAAGTCGGTGATAGCCATTTGGCGGATCTATTGCTGGCAGCTGATGCGGATGACGGTGGTGACCTATTCCAGCCTTTTGATAACCCCGGTCGTCGGCTTGCTGCTCTGTACCCCGAAATACCTGATGGGCACGATGACCCTCGGCGAGGTGGTTCAGGCCACGGCCGCGTTCGTCGTCGTGCAAAGCGCGTTCGGCTGGTTCACTGACAATTACGCCCGTCTGGCGGAGTGGACGTCCTCGGCCAACCGCGTCGCCTCGCTGCTTCTGGCGCTGGATCAGGTTGATCGGCCTGCTCCGACTACCGCCGACGAGGCAATCAGGGATGACGCGGCCCTCATCCGATGGCAGCGCGGTCAGTCCCGAATGCCATCGCCGCCGAACGCGCAATGACGGCCGTTGGGTTGGATTGGCCTGATCAGCCGCGGCCGGTGGCGGCTACCTTCGCAGCACCGCGATCATGCGGTTGGCGAAGGTCAGGCGCTCGGCCATGATGGAGACGAAATAGGTCAGCAATTTCTGGCCGAGCGCCGGGTCGTCTTCCCTGATCGCCTCGAATTGCTCGAGGCTCAACACATAGAGGATACTGGCGACCTCCGCCTGGATCGTGGCACTGCGCGGCGATCGCGACACGAGGCCCATCTCGCCAATGGTGGTATAGCGGCCGAGGCTTCGCACCCGCGTGCTGCCGCCTTCGCCGGTCGAAATCATGATCCCGACGCGCCCGTCCAGAATGAAGTGCATCGAATCGGCGGCGTCGCCGGCGCTGACGATGATTTCGCCAGCGTCCACTTCGAGACGCTGGCAGCGGTGGATAAATTCGGTGGCGTCGCGTTCGGTGCCCAGGATCTGGGTGAACCAGTCGCGCAGGCTGGCCTCTTCCCGTTCCAGCCCCTTGTGCTGCACGATGATCTCGTTTTCGCACCACTCCAGCGCATGATCGAGTTCAGGCACAATATTCACCTCGCTGGAGATGAATTCGCTGGTTCGCAACGCCTTCTCGGTCGCGGATGGCAGATGGACCAGCACCAGCTTGACGCCCCGGTCGTGGGCCGTTCGCTTGATCTGGGCAAAACTGTAGGCCGCCGACGAATCGATACCGGTGACAAGCTTGAAGTCGAAGATCAGAAAGCGGCATTCCGGATGGCGCGCCAGCAGCGCCTTGACGTGCTCGTAAAGCCGGTTGGCCGAACCGAAGAACAGATAGCTCTGCAGGTTCAGGCCTTGAATCTTCCCGCCATGCACGGACAGCACCGCCCGGTCGTCGCGTGCGCGGTCCAGCGAGCTGCGGTATTCGGAGCCGTCAAAGCCGTATTTGATGGAATCGATGCGCGAGGCGCTGAGCGCGAATGTCGCGCAACCGATCACGACGCCGATCAGTATGCCGGCGATGAAACCCCACTGCACGATGATGACGACGATCGCGAGCAAGGACAGGTATTCGATGAATGAGAGCCGCCGCCGCGACTGGACGATCCATTTGTGAAGTTGATCGGCTCCGAGATAGATCAGCAAGCCGCCGAGCACGAATTTTGGCATATAGCCCAGCAGCGCCGGGGCGGCAGCGAGCATGAGCATGGAAATCGCAGCGCCGGTCAGGCCGGAGAGACGGCCGGTGCCGCCGCTGTTGAAGTTGAGGACGGAGCGGCTGACTGAGATGCAGCCCGTGTAACCGCCGAATATACCCGACAGGATGTTAGCGAGGCCGGTAACGTTCAATTCCCGTTCGAGATTGGCTTCGCGTTGCAACGCGACCTCGATACCCGTGGTGTTGAAAAGCGTGCTTGTGGCCGTGACGAAGACCACGGCAATCAGATCGCCGATCAGTTCCGGCAGTGCGTGCCAGGGATAGTGACTGATGACGGCCGCGCTCCACGGCAGCATGATGTTCACGCTTGGCGGCGGCTGAAATGTCCATCCCGATGCCTGCGCCTCGGCGGAGGTGATGCCCGCTAATCGAAAGACGACATGCGCAATGATGATGCCGCCGACCAGAATAGCCGGCAAGCCAAGCGAATTGCGGGAGCGATGCCAGGTCAAATACAGCACCAGCGCCATGGCGCAGGCCGCCGCCAATTCGGACAGGGTAAGGATATTTGCGAATTGATCGAGCGTCGCCCATTGAAAGCGGTGGCCGGTGATGACGCGGATCGCGCCCAGCACCAGCAGACAGCCGGTGGCGCCGAGGAACCCGCCCACCACCGGATAAGGCACATAGCGGATCGCGCGGCCCATCCGCGTCACCCCGAAGCCGCACAGTACGATGCCGGTGACAATGGCTGAAAGCGCGAGCGTCATCAGAACCGGAGCCAGCAGCGCTGCCGACGGATCGCGCGCGATCATGTGCTCGACCAGCGACGACGCCAATATTCCGGTCATCGCCGCCGTGGAACTTTCGGGAGCCGCGATCGCGAACGGAAATGAGCTTCCGAGGGCGATCACCGTGGCGAGTATGGCCGAGGAAATGAAGGTCGTGGCAACGCCGTAGGACAAATATGGCGCCAGGGGGCCGGTAAAGATCAGCAGCGAATAGGACAGGCCGAATGTAATCGTCAGGACGCTGGCGGCGCTGCCGCCCAGAACGTCGTTAAGCGCCGGGCGTATCCCCGGCCTGAAACGGATTGATTGACTGACCACACCCACGCTTGTCCCCACCACCCATCCCAGTGGTAGACGACTAAGGCGTTCGGGAACAACAGATTTTATGATCGTGCCGGCAACATCTGCACGGCGCTGACCGCTGGGTGCGATCGTCAGGGCTCGCCGCCGAACGCACCGTGCCTACCGATGCCGGACGCAAATCGCGTGGCGCCCGACAGCGTTTCGCCCGACGCTATCACCTTCAGCCCGCCGCGCATCTCGTTGGCGATCGCCTCTTCCTCCTCGAGGTCCCATTGCCGCAGTGCGGACAATCGATCGGCGCGCATACAGGTCTGCGGGAAGCGGGCGATGTCGTGCGCCAGCGCGATCGCCTGCGCGCGGGCCTCGCCCTTCGGTACCAGGCGATTGGCAAGGCCCATGCGCAACGCCTCTGGCCCGCCGACCGGGCGTCCGGTCAGGATCAGGTCGATGGCTTGGGAATGGCCGATCGGCCGCGGCAGGCGGATGGTGCCGAGGTCGATCAGCGGCACGCCAAAACGGCGGCAGAAGATGCCGAAGGTGGCGTCCTCGGCGACGACGCGCATGTCGGCCCATAGCGCGAGCTCCATGCCGCCGGCGACCGCAAAGCCCTCGACCGCGGCGATGACAGGCTTTGTCAGCCGCAGCCGGCTCGGCCCCATCGGCGCAATCGAGTCGTGGCCGCCGATCTCGCGCTTCTTGTTGGGATCACCCGCCGCCACCGCCTTGAGATCGGCACCGGCGCAGAAATAGCCGCCGGTACCGGTGAACACCGCGACCGATGCGGCCTCATCGGCATCGAACGCCAGAAATGCATCGTAGAGTTTGCGCGCGGTGGCGCCATCGACGGCATTGCGGCAATGCGGACGGTTGATGGAGACGATGGTCACCGGCCCATCGCGTTCGACCAGTACGCTGTCGGTCTCGGTCATGTCTGCGCTCCCGCGTTAGGTTGAACCAGATCCCAGAGGTTGCCATAGAGATCTCTAAACACTGCAACCGTGCCGTAGCTTTCTGCCTTTGGCTCCCGGACAAAGATGACGCCTCTCGATTTATACGCGTGAAAGTCGCGCCAGAAATCGTCGGTGTGGAGGAACAGAAAGACGCGGCCGCCGGTTTGATTTCCGACACGCGACGCTTGCTCATCGTCCGCGGCGCGCGCCAGCAGCAGGCGTGGCCCGGTCGAACCCCGCGGAGCCACAACGACCCAGCGTTTGTCTTGTGCGGGAATCGCCGTGTCTTCGATCAGGGCAAATCCGAGTACATCGACATAGAACTGAATTGCCTCGTCGTAATCGCGCACCACGAGCGCTAGTTGGCCGATTGTCTGCCCCGTTGCGGCGGGCTGATCGTCTGCTCCGGTCATATTCATCCTCAATCACGGGGAGGATCATTCTAGCGAGCTGCGTAGGGTGGGCAAAGCGCAGCGTGCCCACCATTCTTGCCGTTGAACGAACATGGTGGGCACGGCGCAAATGCGCCTTTGCCCACCCTACGCGATGATGCTCGTCAGACCTTCAGCTCGCTTCCCGTCACCCGCCGAAACGCTTCCAGATAACGCTTGCTGGTGGCGTCCACCACGCTGGCCGGCAGCGGCGGGGGCGGGGCGTCGCCGTTCCAGCGGCCGGCGCGTCGCTCGGTGTCGAGATAGTCGCGCAACGGCTGCTTGTCGAAGCTCGGCTGCGGCTGGCCGGGTTTGTAGACGTCGACGGCCCAGAACCGCGAACTGTCGGGGGTCATCACCTCGTCGATCAGGATGATGCGGCCATCGCCGTCGCGGCCGAATTCGAATTTGGTGTCGGCGATGATGATGCCTTGCTTGCGGCTGACCTTCTCGCCGAAATCATAGACCGTGCGCGCCATGCGCTCGAGCGTTTGCGCGACCTCGGCGCCCAGGATCTCGCGGACGTGCGCGACCGTGATGTTCTCGTCATGGCCGGTTTCGGCCTTGGTGGCCGGGCTGAAAATCGAAGGCTCCAGCTTTTCGCTTTCGGTGAGGTCTGCCGCGAGCTTCTCGCCGGCCAGCGTGCCTGACGCCGCGTATTCCTTCCACGCCGAGCCCGAGATGTAACCGCGTATCGCGCATTCGACCGGGAAAACGGTGGTACGCCGGCACAGCATCGCGCGTCCCGCGATGTCGGCGCGGTGATCCTTCAGCGCGGGCACCTGTTTGATGATCTTGTCGGCGTCGGCGCTGATCATGTGATGCGGCACCACGCCTTCGAGCTGCCGGAACCACCAGGCGCTGATCTGGGTCAGCACCGCGCCCTTCATTGGGATGGTTTCGGCCATCACGACGTCGAAGGCGCTGATGCGGTCGGTGGTGAGCAACAGCACGCGGTCGTCGCCGACGGCATAGATATCGCGGACCTTGCCGCGCCCGATCCGTGGCAGAGGCAGGTCGCTGGCGAGCATCGCATTCATGTGGGTCATGCTTTCAGGAAGGCGCGCCCGCGAACTGGCGCGAGCGGCGGCGTATCGATAATTGAGGGATAGCTCACTCCGGCAGCGGAATGAACTCGTGCTCTTGGGGAACATGGGCAAAACGGCCGGTTTTCCAGTCCTGTTTGGCCTGTTCGATGCGCTCCTTGCTGGAGGAGACGAAATTCCACCAGATATGCCGCGGGCCTTCCAGCGCGTCGCCGCCGAGGAACATCATCCGTGTCGGCTTGACCGCCTTTACCGTGATGCGGTCACCCGGCCGGAAGATCAAGAGCCGCGGCGACTCGTAGCGCGCGCCCGCAATCTCGACTTCGCCGTCGACCACATAGATCGCCCGCTCCTCGTAATCGGCATCGAGCGGCACGCTGGTGCCGGCAATCGCCGTCACCTCGGTGTAGAACCACGGCGAAACCATTGTCACCGGCGATTTCACGCCAAAGCCGTCGCCCGCGATGATGCGCGCGGTAAAGCCGCCATCCTTCACGGTCGGCAGGCGCTCGGCGGCGTAGTGCTGGAACGACGGCGCGATCTCTTCCGAGCCCGCCGGCAGTGCGATCCAGCTTTGCAGGCCCAGCATCTTCTGGCCGTCGCGGCGCTGCACGTCGGGGGTGCGCTCGGAATGGGCGATGCCGCGGCCGGCGGTCATCAGATTCATCGCGCCGGGCTGGATCTCCTGGATGTTGCCCTCGCTGTCGCGGTGCATGATGCTGCCGTCGAACAGATAGGTGACGGTGGCAAGCCCGATATGCGGATGCGGGCGAACATCCATGCCCTTGCCCGCCATGAACTGCACCGGGCCGAAATGGTCGAAGAAGATGAAGGGGCCGACCATCTGCCGCTTGCCGTGCGGCAGCGCGCGCCGCACCACGAATCCGTCGCCGAGATCGCGGGTACGCGGCACGATGATGAGGTCGAGCGCGTCGCAGGATTTCGGATCGCCCAACACGGGATCGTTGGAGGGTTGCCAGCTCATGGGAACTCCGTGGGTTTTGAAGACGATCATCATAGCAATTATCGCGCGTCGTCCAAGTACGCCCGCGTCGTCCGGGCCCTCGCCGGGACGACGAAGATCGCCACCCTTCCACCCCGTTTTGGCTCGTGCAGCTGCTTCCGCGGGCACAATTGTCCATTTATGGTCAAAATTGCACAGACACGAACTCGATCAATGGTGCAACCTCAGGCGGCGATTTCAGGGTCAGTTGCTTCCGTTACCATTTCGCCAAAAGTGCTTTCCCTTTGTTCAAGGCTTCGGCTGGGTCGGAGTCTCCGGGCCGGTGCGCATTTGCGCGCTGAGAGGACTTTGATGGCAGAACACATCACGATGACCGATCAGGAAGGGATCCCTGTCAGCGTCAGGGCTGCCGATTTCATTCCGGGTGCACCTGACGATGCTCCGGTGATCGACCCCGCCGCACAAGTCGAGAAGCTGCTTCGTCAGCAAGCGGCGATCGCGCAATTTGGCAGCTTCGCGCTTCGCGAACGCGATCTGATCAAGATTCTGACAGAAGCGGCGCGGGTCTCGGCCGACGGCCTCAGCGTCCCCTTCAGCAAAGTGTGCCGTTACCGTTTCGAGCAGAACGATCTTCTCATCGTTGCCGGCTATGGCTGGCAGGATGGCGTTGTCGGTTGTGCCGCTTGTCGCGCCGATATGAGTTCGCCGCAGGGACGTGCCTTCACCACCGGTGAACCGTCCATTTGCGACGATTTGCAAAGGGACCTCGGCTTCGACCTGCCGCCGTTTTATGCCGCCCACGGCATCGTCTCGACCCTGGACGTCATCATCAAAGGTAGTGATGGCGTGCCTTATGGCGTGCTGGAGATCGACAACAATCGGCAGCACGATTACGACCAGCACGACATCAATTTTCTCACCAGCTTCGCCAACGTGCTGGCGGAGGCGGTCTCGACCGCCGCCAGAGGCGCCGCGCTGCAGGTCAGCGTCGATCGGATGAAAGCCCTCGTCGAGGAGAAAGACCGTCTGTTCTACGAGAAGAACGTCGCGGATCTGCAACTCCGCCAGGCCCAGAAAATGGAGGCGGTCGGTCAATTGACCGGCGGCGTCGCGCATGACCTGAACAACATCCTCACCGTCATCACCGGCACGATCGAAATCCTGACGGAAGGCGTCGCGGATCGGCCGGAACTCGTGGCCATCACGAAAATGATCGACGACGCTGCGGCGCGCGGCGCCGATCTGACCCAGCGCCTGCTGGCTTTCGCCCGCAAGCAGCCGTTGCATCCGCGGGAGGTCGACGTCAACAAGCTGGTGATCGAGGCAACCGATTTGCTGCGGCCGACGCTGGGCGAGCAGATCGAGGTCTCCATGACGCTGGCCGGCGATGCCGCGCATGCGCTGATCGACCCAAGTCAGCTCACCAATGCGATCCTCAACCTTGCACTCAACGCCCGCGACGCGATGCCGGACGGCGGCAAGCTCACCATCGAGACCAGCAATGTCGTCCTCGACGAGGATTACGCAAGCATCAATGGCGATGTCGCTGCCGGAGAATACGTCATGATAGCGGTGACCGATTCCGGGCACGGCATTCCCGCCGGCATTCTCAACAATGTGTTCGAGCCCTTCTTCACGACCAAGGACGTCGACAAGGGGTCCGGCCTCGGACTCAGCATGGTCTATGGATTCGTCAAGCAGTCCAATGGCCATATTGGCATCTACAGCGAAGAGGGCCACGGCACGACGGTGAAAATCTATCTCCCGCCGGTGACGGGCATCGCGCTGCCTGTCGAAGAGGTGAATGTTACCAGCATAGTGGGAGGCGACGAGACCATCCTGGTCGTCGAAGATGACAATCTGGTCCGGACCTTCGTTTTGGCCCAAATCAGGAGTCTCGGATATCTCGCGGTAGCCGCAGTCAATGCGGCAGAAGCCCTGGTCGTTATCGACAGTCCTCAAAAAATCGACCTGCTGTTCACCGATTTGATCATGCCGGGTTCGATGAACGGCCGGCAACTCGCGGACGCCGCGCTGCATCGAAGGGCTGCGCTGAGGGTGTTGTATACATCAGGCTATTCGAACGAGGCCATCATTCACCATGGCCATCTCGAAACCGGTGTGCTGCTTCTGGTCAAGCCATATCGCAAGTCGGATCTTGCCCACATGATACGCGCCGCGCTTGCCGCCTGAGCTGAGGTAGCAGATATTCATCGAAGAAAATGGATATCGCGATGATCCCTCCGCTCAAGCCGGGCGCCAGACTGAT
>Ga0307516_10007191_pt1 | contig 12847 bp, 18 predicted proteins | sample 19_EM_MG_FD_203310 | JGI IMG/M metagenome (GOLD analysis project Ga0307516, IMG submission 203310) | Populus trichocarpa ectomycorrhiza microbial communities from riparian zone in the Pacific Northwest, United States - 19_EM | ecosystem: Host-associated > Plants > Roots > Unclassified | place... | reverse complement strand
GCAAATCAGCACTTCAGTTAATGAGGCTGAAGCCCAAGATGCAGAGATCGTTTTGAGAAGGTTTTGATTGAGATCGATGGTGGGAGCGGAAAGTTCTTTGCAGAAAAGGTGGGGGTGGGGTCCGAGAGGATAGATTGCGTGGAGAAGAATATCCAGACTAGCTACCGCACCCTTCCTTTATACTTTTCCTTCCCTCTGTGGAATCACAGCTTGCCCGCAAGACTGATACAGTTCCTCCATCTAACATCATGACTCGATCGCCACGCCCAAGGAAAACATATGATCGCACTCGGCCACTACGCGGCCAACACTCTGCTCGCGGCAACAGGACAAAGGATCCGCAAGCAGTAACAGTAAAGGGAAGGAAGACTGACGTACAACTTAATCAAGGGAAAACAATACTCGTATCGAACATGGGAGAAGGATACATAATCTCAATCAACGGGAGACAACAACGTAACGGACAGGAGAATGACGCGCAAGCACTATCAACAGGAAACGGCAAAGGCGAAACCGACGCGTAGGCAACATAGAGGAAACAAAGGAGAGACGTCTAGACAGGCCAGCGGTCGGGGATATCGCTAGCGGAGCGATATGGCGGGGATCGGTCGATGCGCCTAAGTGCGGAGGATGACCGCGGCTGTGGCAGTGGAAACAAGGACGAGCCACAGGGCAACCAGGGTGAGAGTGGCACCGGCGCCAGCGCCAAGGAGCCTGTCGTGCCAGGTTCGTGACAGTATGTCCCCTGTCCAGACCGAAGCTCCGGCGAGTTCATGTCGGGTTATCAGGGTCCACGGGCGGATTGGGGTGCGGTAGGTGCGGACGGGCCAGCTAGCCTGCTGCCTGGCTTGGAGTTGTTCGTTCATTCGGTGTTGTTTGGTCATGATGGGGTGTTGGTCATCTGCTGGAGTTGCTGTTGGTCCACGTCGTGGAACTCGTTCATCCACTGGGCGAGTGTCTTGTGTAGGACGTGATTGCGGCGAGCGTCCCGGGTGGTTGTTTGATGTATCATGGTGACGATTTCTCCCAGGAGGGTGAGTTGTTCATCCTATAGTGCGGCGGTCTTGGTTGCCGCAGCGATGGGATCACCCTCAGGGGTGGAGGCATGCCTTGCCAGAGCAGCCTCCTGGTCTTCCTGTGGTGGCATAACGTCGGCCAGGGGGTTCTGCGGGGCAGCGGCACTGTAGCTATAGTGGTGGTTTTCCATGTTGACAAGGAACCATCATTCGGGGCAGACCCGCTTTCCCTTCTGCCAGTCTGCACAGGCTTTGCATGGGTTTAGGTGTTGGTTGTGGATTACCTCCGCTAATTCGAAAGGATGGGCGTGGGGACATCTGCAGGGCCGGTGGTTGCGCCTGAGGCAGTTGTTTCCTCATTGCGGATAGTAGTTGTCATCTTTCGTCTGTCTGTGGGCGCCACAGTAATCGTCGTAGCAGGGGGTCAAGTGTAGAGAGGTATGGTCGTTGGCGCGGGGCTGTCCCACAGCGGACAGTGGGGGTGAAGGTGCTGATTGAGGGATATTCCATCCGTCCGTGGTGGTGGCATTGGCGGGGGATGCCCCAATTGTTATCGTGTTCGGTTTCGGTGTTGGCTTGCTCGGTGATGGTGACGGTCCAGCCTTGGTTGGCGTCAACAGTGGCGGTGGTAGACATATTTTTAATTTGGAAGGGATGCTTTCTCCGGGTATTCCACGTGGAATTGCTGGACGATGTCGGGTGACTTTTCGAAGTTGCGGGCAAGATACCAGGTCTGATTGGGGTCATGGAAACCGGTCCACTTGACTCGATACTGGATCTGGTTCTGGTGGCATCCGGAGTCGAGGACTTTCTCTACTTCCCACTCTTGCTGTTCTTGGATGATTACGGGAGGTGGTGGCAGTTGGTTGTGTCCGGGAATAGGTTCAATGATAGCTGTGGGTTTGCGGAGGCTGATATGGAAGACTGGGTGGATTTTGACAGTGGCTGGCAGGTCCAACTTATAGGCGCATGAGCCTACGTTCTACAGGATGGTATACGGGCCAATTTGCGTGTGGTCTAGCTTGTTCAATGGTCGGGTTGTTCGGATGTGTTTTCGCCACAGCCAGACTTTGTCGCCTGGGTTCAATACCTGGTCCGGATGTCGTGCTTTGTTGGCCTGCTCCGTCTGAGCCATTTGTGCTTCTTTGATTTCTGCTCTGAGGTCCTCATGCAGTTTCCTTGATGCCTCAACGTATTCTGATACTTCTGGTGTTTCGTCGTTCCTGGTGCCGGGGTCTGGCAGAAATCACGGGTGGTATCCATAGTTGGCAAAGAAGGGGGTTATTTTTGTCGTTGCGGTTTGGGTGTTGTTGTAGCAGAATTCGGCAATTGGCAGTAGTCTTTCCCAGTCGTCCTGTCGATAGTTGCAGTATGCCCGGAGATACTGGTCCAGGGTGGCATTGGCCCTTTCCATTTGTCCGTCCGTTTGCGGGTGGAAGGCTGTACTGAGGTTGCATGATATCCCGAGTGCTTTCGTTACCCGTTTCCGGAAGTTGGAGGTGAATAGGGACCCTCTGTCTGATATAATGTTGCTGGGTAGCCCGTGGGGTCTGGTTACTTGACGGAGAAAGTGATCTGCCAGGCCTTCGGGGTTCATGGTGCCGTGGCATGCGACAAAGTGTCCCATTTTGGTTAGCCAGTCGATTATCACCCACAACGCGTCTTTCCCATTGCCTATTGGCACTGCTGTGATGAAGTCCATTGATATTGTGTCCCATGGCTGGTGTGGGAGTTCGAGTGGCTTCAGCAGTCGAAATGGCGCTTGTCGAATTGGCTTGATGCGATGGCAGGTGTCACAGTGGTTGATGTATCTGTGAACGTACTTTTGTTGGCTTGGCCCATAGAAATTTCGGCTAACGAGTTCCAGGGTTCTTGCTCAGCCCGGGTGTCCCGCGACTTGCATGTTATGGTGGTCTCTTAATATGCAAAGTCGCAGAGTGTTGTTGTCAGGGATCCATATGAGGCTGTCGTACATTAGCAACCCGCTGTTTTCCTCGCATAGCCCTAGTGCGATCTTTCCATCGCGGGTAATCCCGTTCGCCTTTTTCCTCGGGATTTCTTGGATGTCTTTATCTGCGGCGCTTAGTGTCCAGATTTCGCTCAGGAGCTCTTTGTCTATTTCAAGGCTGATGGTTTCTGTTGTATTGGCTAGGAGTACTTTTTGTGGTTATCGATTCGGGGCACCTTGAAAGCTTCCTCAGGTAACAGGATTCGGCCATGGTTCTGCCGATGTTTCAAATCCCCTTGCCAGCGAGAGTCTCCTGACTCTGTAGACAGGATGTCCAGCTTGCCAGCCAATTTCCCGGGTCGGTATTTGATCATGAACTCATAGTTGGCTATTTGTTCGCCCCATCGGGCTTGCCGTAGGGTAAGGTCTTTCTTCGTTTTCCAATATTCGAGGTACTTGTGGTCCGTGAGAATCGTGATTTTGGGTCCCATTGTTTTGCAATAAGTATCCCATTTTCGTGGTGCGTCTACGATTGCTAGTAGTTCCTTGTCGTGATTATCGTAGTTGTGCTCTGGATCCTTGAGCTTTTTTGAGTAGTAAGCCGTGGCGTGCAAGATCCCTTTTTCATTGTGTTGTGAGCAGATTGCTCCTATGGCGTCATCTGAGGCTCTGGTTCAATGGTAACAGGTCTTTGCGGATCGAAGTGTTGTAGCATAGGTTCCGTGATCATTGCTTTCTTGAGCGTCTCAAATGCCTCTTGTTGTTTATCAGTCCATTTCCATCCTTTTTCCTTCCTTATCAGTGAGGATAGGGGTGTCGTAATTTTGCTGTAGTCTCTGATAAAGTGCCGGTAAAAGTTGGCAAAGCCAAGGAAACTCTGGATTCCTTTGATGTTTGTTGGTTCCTTCCATTCTATGATGGTCCGGATTTTTTCTTCGTCCATTCGCAGTCCCTGTGGTGATATGACCTATCCCAAGTATTCTATTTCCATTGTATGGAATTCGCATTTGGATGCTTTCAGTGTGAGCCCGGTTTCCTCAACTCGTCTCAAGATTGTCTTGATGTGCCTTCGGCGGTCATACAGATTTTGCAAGAAGATGACCATGTCGTCCATATATGCGATGCAGAAGATTTCAAGGTAATCGCACAGAATCTCGTTCATCCATCGTTGGAACGATGCCGGCGCATCGGTCAACACGAAAGGCACGACGCAGTACTTGTATAGTCTGTACCGGATTCGGAAGGCTGTTTTCAATTGGTCTCCTGCTGTGATTCGGAGATTGTAGTAGGCTTCTCGGATGTCGAGTTCGAAGTAGTTTGTGGCACTGGATAGTTGATCCAGTGACTTTCCGATTAATGGCAATGGTGTCCAGTCTTTGATTGTGATCTCATTCAGTTGTGGATAATCCACACATAGGCGTAGTCCCCCGTCCTTCTTCTTGACAAAGTGTATTGGCGCCCCAGCCGGAGAGGTGGATGCCCGGATCCATCCCCACTTCTCATTGACTTCTAGGTATTCCTTGAGAGCTTTCATTTTTTCTTTGTTAAGGGGTCGCAGGGGCTTGTACGGGGGCATCTTTCCTTCCTTCAGTAGTATGTGGTGGTCGTGAGTATGGTGGGGCGGAGGTGCTGTAGGTTCATTTTCGGTGATTACTTCGAGGAACTTGTGAAATTAGGGCGGAATTGGATTTTCGCTGGTCTTGGAGTTTTCCTTGATTTTGTTGATGATGGTCTGGCATACTTCCCATGGGTCCGTTTCGCCAATCTCCCAATTTTCCGGTGTTTTCCTGTAGTATTGGTCCATGGCCTTTTCGTCCGGAACCGTGTTCGCACTTGGTGAGCTAGGTAACCATTTTTCGGTGCAGAGGTCCGAGTGTAATTTCACAGTATGATTTTTCCACCCTATCACCAGGTCATGGAGCTTGAGCCATGGAAGTCCTAGGATGATTGGCATATTTCCGATTGTGATGCTGTCAGCCGGATGTCTTCCTCGTGGTGATTGATTGTGAGGTGGACTTGGACGTTGTGGGTTACTGGCCCGCTGGTGACCTCGCTCCTGTCCACAGTCAGGACCCATCTTGGTGTCGCTTTTTGCTGCATTGGGATTCCGCTTGCTTCGGCATAAGCCTTGTCAACAAAGTTCTCGGATACCCCGCTGTCCACTAGGACAGTGGTCTTGTATTCGCTTCCATCGGTTCCTATGATTCGTACTTTCATCATGGTCTTTTCTTCACGGTCGTACCTGGTTGTTCGTATTCTGTAGGGTGGGTCTGGTTCTGCAATGGGTTTCTCCCTCGCGTGGCTGTTGCCTAGGAATATTCCTGCGGGCTGTCGTTTCCCACCGGTTCGGGTTCTTTCCCTGCTTCATTGTTTATAGTGTCTTCTTCGTACGTGGCTTCTGCTGTCTTGTATACCCTCCTCCATGGGACTCGTGCTTTTTTGGGCTGGGGGCATTCCTTCAAAAAGTGCCCCTTTTTCCTGTAATTGTAGCATTTGTCTGTTTGTGGTCGTTGGAGAAACCGGTTCGGCGTTCTTGTTGCAAACTTGAATCGCGGGGTGGCGTCTAGGTCCATCGGGTCCGTCAGAGGTACTGTCGGCAGTTCTTATGTGTGGACATGGAAGCGCGCTTCTGGGCTAGCTGCAGGCCGTCGATTAATGACATCGAGATTGCATAGGTGGCTATCCATTTTGATGGCCACGTTGGCATAGTCAACCAGAATGGTGCCCACTACTTCGCTCATGAACAAGTGCCTTTTTACTTCTGGGTGTAATCCATCTTGAAATCGAGCGATTTATATGTTGTCCGCATATGTGAGATCTGCTTTGATTCGCTGGAATTCCACCCAATAAGTTGCTGTTGTTCAGTTTCCCTGCTGGATTTTCTGGAATTTCTCGAACGCTATTTCCTGGGTGTCTACTTGGCCAAAAGCATGCCTCATGTTGGTTTTCAGTTCTTCCCATGTTACATTGATTCCTCCTTCCTGGTTGAGAAAGGTTTCCACCCAGTTCCATGCCACCCCTCGGAGTAAGGAGCATGCATATTCCGTCTTTTTCTCATCGTCGTCGAATCGGTTCCCCTTTATCCTGAACTTTAGCTCACATTGAGCCAGGAATGTTTTGAATTTTGCTTTTTCTCCTTCGTACGGTTCGAGGTCCCAGAGCTTTGGGTAACTGTTCTGCGGCGGTCTGTTGTGTACTGCTAAGTGTTTTTGCAGCATCTCCATAGTTAGAAAGTGGGGTCCGCTTCCCACCGTTCCTGATCTTTCCGCCATTCTTCTAGGTTGTTCTGGTGACTCGGGTATCTGTGGTCTTAATTGTGGTTTTGGCGTCACAGGGCTCGGGGCCCGCTGGTCGTCGGGGACTTCCCTGAATTCTTGTAAATTGAGGGGGTCCTCGGAGTCTTCATTATGGGACTCCACTATGGGTGTTGTCTTGCTACGTCAGGTGTCGATTTGGAGACGCAATCTAGTGCCATGATCCTGCCTTCACTACTCTGTGCTGCTCGACAGGTAACGTAGGCTTGGTTCCTTCGGGGCAAGCTTGTAGTCACACTTCCGGCGTACTCACGCACCGCTTGTAGTTACACTTCCGGCGTACTCACGTGCTGCTTGTAGTCTCGCGGTATCCATCACGCCCGGTGTGGTCTCCTCGCGGTCTTCTCACACGCCTTACGTGTGCTCGTTGTTCTCGCGGAATCCGTCACGTCTTGCGTGGTCTCGTCACGGTCTTCTCACACGGCTTGTGTGGGCTCATTATTCTCGCCGTATCCGTCACGCCTGGCGTGGTCTTGACGCAGTCTTCTCACATGCCTTGCATGGGTTCGTTATTCTTATCCGGGGTGATGGTCGCAGCGCTGGTTCACGGGTAGAGAGAGGTTGGTCTTTGGAGAGAGATAATATGCAACTTCAATCCATTGTGTTTAGCGCTACAGGCTACGTACACTCCTCCACGCCATACCACCCCCGTGGGGTTCCCATCTTTCCCAACCACCCAGAAACAAACAAACAGAGCAAATCGCGCCGAGAAAATCGGCAACAAAGCAACAAACAAACAAGTCAGGCACAACGAAAAATGCAGTGAAGGGGAATCACACAGGCAAAACTAGCCCTTCGTCCTCTTCGCAGACATCGTGTCATTTTTAAGGTTCGAAGGCGCCAAAGTCCGGTTCAGGTGAGCCTGAGCTAGGGTCATTGGCACCATCTATCGTGGAGTCGTCAGCTTTGACAAAGCAGAGACGGGTGGAGTGGCCTAAGCCGGTCGCTCGGAGGAAGCGGCGGATCGGTTGTGTGTTCTTAGGTGCTATAATGAAGCTGGCAGTTTGGATGTCGCTGGTGGTGGACCGGAGGAGCGTTGCACGTTCTGTTGCCAGGAGGGAGCAGTTGCGAAGAAGGTGGTGCGATGAATTCAGACTCAGCTCACATGGGCATGGGTCAGCGGTGATGTTGGGCGGTGAATCCGAAGGCGATTGCTTGCAGAAAACTCTCCACACGGCGCGGGTATCAGCCCAGTCGACCCCGTGTAAATGGTCTGGAAATTTGAAGGAGGGGCGGGAGAGGGGAAGCTTGTCTTTCCATCGCTTGAGGAATTCCTTTCGTGCTTGGGCCAGAAGCCATGTTTTGGTGGTGACCGCGAAGCAGCAGGGGGCTGTGCCAGACGCCCCTGATTTGGCAAGAAAGTCGGCCCTCTCATTGCCACGGATGCCACAGTGCGCGGGGCACCAGACGGTAGAGACGTGCCAGCCCAGGTGCTTGAGGTTGTTGATGATATTGAGGGTGTGGCGTGCATATTCATGGTTGGATGCGTTGAATTGAAGAGCATCTGCAGCGGCCTGGTTGTCGATGCAGATGAACACTGGGGCGCGTGAAGCTGTCATCATAAGGAGACTGGTGACGGCCTCTTGCACCGCGTGGAGTTCGGCATCGTACACCTCGGTTCTCCTGCCAAGGTGGCAGCAACCATCACTCAGAAAGTGGAGTTGCTGGTTCCTGGAGTAGTGGATCGTCCAACCACACCCGACGTCGCCATTTTCCAGTTTGGAGCCATCAGTGTAAATGACGAAGGTTGATTCAGTGAGTGTTCGTAGCCATTTTTCGTGGAGTTGTCTGGGTTGCGTTGTTTTGTCGGGGTTTGGAAATGTGTTTTTCGCTACTCCAGGTGCTGTCGACGTTGCTGTACGGTCCTCTAGTTTGCCTTGCACGAGGTGTTTGCTTAGATTGTAAAGACGGTGTAGCCCTGGGAGGTTGGTGCGTGTATCCGGCAGGTCGCGTGGAGGTCCAAGGGCATGGTGGGTAGGAAGGAAGTGCAACCGGATAGCATACCGCAATGACAGGTAGTCAAGATATGCTTCCATAGGTGGTAGGTGGGCTAGAGTGGTCAGGTTCATCGTCCTAGTGTTGAGTGGAAGTCCGGAAATCCATCGAGCCACAGTGTTGTACACCACTTTACGTGTGGCGGCAACCCCGGAGGTATCAGTCCACCATGCTGGTGATGCCCAGAACATGGCAGGAAGAACTGCAGTCATCGCAAGATGGTGTGCAATGCGGGCAGGGATGCCACGCGATCGGTGTCGAAGAAAGTTCAGGCTCCCGAGAACTTTGCTTGCTCTCGCGGCTGCCATCGAAGCTTGGTACTTGAATGTCAGCGATTCATCAATGAAAACGCCCAGGTACTTGATTTGCCATTTGGCTAGCATGGTGACCCCAAGCACTCGAAGCGGGGGGTGTGATGTCAGACTCTTGTTTTTATCCTTACTGGTAAGCGGAAGACAGTAAAGTAGTTCGGTCTTAGGTGTTGCAAAAGTAAGCCCAAGGTGACTGCCATTCTCCAAGTGCTGTTTGGTCCGTTCCTCGAGCCGCGCGTTGGCTTCGGGTACTGTACGGGATAGCTGTACCATGCACACATCGTCCACGTAGGAGGTGTTGATGGCATCTGTCGTATCGTTCTGGTTTTCCATCATGGCGTTGCTGTAGATGAGGAAAAGGATCGGGGAGATTGGTGAACCTTGTGGGAGGCCACAACGGTACGGCTGTGGTGGTTCGGATTGCCGGTCAAAACCAAACGCCATTTTCCGCGCCGTGTTGAAAGCAGCAACCCAGCTTGTGAGGTACACCGGCATCCGTCGTTGATGCGTAATTTCTTGGAGGGTCTCCGGATGTACCTGGTTGAATGCCCCCTCGATATCGTGTGTGAGGACGGCTGGCCGTGTAGGATTTTTATTGGTAGTCTTCTTCTTACTGATGGAGTTGGCAATGGGGGTTATAGTTCGGAGAAGTGCATCCACTGCAGAGTTTTCCGGCTGGGCTCCCATCTGTGAGGGGTGGGTCGCCCCACACATCCTCGCAGCGTGAGATAGCCGTTTTGCCACAATTGACTCCAACAACTTCCCGAAACAGGACTGCAGCGAGATCGGCCGCTAGGATTTTGGGTGGGAGTATGACTTCTTTCCAGGCTTGGGGACGATGACGCAATTTGCAGTCTTCCATTCCGGTGGGTGTGCAGCATACCTGAGGCATGCTGTAAAGAGGTGTGGGAGGAGATGGGGAGCCACATCATGGAACCGGCGCAGGGAACCGTAGCTGATATTGTCCGGTCCGACCGATGTACCATATTTCAGGTGCGTAATGGCCAACTGAGTCTCAAATGCAGTGACACCACTCTCGAAGTGGCGTAGGTCATTCTCAGAGGTGAGGAGATTCGGGGGGAGTGGCGTTTGTTGTGTTGTGTCAGGGAAAAGCGCTTTCCGCAGCACATCACATTTCCCATGAAAGTCGGATTGTCCGTCAAGCGGCGGGACCGGTTTATGATGTGTGTTGTGGTGCTTTAGTGTTCTCCAAACCGTTCGAGTGGACACGGTCTTAAGTTGGTGGACTCGGTAGGCAGTTTTGGCGTTACGGACCATTGTTGACCATTTGAAACGCTTGTACTGACTGTCTTTGCGGTTTTCAGCAGTCGGTTGGAGTCTGGCTCGTCGGTAGGCACGTTTGACACTCTTCTTGGCCAGCGTAAGACTGTGGTTCCACCACGGTGCAGCCGCTTTTCTTGGTACTCTCAGTGGGATGGCCTTGTCGACTGCTTGGTGGAGGAGTTGTCTGATGTTGGTAATTGCTCAGAGAGTATCATCCGTTCCTTGGAGTTGCGAGAGATCCAAATTGGCAGATTGGATAATCGAGTCAAATTTTCCCCAGTCAGCTCTACGCCAACACCGGCGGGGAACTGTTGGTGCAATAGGCATTGGGAGTGACAGGATGACGGTAACAGCGCTGTGATCTGAGGTAGTATCGTGGTCAACAGCCAGGGACAAGATGGATTGCATGGTGGATCCTCGAGAAAGACACAAGTCGATGGTTGAGGGGTGTCCGCCATTTCTGGGGTGGTGTGTGGGGATTGCTGGTTCATTCTGGAGGTGGAAATTGTTGTCTTCAAGCCAATTTGCAATCGTTTTGCTTCCACGGGAGATTCGAGCAGTCGGTGGAAGAGGTCCTTGCTACCACAGAAGGTGCGCATTAAAGTCTCCCATAAGTAGACAATCGTTTGGCAGTTTGAGTGTTGGGAGGATTGCTGCCAGTGGCTCTGGCCGTCCTGGAGAGTAAAAGTTGTAGAAGGTGAATGATTTTTGGTTGTGTACCGTAGTGATCATGGTCCCCAAAAATGAGTCGGAGGCGGTAAAGACTATGGTAGCGGTCAATCCAGGTGTGTGACGTACATATGTCACACACCTGGGTTTAGTCGGTGAGGGGGTAAAGGTGTCGAAACCAGGTAATGAGGGTGGGTTTCCGTGTCTATCGCACCACGGTTCTTGAAGTAGACAGATGAGGTTTTCGGTCTTCCGGGCAAAATCCTTTAGGGCTGAAATCGTCGTTGCTTGGCCTCGCGCGCAGTTCAGCAGCTGCACGGACCCAACGGATGCAAGTAGGGCCATTTAATCGGCTACTCCCGCCATGGGGGTGTCTCCCTGGATGGCTACACCAGTAGCTTTGTTGGAATTTCGAAGCTTGATTCGCTCGGGGCAGTTTGGGTCGTTAGCCTTATGTGGTGCATTGCAGTTCACACAACTGATCGGAGGGTGGATGCATGTGGGACCTTCCAAGCAGGTCGGGAGGTTACACAGGTGCTCGCGAGTGTTGTGCGGGCTAGCGCAAACGGCACAGCAGGAGTCGTTTCGGCAGCGGGCAGCAGGGTGTCCGTAAGTCTGACAGTTGTGGCACTGTGTGCTCCGACCGTATGCGATATAGTCATACAGCTGACATTCACGGTTGCAGACAATGAGATTCTGGCGACCGATGCTAGCCTTTAAGACACTTCCCGTAAGTGTCATCACGATTGTAGAATTTGTTTTGTGTTCGCGTCGTTCGGCAGTAGTCAACCAACGTGGTGTCTGACCCTGGACGAGCTGCGGGTAGTTTGTGGCAATACTGTCAGAAATTTCGGAGAGTGAGAGATGAGTCGGGATGCCATGTAGCAAAAATTGGCTAAAGCGTTTGCCAATCTCCACCTGCTCACACACTCCATAATAGGAAAGAGCGTCAGCGATGATTGTGGTATTGTGCTCGTACACAACATTGTTTTGGTCGTTACTTGTAGTGAAGATGATGGAGCCCCGTATCGTGACTCGTGCCCGGATGAATAGGGGAGCGGCGACGTCTTTGTTGTTCACCAAAACGGAGTTAACACGACGGAGTGCCACATCCGCAGTGGCCAGCCATTCAGCATAGGTTTTCTCGTACTGTATACCATTCGTGTCAACGTTATTGCCATTCTGGAAGTGGCATGTCACCTCCCTTTCGGCCTGTGGGTTTTGGTCGCTATGAGTTTTGGCGTGGGAGACTTCGTCTTGCTGGCAGCAGTTTGGACGGTTTCCCATCCACGGGTGTTGACAGCCGGGGCGACTGGACTGGTTGATGGTGCTCGGGGAGTGGTGTCCATGGTGGTAGCAGTGGTGTTTAGGGCTACGTCTGCAGCAGCATTCTTCTTGGCGAGTTTCAGCTTAAGGACCTTCTTGGCTGGGATCGCCGCTGGTACCATCGGTGCGCTCATCGGAAGTTGGGCAGGGTGTTGGTAGGTGAGGAGCTGTTGCTGCAGCTGGGTTACACGGGCACCCAGCGAAACGATTTGGACCTGCAATTGGTTGTTGGTCCTCTGGAGAGCCGTGTTTGTATCGTCCACAGACTTCTTGATATCGGTCGTGATATGGTTGTAGAGGTTTTGCATGGCTACTTCGGTGATGATCTGAAAATCAGCACGAAGGGCTGCATGTTCCGGTGTGAGTGGCGGCGGTAACTCGGCTTGGAGGTACCCCGGCATATGATCGGTATCGCCAAGTGCCTGCGTCGCGGTGACATTCTTGGCCTCTGCCATGTTGACATTCTCGGCCTGCTGGAATTCCATCTCGTCACTGTCTGACTCCGGATCGCTCTCCACTCGGGCGCGTTTGATGGGTAAATGTGGCTGGGTTTCGAACATGTGGTGGCAACTAGACAGTGTTATCTCTGCTCTTGAGGGTGTGGTTCTGGGACTGGATTGCTCTCCTCACGGGGAGGCTTTGGTCTGAGACGTGTGAGCGTCACTACCAGGAGCTTTTTAAACAGAAAAGAAACCTGAGAGATATTCGGAGGTGGCGACCGGGGTGGTGATGGGCGGTTACGCGGGCCGCGATCACTGAGGGAGGGTCGGTATGGTGGGGGGTCGAAAACGGAACTCGAGCAAATCGGCTATCCAGCTAATGAGACTGTAGGCCGAGGCGCAGGGAGCGTTTCGAGAAGGATTTTATCGAGAACGGTGGTGGGGGAGAAGGGTTCTGTTCGAAAACGTCGGGGGGGGGGTCGGAGGGAATACGCCGTTTATTTCTCTTGTGCTTCAGTACTACAGACTATATGCACTCCTCCAC
>Ga0307516_10007190_pt1 | contig 12848 bp, 11 predicted proteins | sample 19_EM_MG_FD_203310 | JGI IMG/M metagenome (GOLD analysis project Ga0307516, IMG submission 203310) | Populus trichocarpa ectomycorrhiza microbial communities from riparian zone in the Pacific Northwest, United States - 19_EM | ecosystem: Host-associated > Plants > Roots > Unclassified | place... | reverse complement strand
GCAGCAGTTGCTCCTCGTAGCAATCGCTCATGCCGCCGACATGCGGCGTGATCAGCACGTTGTCGAGGCCCCACAACCGGCTGTTGGCCGGCAGAGGCTCCACGTCGAAAACATCAAGGCCTGCGCCGGCAAACGCGTTGCGTTCCAGCCGGTCAATCAGCGCCGCTTCGTCCACGACCGGCCCGCGCGCCAGATTGATCAAGAAGGCATCCGGCCGCAACGCGTCCAAGACCTCGGCGCTGATCAGATGCCGCGTATCCGGCGAATAGGCAGCGAGCACGATCAGAAAATCGGCCTCCCGCGCAGCGCTGACCAGTTCGCGGCGTGGCCGGATCGCGTCGAAACCCCGCCCGGCGTTGCGTGCATCGCTGACGCCGATCACACGCATGCCGAACGCCTTGCAACGCACGGCGAGTTCCTCGCTGATGGCCCCGACACCAACCAGAACCGCGGTCTTGCCCAGCAGCAGCCGCTGCGGCCAGCGCTCCCACCGCGTACGGTGCTGGTTTTCGATCATGCGCGCGAAGCCCCTCGCCAATGCCAGCATATGCATGAACGCCATCTCGGCCATCTGCGGTCCATGGATGCCGCGCGACGATGTCAATATGAGATGTTCGGGCAGGCCGATCGACAGCAGCGGGTCGACCCCTGTCGTCAAAGCGTGAATCCACTGAAGTCGCGGCGTTGCCGTCACCAGTTGCGGCATGATGGTCTGCGCAAGCCCCATCAGCGCGCGCACCGAGCCGACACGCTCCAGCACGTCGTTTGCATTGGTTCCGGCATGAATGACCACGTCCGGACAGGCTTGCGCGATTCGCATTGCGAGGCCCGGGACATCCTGGGTGATGACGGCGATCTCGAGACGATCATCAGCCATAGAGCACCTTTGGCAACCAGAGCGCCAGTTTCGGAAACAACAGCAGCAGCGCCAACAGGACGAACGGCGCGATGAGAAACGGCAGAATGCCGCGATAGATGGCGCCAAGGCGGATGTCCGGCACCTGCGCCTGGATCACAAACAGATTCATGCCGACCGGCGGATGGATCAGCCCGAGTTCAACAACGATCACCACAATGATCGAGAACCAGACAGGATCGTAGCCATATTGCACGACCAGCGGCAGGAAGACCGGCACGGTGATCAGCACCATGCCGATCCCCTCGAGAAAGCAACCGATCACGACATAGGCGACGATGATGATGAGCATCACCGCGAGCCCGGGCAGATGCAGCGATTTCGCCGCATCGGCGAGCAATTGCGGCAACTGCGTCTGCACGATGAAATTGGCGAAATAGGTCGCTCCGATGATGATGGCAAACAGCAGCGCCGAGGTGATGACCGCGCCTTCGACCGCCTCGAAGAGCTGAGCCATGGAAAGGCGTCGACCGATCATGCCGAGCAGAATCGCGCCGAACGCGCCGAGCGCCGCCGCTTCCGTCGGGCTGAAGATGCCGCCGTAGATCCCGCCGATCGTCATCGTGAACAGCAGCACGAACTGCCACGGCTGGCGCAGCGCGGCGAAGCGATCGCGCCAGGGGCTGGCCTTGGCGACCGGCGCGAGCTTCGGGTTCAGATTTGCGGCGAGCAGCGCCAGGATGACGTAGGCCGCCGTGAGAATCAGCGCCGGAAACAGCGCGGCGGCGAACAATTTGGGCACCGACTGCTCGGCGATCGCCCCATAGATCACGAGGATGATCGACGGCGGCACCAAGATGCCGATCGAGCCGCCGGCAGCGATCGCCCCCGCAGCAAGACCGTCATCGTAGCCGGCCTTGCGCATTTCCGGCAATGCGATGCGCGACATGGTGGCCGCGGTCGCGATCGAGGAGCCGCAAACCGCACCGAAGCAGGCTGACGCACCGATGGCCGCCACTGCAAGCCCGCCGCGCAGACCCGAGAGCAACACGCGCGCCGCATTGAACAGGTCCGCTGATAATCGTGTGCTCGAGGCAACATCACCCATCAGGATGAACAATGGGATCACCGACAGAGGATAGGAATTGGCGATGTCAAAGGGGGTCGTGCCCAAAGTCGCGAATGCGGCGGACCAGCCGTTGATCACGGTATTGCCGGCAAGACCTACGACAATCAGCGCCGCCCAAACCGGGATGCGAAAGAACAGCAACGCAAGCAGACCGAGGACGCCGATCGCACCGAGCCACTGAACGCTCATTCCGCGTCCTCACCGTCGGCCTGAGCCGTCCTGCCGGCCGTCGGCACCGGCCGGAACAGGGGGCCGAGCGCACAGAGCAGCGTTCCGATCAGCCCGACGATTGCAAAGATCCACAGCACCCAAAGCTGCAAGCCGAGTTCGAGCTTGCGGTCGCCATAGTCGTAGGCCTGGAGGGCCGGAGAGATCATGGCCGCCGTGATCAGCATCAGCAGGACAATGGACACGACGTCGGACAGACGGACCAGCGCGTATTCGAGGCGCGGGCTGATCAGGGAATCGATGATGTCGATCACGATGTTCTTGCGGGCGAAGAAGCTCGCCGATATGCCGTGAAAGACGAACACCACGAGGCACGCCTCGACAATGTCATAGGCGCCACGGATCGGCCGATCGAAAAGAAAGCGGAGCGCAACGTCGACGCAGGTGCTGCCCATCATGACGACAAGCGCGATCATCGCCAGCCGCACCTGGGCGTTCTTCAGGCGAGCCGAGAATGTGTCGAGAGGCGCAGCGGCCATGCGGGTGTCCCCTCAGCGCGCGGTCGCCGCGATTGAGCGGCGACCGCTTCGCGATTGCCGGTTCGTCACAGGGTGTAGGCGTCCAGCAACGCCTTTGCCGGCTTGCCGGCCTTCTCCAGTTCGGCGAGCGCCTTGTCCTTGAGCGAAGCAAGCATCTGCTTGACACGCGCAAGTTCGGCGTCCGGGAGCTGTGAAATCTGCACACCTTTGCCCAGCATATACTCGCGGCCTGCCTTTTCACTGGCGTCGAAGGCCGCACCAAAATGCTCGGCCATTGCCGGTCCCGTGGTCTTGTCGATCAGTTGCTGCAGGTCGCCCGGCAATGACTTGAACCTGTTCGGGTTCATCGCGACTGCAAATGTCGCGGTGCTGACGCCGGGTTCGAGCGAATATTTAAGCACCGTGCCGAGATCGAAACTCTGACAAGCCTCGTAGGGGAAAGTCGCCGCGTCGATGATCCCCTTGGCGAGACTGTCGGCGGTCTCTGCCGGCGGCACCGCCAGTGGCGTCGCACCGAGCAACGGAATGATCTGGGCGAACTGCTCGCCCGCATATCGCACACGCAAGCCCTTGAAGTCATCGATCTTGGCGATCTGCCGCTTGCTGGTGTGGAACATCAGCGGATTGGTCACGGCCATCCAGAGCACCTTCATGCCCGCATGCTCGGCCGCGAGATAGCTGGGCGCCAGCTCGGTAAGCCGGCGCGATGTCATGGCGCTGTTGTTGCCCGCTTTCGGCGACGAATAGGGCAGCGACACCAGATCGGTCATCGGAAACCGCCCGGGCGTTGCGCCGTGCAGTCCGACGGCGATGTCGACGACGCCGTTGCGCACCAGATCAAACTGCCGGTTCACCGGCCCAAGCTGGGACGCCGGAAAAATGTTGAGTGTCAGCTGGCCCTGCGACTCCCGGGCAAGGCTCTCTCCCCATTGCGCCAGTTCGCGCTGAAAGGTGTGATTTGGCGGCAGGTAGTGGGAGACTTTCAGTGCGACCGGCTCAGCCCTTGCTGACCTGATGCCGAGGCCCGCGACCGTGGTCCCTGCGATGGCCCCGAGCAGGACCGAACGACGTGCGATCATCGCGCTTCCTCCTGGTGGCGGTGAGCGACGTCAACCACTCTCCCCGCTGCAGCAGCCCGAATGCCTCAACGGACATCTTCTTCTGGGCGTACTGCTATGCGGGTTATCTGTATCGCTTTATGGGAGACCATGCAAGAGACAGAGCAAGGTCCCGTCAGCGCGAGAGAATGCTTTCTACCCTGCGCCGGAAACCGAGCAGACGTTCGGCCAAATCATCGCGGTTTTCGAGAAAGCGCTGGGTCGGGACCGGGATCGACACCGCGACGGGACGGCCGAAATGATCAATCAGTGCGGTGCCGATCGCGCTGATGCCGGCGCCATGCTCCTCCAGATCGTAGGCAAGATGCGTGCGGCGAACGTCATTGAGTTCATCCATGAGGCGCTTGCGGTTGGCCAGCGGAAAATCGGGGTGATCGGCAAGGCTCTTCTCGATCAATTCCGTGCTTTCATCGGGAGAGAAGCAAGCCAGCACGGCCTTGCCATTCGCCGTGCAGTGGAGAGGGAAGCGTTCGCCGACGGCGGACAAGGCGGTCAGCCGCTGTCGCCCCGGGACCTGATCGACGAACACAACCGAACCGCCCGAAAGGACCGAGAGATCCACCGTCTCCCCAACATCGTCGCCGAGCGCGATCAAATGCGGGCGGATGATGTCGGTGGAGTTCGCGCCCACCGAGGCGGCGATGCGCAGCAGTCCGGTACCGATCCGCACCTGGCCGGGCCCGGTCGACGTCACGAAATCCTCGGCCATCAGCGCGGCGACGATGCGCTGCACCGTCGAGCGCGCGAGCCCAACCGACTTGGCGATCTGGCCGAGGCTGAGGCCATTCGGATGGCTTTCCAATGTGCGCAAGATGCTGCCGGCCCGCGCCAGCACCTGGATGCCGTTGCCGCCACGCTCTTCCGAGGGCGGAGGCTCGGGTGATCGGGCCTTCAGCGCTCGCGATGCAGCTTTCGCCATAGACCTCTGTTCCTCCAATTGCACCGATCCTGAGATCGAGGGACTTCCATCCGACTGCAGTCGCGGGCCACGACAGGGATGCAGCGACGACGCTCGGCCGCGTCTGCGGGATTGATGCAGCCGCTGTACCACAAGACGGACCAGGAGTTCAGCACTGCCACGCCATACGCCTGTGGAGCGAAATGCTGCGGGCACCCCGACGCAGCTGAGCCACGTCGATGGCTGTAACAGGTTCGCTTGCCCCGATCATGCACCGCGGACGACAGCTTCGGAATCCCGAGCGTCTTCTTCCGATACGATGGCAACGCAGCACGATGGGCCAATCTGATTCCGGTTGACGTTTTCCACATTATGATACATCTGTATCGTTCAGCGGAGCAACTGGAAAACGACCCTCCGAGCGGTCGACGCTCCGCTGACGCCGCCGGACAATGCTGGCGGATGGCAAGAAACGCTTCAGGAGGAGACGCATGTCCATCACGGTGCGGGGCATCGAATTCCAGAGTAACGCCGACAACGCCATGGGGTTGAGGTTTACCAACCTCTCTCATCGCTGGGGCTTCCAGTGCCCGAACTGGCCCTATTTCGAAGACGTCAAGATCGAGCGCATCCACTACATGGCGAAGTCGGGCGTGCTGTCGCAGCGCATCACGACATCGATGCACTCGACCACACATATCGACGCGCCGGCCCATGTGGTGCAGGGCACTCCCTTCATCGATGAAGTCCCGCTGCCGCATTTCTTCGGTTCAGGCATCGTGGTATCGCTCCCGAAGAAGAAGTGGGAATCCATTACGGCAGACGATCTCGAAAAGGCCTGCGGCCACGCGATCCGTCCGCACGATGTGCTGATCATCAATACCGGCTGGCACAAGATCTACGAAGACGGCGACTATTTTGCATATTGCCCCGGCCTCGTTCCGTCGGCCGCGGACTGGATGGTCGACAAGCAGGTCAAGGTGGTAGGGCACGACACCCAGGCCAACGACCATCCGCTCGCGACCGCGATCGGTCCGCAGCGCAACGGTCCGCTGCTGCCGCATTTGAAGGAAGAGTATCGCGCCTGGTCGGGCGGCCGCGACTGGGCCGATGACTTCCCGGATTGGGAGCCGGTGCACAACAAGCTGTTCAAGCACGGCATCCTTGGCATCGAGAATGTCGGCGGCGACCTCGACGAGGTCACCGGCAAGCGCTGCACCTTTGCGTTCTTCCCGTGGAACTGGGATCGCGGCGACGGCTGCATCATTCGCCTGGTCGCGATCACCGATCCGAAGCAGGCCTATCGCATCGAGAAGGGCGAGGCATTCTAATGCATGTCAAGCGCTTCAGCGATGCCAATCCCTATGAGGCGCCCAACCACCGTGGCGTGGTCGGCCTCCGTCTGCAGGGGTTCGAACCCGGCGGCCCCACCAACCAATGGGTTGGCCTGTCGCAATTCCTTCCCGGCGGTGGCGCCGGGCCGGACTCCACGCCCTTCGAGAAGGTCTATGTCGTGCTCGAAGGCGAGATGACTGTCATCGTCGACGGACGAGAAACCGCACTCGGCCGCTACGACAGCTGCACCATCGCCCCCGGCGAAGTGCGCGAGATCGTCAATCGCCGCAACGACGTTTGCACCATGCTGGTCGTCATTCCCTATCCGCCAGGAGTGAAACCATGAGTGCCGCCGCGGAAATTCTGAAGAATCCACTGTCGCTGTTCGACATCCGCGGCAAGGTCGCGATCGTGACCGGCGCTTCGGGAGCCTTTGGCGCATTGGCCGCGCTGGTTTTGGCGGCCGCGGGCGCCAAGGTCGCGGCGGTCGCCGGCAATGCCGAGGCACTTGAACGGACGGCCGCCGACGCGAAAGCGCTCGGCAGCGAGGTGATCACGGTCAAGGGCCGGCCGACCGACGAAACAACCTGCGACGACATCGTCGCCCAGACGGTCAAAGCATTTGGCGGTGTCGACATTCTCGTCGTCGCCTCCGGCAAGAACGATGTGGCGAAGATCGTCGACATGGCGCCCGAGCGGTTTCTCGATGTCATGGATGCCAATGTGACCCAATCCTGGCTGATGGCGAGGGCCGCGGGCAAGCAGATGCTCGCGCAGGGGCACGGCGGCAAGATCGTGCTGATGTCCTCGGCCCGCGGCAAGCTCGGTCATCCTGCCGGCTACTCCGCCTATTGTGCCTCGAAGTCGGCGATCGACGGCATCACCCGGGCACTCGGCTGCGAATGGGGCGAGACCGGAATCACCGTCAATGCCATTGCGCCGACGGTGTTTCGCTCGCCGCTCACAGCCTGGATGTTCGAGGACACGGAGCGCGCCCGTGACGTGCGCAAGGGCTTTCTCGCGCGCGTTCCGAAGGGCCGCCTCGGCGAGCCACAGGATCTCGCAGGCCCCCTGCTCTTTCTCGTCTCGAAGGCTTCGGATTTCTACACCGGACACATCCTGGACGCCGATGGCGGCTACACGGCGGGATGAGCCATGGCCGAGCGTATCGCAATCCTCGGCGGAGGCCTCATGGGTCACGGCATCGCCCAGGTTTTCGCCTGTGCGGGTCATGACGTTCGCATCACCGATCCGGTTGCCGAGGCGCGCGCAGGAATCCTCGCGCGCATCAAGGCCAACCTCGACGATCTCGGTCGTGACAGTGGTCCGCTCGCCCGGGTCGAGGTTGTCGAGACGCTGCAGGCCTGCGTTTCCGGGGCGGATCTCGTCATCGAGGCGGCGCCGGAGAACCTGGAGCTGAAGCAGCAGATCTTCGCCGACGTCGAGCACGCAGCACCGCCGGCTGCGATCCTCGCGTCAAACACGTCCGTGATCCCGATCGGGCTGATCACGTCGCGGGTCACGAACAAGACCCGCACGCTCGGGACGCACTGGTGGAATCCTCCCTATCTGGTGCCGCTCGTCGAGGTGATCCGCACGGCGGACACCTCGGACGACGCGGTCACTGCGACACTCGATCTCCTTCGACGCGTCGGCAAGGCGCCGGTCGAGGTCAGGAAGGATGTCCCCGGCTTTGTCGGCAACCGCCTGCAGCACGCGTTGTGGCGCGAGGCGATCGCGCTCGTCGCGGACGGCGTCTGCGACGCCAAGACGGTGGACGACGTCGTCAAATCGAGCTTCGGCGCGCGGCTCGCCGTCCTCGGCCCGATCGAGAATGCCGATCTCGTCGGAATTGATCTGACCCGCGCGATCCACAGCTACGTCTTCCCGGCCCTCGATCGAGCCACCGACCCCTCGCCCTATCTCGATAAGCTCATCGGGGAAGGACGGCTTGGTTTCAAGTCAGGTCGTGGATTCCGCGAATGGCCTCCCGAGGCACAGGTGGCGCTGCGGCGGAAAGTGACGGATCATCTCAAAGCGAGTTTCAGGGCGACGGACGGAGAGTGACGCGATGGCGAAGGGGCGTTCCGAGAAGATCATCATCACCTGCGCCATCACCGGCGGCATCCATACGCCGACAATGTCCGAGGCGCTGCCTTGTACGCCTGACGAAATCTCGGCGCAGTCAATCGCCGCCGCCGAGGCCGGTGCGGCCATCCTGCATCTGCATGCGCGTGATCCCAGCGATGGCCGTCCGACGCCCGATCCTGCCGTGTTCATGCAGTTCCTTCCGCGCATCAAACAATCGACCGACGCCGTCATCAATGTGACGACCGGCGGATCCCTCAGCATGACCGTCGAGCAGCGCCTTGCCGCGCCCCTGGTTGCCAAGCCGGAAATGTGCTCGCTCAACATGGGCTCGATGAATTTCGGCATCTATCCCCTCGCCGACCGCTATTCCAAATTCAAGTACGATTGGGAAGAGCCCTATCTGCGTGGCACGGACGACTTCATCTTCCGCAATACGTTCCGCGATATCGAGCGCATATTGAAGATGCTCGGAGACGAGCACGGCACGCGGTTCGAACATGAATGCTATGACGTCGGCCACCTCTATAATCTCGCCCATTTCGTCGACCGCGGGCTCATCAGACCACCCTTCTTCGTTCAAACGATCTTCGGCATCCTTGGCGGCATCGGCGCCGACATGCGCAATCTCATGTTCATGAAGGAGACGGCCGACCGGCTGTTCGGCGGCGACTATTACTGGTCGGTGCTGGCCGCCGGGCGCGCGCAGATCCCATTCGCGACCCAGGCGGCGATGATGGGAGGAAACGTGCGCGTCGGTCTCGAGGATTCGCTCCATATCGGTCGCGGCAAGCTCGCCACGTCCAATGCCGAACAGGTCGCCAAGATCCGCCGCATTATCGAGGAACTCGGCTACACCATCGCGACGCCTGCCGAGGCGCGCCGGATGCTCGCGCTGAAGGGCGGCGAGAACGTCGGCTTTTGAACCTCGATCCTCGGCGCAAACGGAGTGAGGAGACCGGTGTGAAACGCATTGCCATCGAAGAGGCATTCGTCACCGCGGAGATCGCCGCGGAGTGGAAGAAGGTGCTCGCGCGCCATGATGTCGAGCCGGGTTTTGCCAAGATGGGCGAGAGCATCCTCGCCGAGACGCCGGGCAACGCGCTGCTGCATTCCCGTCTGCTCGACATCGGCGAGGGGCGCATCGCCCACATGGATGAGGTCGGCATCGATATGCAGGTGCTGTCGCTGACCTCGCCTGGCGTCCAGGTCTTTGCTGCCGATCTTGCCACACGCCTCGCCGCCGAGGCCAATGACGTGCTCGCGGACGCCGTGCGCGCCGCCCCTGCCCGCCTGGCCGGGCTCGGCGCCTTCGCCCCACAGGACCCCCGCGCTGCCGCGCACGAGATCGATCGAATCAAATCGCTCGGCTTGCGCGGGCTCATCGTCAACTCCCACACATCAGGCGAATATCTCGACGCCCCGCGCTACGCGCCGATCTTCGAGGCGATGGAAGCCACCGGACTGCCCATGTACCTGCATCCACGCGAGCCGGCCCCAAGCCTGGTCGGGCCATTCCTCGACTACGGCCTGTATTTCGCCGGTTGGGGGTTTGCGGTGGAGACCGGATTGCATGCGATGCGCCTGATCATGTCAGGCACCTTCGCGCGTTATCCGAGACTGAAGGTCATCCTTGGTCACATGGGCGAAGGCATACCGTTCTGGCTGCAGCGTATCGACAATCGCTATCTGCTCCAGGTCAAGATCGGTGCCGTCACCAGGCTGCCCCGCCTGCCGAGCGAATATTTCCTGGAGAATTTCGTCATCACGACCGCGGGGGTCACCTCGATGCCGGCACTGCGACTGAGCCTTGACGTGCTCGGCGCCGAGCGCATCCTCTTCGCCGCTGATTTTCCCTATGAGGACGATGCGGAAGCGGTTCGCTTTCTCGATGGCGCCGCGCTCACACCGGACGAGCGCGAACTCATTGCGCACGGGAATGCCGAGCGGCTGCTGGGGCTCAGTTGATCGTGGGAGCGACCGTGTCACCCCCAGCCTCGTTGACCGCCTGAGGTGACAATGCCGGATTTACACGCACGACATCCGTTCAGCGGCTGGTGATTGATGCGCTTCGAATTTGGCGAGCCACCCCGGCCTTACTCGAATGCGTCAAGGCTTACCGAGCGGAACGCAGTCATCCCAGGTCGAGCGCACGAAGTCGTGGCCTTCGCGGTAGATTGTCTCGAGGCTGTCAGCGAACTCCCGCCAGACCCGCGTCTTCCCGGCAAACTCAGGCGCGCTCGTGCTGAAAGCCTCGATGGTCAGCCATCCGTCATAGCCGATACGCCTGAGTTCGCGGAAGGTGGCGGTCCAAGGGACATGTCCACGCCCTGGAACGCCGCGATCATTCTCCGAGATGTGTACATGCCCGAGATGTCGTCTCGACGGCCCGATGGTCGATGGCGGATCGAGCTCCTCGATATTTGCGTGAAATGTATCATACATGCCGGTGATGGCCGGATGCGCGACGAGGTCGAGATAGGAGACGAGCTGCGACATCGTGTTCAGAAAGTGAGCTTCGAAGCGATTCATCGCCTCGATCGCGACACGCACGCCTCGCTTTGCCGCAAGGTCGCCCACGGCGCGATGAAAGGCGCAACCACGCTCGAATTCGATTTCGCTTGGCGGCCGTCCGGTGAATTCCCCGAGCGTCTGATGGATCGGGCCGACAAGGAGACGGCAGCGGAGCGCGGCCGAGCAATCAAGGACCCAGTCGAGATGCGCGACGCCCCTTCGCCGTTCGTCGCCGCTGTCCGAGAGAGGGTTGCATCCATGTGGCAGAACGGTCACCGCCGTGCGCTCGAGGCCGATATCGTCAAGCAAGGCGCCGAGCGCCCGGTATTCGTCCAGCGGGCCGGAGATAACCGGAATTTCCACGCCGTCGTAGCCGACCTCCTTGAGCGCCGCGAAGATCGGTTCTTGCGCGGTCGAACTCGACGCGCCCCAAAGTAACATATTGAAGCCGACCTTCAAGATGCTGCCTCGGAAGTTGAAGTCGCACCGCGTCGCGTTGCTCCACTCTCATCGTTGCAGTTGGACGAGGCTGCACGGGGTTCGCTCGGGACCACCGGGAGCAGCAGATGCGAGGGATGGCCCGCATCGTGATAGATCTTGTGCAACGTCGTTCGGCTGCTGGCGATATGGTAGGGGATGTACTCTACATTGGTCGCTCCCGAGACCCCGGTCGGCAGGTCGAGGCTGGTGATTTCAACGCAAATTCGATGGCCGGCCTTGAACAGATTGGCCGTCGCAAGGATTTCGACAGAATATTCGACGATCTCGCCTGGGGTCACCGGGCGGCGCGCTTCGCGGGTCAAGCGGTGCCACGGCTTCCACGGCAGGGAGCGATCTGGGTCAAGCGCACGCAGCGAGGCTTTCAGCCAGCCGCGGGTCAGCTCCCGCTCGGGTAGATCATCGGGCACCGCGCGCTCGCCTTCGCGGGCGGTTCGAACCGAGACATCGGGCCCGACGTCCTTGAGGATGATAATCCAGTTGGTGTCGTCCTGGTCGATCGAGGCCCAGAAATTGAAGACGATCGGGCCGGCCACAAGAAGATCGCGCGCCAGTGGTTCACTGAGATAGCGCAGCCTTGCGATGGTATTGGTCTGTGTCGGCGGCATCTGGACAAAGGCGTCGGGCGGCAGATCATCGTCGACGCTCCGGGCGAGGAATGGCTGCGCAGTGAGCCTCTCCCAGGAATTGAGAAAGAGCTTGGTCCATTGCGTTTCCGGTATCGGCCAATCGTCGGCCGTTCGCCATTCGTTGGCGCCCATGACCCAATAGGTCACGGGCGGCTCGCTGGCCAGCCCGCTGTCCTTGCCCTTCAACCAGTGATCGTACCAGCGCAGCATTTCGTTCCGCAGCACGCGCAACGGCCGATCCGGGTGCGACGGCCCGGTAAGGGCCAGCTTTTTCGACGAGTTCAGAAGGCGGAAGTAGTTCTGCGCTCCGCTGAGATGGATCTTGTACGTATATCCGTACCAGCCCGCGCCTGTGTAGACGGGGATATCGATCCCGATCACCTCTTGTTCTGCGTCAGTCGCAAATTGCTCGTGATCGTAGGGGTCGATCAGGGTGTCGAAGACCCGCGGCATATGCTGGCCTTTGAAGCCGAGCAGATGGAAGAGATGCGGATACATTCGGTAGTCGGGATTGTTCATCGCCTCGCGCCACAGCCGGTCGCGCTCTGGCGGCAGCTCGGCGGGGGCGCCCTTGGTCCCGTGCGCGCCGGAGAAATGATCCTGCAGATAACGGAACGCATGGATCACGCCACCCGGATATTCCTCGCGGAATCCGCCAAAGAGCCCATAAGCGCCGCGCGGATCGTATGGGAATATGGCCTTCAGATTCGGTGGATGCTGCCTCGCCGCATGGAATTGCTCGGCGGCGTAAGCGCCAATCCCGACCATGCCGATATTGCCGTCGCACCAGGGCTGCCTGGCGATCCACTGGATGAGATCGTAGCTATCCCAGAGACGCGAGCCACCGTCGCCGGACTTCCCCATGCCGCGCGGCGAACCGATCACGTGGATGTAGCCGCGCGACACGAAAAAGCGCGTATCGCCGGCCTCCATGTGGCCGACCCAGAGCGACGACCATGCTGGCTGCGGCGGAAAGGATCGCGGATATTCCATTCCTTGAATCTCCTTGCTGTGCGCAGCAAAGGCAAGGAGCACCGGGAATTTGCCCGACACCTCGGGGCGGTACACGTCGACAA
>Ga0307516_10007189_pt1 | contig 12850 bp, 15 predicted proteins | sample 19_EM_MG_FD_203310 | JGI IMG/M metagenome (GOLD analysis project Ga0307516, IMG submission 203310) | Populus trichocarpa ectomycorrhiza microbial communities from riparian zone in the Pacific Northwest, United States - 19_EM | ecosystem: Host-associated > Plants > Roots > Unclassified | place... | reverse complement strand
TGGTCACCTCCAAAAGTGTCAGGCCGCCTTTTCAGGCGACAGGACGGTTACAGAACTGCGGGTCAACAGACTTGCCTGCGCCTCTTCCCAGGTGGCGAGAACGCGCTCGCCGACACTGTAATTGGCGACGTCGAATTGGCTTTCCGAGAGTTGGGCCGATATCTCGGCGCCGCCGTGGATGGTTATGGCGACGCGGACATAGGTTCCCTGGTATTCGACCTCGTTGACGGTACCCTCGACCGATGGGCCAATGACGGTTTCGCCGGGGCGTTTCAGCATCAACCGGTCAACGCGAACGGCGTAGGTCTTGTCGCCGACGCCTATGACGTTGTGGCCGCCGATGAATTTTGCCGTGAATTCGGTCTTCGGATGGTTGAAGATTTCGCGCGGAGAACCCTGCTGTTCGATCCGGCCGCCATTCATCAGGACCACGATGTCGGCCAGCGCCATCGCCTCATCCTGTCCGTGCGTGACATGAATGAAGGAAATCCCAAGCTCCCGTTGCAGCTTTTTCAGTTCGGCCCGCATCCGCAGCCGCAAAAATGGATCAAGCGCCGAAAGCGGCTCGTCCAGCAGCAGGATCTGAGGCGATGTGATCAGCGCGCGGGCAAGCGCCACGCGTTGCTGCTGGCCACCGGAAAGCTGCCCCGGCAGCCGCGCCGCATAAGCCTGCATATCGACCAGCTCCAGCAACTTCCTGGCCTCGGCATGGCGCTCCGGCTTGTCCACGCCCTTCATCTTCAAGGCAAAGGCAACATTGTCGATGACGGAAAGATGCGGAAACAGGGCATAGGACTGAAACATCATCGCCGTGCTGCGGGCGGCGGGCGGCAGATTGGTGACGTTTTTCGGCCCGACAATGATGTCGCCGGAGGTCGCCGACTCATGGCCGGCAATCATGCGGAGCGTGGATGTCTTGCCACAACCCGAAGGACCCAGCAGGCAGCAATAGCTGCCCGCCGGAATCTTGAGGTCGATCGCATCAACCGCGGTTGTGCTGCCGTACTGCTTCGTCAATCGCACCAGTTCGAGCGCCGCCGCCGTACTCGTCATCCGCAACAACCCGCATGTTTACCCGGGCGACGTTGCTCGCCCCGCGACTACGCGAATGTATGCAACAGATGTGCCAAAAAGGAAGGCAGTTCTAGGCGAGACCGATCCCGGTTGGCATATTTTTTCGGCAGTAAAGCGCCGTATAAAGCGTCATCGGCGCATCAAGCGGGATGGTGGCGTCCGTCATGGGTGAGGCTGCGGGACCAAAACCAAAACATCGAAAACAACCCCATGCACAGTAGCCAAATGACTGACGGCATTGGTGTTTTCTGTTATCCCGAAAAAACAATTGACACGTCGGGCAAATCAGGGGCACGGATACATCGCCCGAAGTCTGTAAGCCGCCCGCGTCCTCCGGCACGCAGCCCTTGTACGGCTTGGGCTAGTTCTTTGCGCTCTCGGTTGACAGCTTCGCCTTGCAGGAAACCAGCAGCGTAAAAGCCCTGGCGTTGCGGGCGATATCAGCCGTCTTCAACTCGGTTTTGGAATCGGCCGTCTGGTACGACACCGCGCTGTTATCGAGGAAATCCCTGAGCGCGCCGGTCTTGATGGCGAAATTGATGTTCTCGGGGATGTTGCCCGTCGCCTTGATGATCTTCAGCGCATCGAGCTTTGCTGCGACCACGCCGACGACTTCACCGCTCGCGGCCAGCAGCGGCCCGCCGCTGTTGCCCGGCTGAACCGCGGCGCTGATCTGCAGGAAGCGGGTATCGTTCAGGATGCCGCTCAGCGAACTCACGATCCCGGTGGTGACGGTGAAGTCGGACGTCAGCAATCCGCGAAAGGGATAACCGATCGCGACGACGCTGTCGCCGGATCGAACCGCCTTGTCCTTGATAACAGCGACTTCCTTGAAGGTGCCGGGCGCCTGGAGCAAAGCGAGGTCGTTGGTTCCATCGCTGGCAACGACACGCAGTGTGACCGGTGCTTCACCGGTCAGGCTGCCCTGGATATCGCCGACACACCCCTCGATGACGTGCGCGTTGGTGACGACGTGACCGCTGCTCGATACCACAAAACCGGTCCCGGTCTGATTGCCGGTTCTTTCGGGCTTGCCCGGTGCGGCACCCGGCGCCGCGGGTCCTGCCGCAGCGACCTGTTTCGGCGCCGCCACCGAAAAATCCCCGGCCGCGGCAAGGCCGAACTGCTTCACCTTGGCGACGCAATTTACCAGGGATGGAAGCAATTGCGCGGTCTGGTCGAGCTTGAACTGGAACAGGTGCCCCTGGGTATAGGCGGTCATCCCCTTGGCTTTGCGGAATTGCGCGATCAGCGCCGAATTGTCCGGCATCGGCACCTGGAGCAATTTGTCGGCGAGCGGCACGCCATGCACGTTGAACGGCGCCTGACCGTCGAATGTCAGCGCGATCGGGAACGCCCGGTCGGTCTTGAACGCCCATTTTTCGTGGGCAAATCCGAGGGTCCATCCCGCCTTGTCGTTGATCGTGACGACGAAATAAACGCCGCTGTCATATTGGGCGCCGGCGGCACAATGCGTGAAGGCGCCGCTCTGATCGTTGGTATAGGCCCCACCCTTCCAGTTGCCGACATTGATGGAGCCATAAGGCCCGCGTGCGCTGGATGTTGAAGGCGCCGCAATCAGGCACACCGCTGCAACTAACGCTCCGATAGCAATTCTCATAACGCTCTACTCGAATGAACGGCCATCATAAGAGGCTTTGAAATTTTTTCGCAAGAGGAGCGCGTGTCCCTGGCACTCTCTGCTGCGCTCCGTGGAGACAGCAACAGGCTCGCCCGAATTTACCGCCTCGTCTCACGCTTCAAACTCGGACTGTTCCTATTTTGTTCTTTTGGCCAAAGTGTGATGGTCCGTTCAAATAAGGCGGGAATTATGGGGTAGCTCGCCTGATCTCGGTTTGTTGTACAGCTCTTAATAGTCACCGCGAGGGGCGGGGTTTGATTTGCCCTACTTAGACACCATGTTAAGATGGTACGAATAATCACGGAGATGTGATTTGCCTGATTCGCCAAGCGTGACCCGAATCACATCTTGCGGCCCCTGAGCGAATATGATTGCAATAGCCACTCCGGGGGCGCGTTCACGGTTTGGTGACTTAGTTGAACTATCAACTACTGTTCAGAGTCTCCTCAGTACTCTGAGCCAATTCGCCAGTCTGAGAACATAGACAGAACGAAAAAGTCATGAAGCAGGTGTCATTCGCAGGGACGATTCGCTCCACTACGCGCGATGGTCGTAGCGGTGTCGTCGCATTGGACCAAAATGTTCGGGACGCACTCGGCAAGGAGTTCGCGGTGATCTCACCGGACACTCGCGGCCGAATCGCGTTGATGAACGGCGTGGGCCAACTTCAGACCGGCACCCACGTTCAGGGCACCGCTGTGGACGGTAGCGAGGCCTTACGAGCGCTATCGATAAAGGCCGGTTGAGTCCTTTCCGGTGGCCGCGGCCTATCACTGGGTAGATGCCGCCAACATTAGCGGCTCAATTTCTAACAAGACGCTTACAGCGGAAATTGGCAAGCCGGCTGCAAATTCAGCAGTCGGCAAGCTCCGTTTTGTAAGTGGAGCCAAGCGGCTGATCCCTTCATATGAATGTATGGAGATCGGCGACATTATTCTTTCCGGGTACCCTAAAAAGAAGAACGGGAAGGATAAGTGGCACCCAGTTAGAAGCAGCCAAATCCGCCAAGGGTGCGACGCGACCAGTTGCCGGTGGACGCACGCGATGTTGTACGTCGGGGAACTTCACGTAATCGAATCCAACAAGCCTACATCACTGCGGACGGGCGTAACCCTGGCTCCACTTACGCGGGACGCTCACAGCAGAGAATTTCTAATCCTTCGATACAAGGGTGAGGACTTTCCGGCAAGGCGAGATGATATCGCCCGCTACGCGCTCATGAGTCCTTATCTAACCCCGCGACGCTATGACGTCAGAGGCGCCATGGCGTCTCACTTTCGCTGGCGACCGAAGGGCGCCGACCATTCAGAGCGCATTTTCTGCAGTGAATTCATCCTTGAATGTTATGGTGTCCAAGGCCCTTTTCTAGTCAAGGAATTCCTAGCCGTCACCGAAGGCGCAAACTCGTTTTTTCTTCCCGCCCACCTGGCGGTTGACGATCGTTTCGAGAAGATTGCGATGCGGTACTTCGAGCTAGATTGAAGTGCAGCCTATGCCGCTAGTCGTATTTGACGCTCTTCGCGCGCTTCAAAAGCGTCGATCATGTCCACTACATCTGTTAGCTGCCAAACACGCGTAGTCACGCCAGCGGCCTTTGCGGGAGTGGTTTTCAGCGTCTGATTCACGCGAACAAAATTGTAGAACATGGCGTGCAATGCGACGGCGCACGCATGGTTTTCAATCTTCTTAGAGAAGCCATTGGTTAGCCGGGTGAAGCGGCGCATTGACATACGCATGGTCAGGTTCTGCCGTTCTACAAATGACGTGCTGATATGGTCCGGATCGGGGCGGCCAATCATCGGCTTCTTTTGCGCGCCAATGCATTCAGCCGGGCTGTAGCGTCGCTCTGGCGACTTAGAATGATCCTGCCCGTATATCTTCACTAACATCGCATAGTCGATGCCGCCCCCCAAACGCTTCGCCAACGGCCTTGAGATAGGCGCGATGGCCGTCGCTGGTAAGTTGGACACGATTGGCAAGACGTTCGGCGAGGTCGTCAATGAATTCCCGTGCAGCGCCATAGCCGCGATCTCCAATGTAGAAGCTGGCAATAAGCTTGGTGTCGGCATCCAAGGCGACCCACGTCCAAACGTCGCCCGCGTCACGCGAGACGACTTTGGCCTTCGCCATGTTGAGGTGCTTGACCTGCACAAAGCTCCAAATTTCATCCACCTGAATCCGCTTGGACGGCAGATGGCGCAAGACCCGATCCTGATAGGCCGCGCTGGCGCGACCGGCATCGACCAAGAGCTTGGTCACGGTGTTCTTGCCCGCGCCGGTCAAGCGCGTGATGGCGAATGGAACTACCTTCACAGAGCAAGTGAAGGATGCGGGCGCGTTCTTCTCGGGACAGCTTGTTCATAACGACAACTTAATCCAGAATGCTTGAGCGATCAAGCATAGTGTCAATAAATAATGGCAACACCCGGTCGCCCCGCAGCCCCTTGACGGGACTCAGGTTTAGGACCGGATTTGACAGCCCGATCAATAAGTTATATGGGATAAAGCAGGTTAGGCCCCGATCCCGAGACGGCGAATCTCGAAATCAGGGCCGAAACCCAAGCTAGATTATTATCATGTACCACCTCCTCCCCGACTTCACGGGGGAGTTCTGCATCACAGGCGCTGCGCGGTCCCTTGCCAGGATTTACCGCCAGCGCCTGAATTCTTAGGCGTCCTCCGCCTCTGGCTCCGCGTCGCTGCGCCCGCCAAATTTCACCGACTTAGGCAGTCCAGCTTTGTCTGCGACCTTGCGCCATTTCCTGCGGAATTCTGAACCCATCCACGGCAACCCAGTAGTTTCGCAGATGATCATTGGGCCGTTGCGTTTCCACGGAGGAACGCGGTTGACCTCTTCCATAATCGAGTAGTAGCGCCTGAGATCGCGGGCAGCCGACTGAGCCTTCCCATTACTGGTGATCGTCGGCCGGAAAATCATATTGTCATCGATGTCGGACCACCTGATCCCGCCAACCCACTTTAGGCCGTCCTTCTTAATCTCCGAGTCTCCAGGCTCGCTCTCTGGCACCCACTCGCCAATAATGTCGATCTGCCACAACATCGGGAGTTCGTATTGAATGGCTTGGGCTAGGGCGATGGAGTCCCAACCGAACTGCTCGCGCGCGGTGGCGCGGATCAATCTGGCCTGTTCGATCGTAAGTCGTTCCATCTTCTTTTTTGAGGGCTCAAACCGCATGTTACTAAGAAGAGAACTAAGTCGAATGCTGGCGTCATCGTTTAGGACAACCGCTCCGAAACTGGCCAGTAAGCGAAGCTTTGCGATTAACGACCGACCCATGGAAACTTTGCCATTGGCCGCCCAGTTTTCATCATAGAAAGATCTGATCTTTTCGGCGCTCCAATCCGCAATGCGCTCTGGACCAACATCCTTGATGAGACGCTTGAGCGCTTGGTCGTAGTTTCCGCGAACGGAGTGTTTCAATTGGAAATAGGGAGAGCGTTCGTCCGTCCAGTAGGCGTTAATCAAGCCCGCCACCGTGCCGTCGAAAGAAGCTTGCACAGCGGGTTCAGCGGCTAATTCCCACGGCATGGGGGGAGCGGGTGCAGGAGCCGGAATTGGGTTCGGGGCTAGCGCCGCAGCCGGAGCAGAGACATGAGAGAGCGGTGGCGACGCCGGGGAGTTGTTAAACGCGACTGGAGCGAACGGCTGCGAAAGAGCCGACCCGAGGAAAAGCTGTTTGGCGGCAGCGATCATCGCCAAGCGCGCCTTCAGGCGCGCCTCTTCCTCCTCCAATTGCCGCAGTGTTAAAACTGGCTCGTCGCTCATTGCGACGGTCTAAGGCCGATTCTCAGGGAAGTAAAGCTACCATCCGCAGTGTCTAGCAGACAGTAAGCCAAAAATTACTTGCCCCATCGCTTTGCGGCGGCTTTTTTGGCAATTTCTGACCGCTTTTCCGGAGAAAGGCTCTCAGCGCGTGCTTTGCCGCCCTTCAAACCGCCACGCCTTCCTAAGGCGACCGCCGCAGGGTCCTTCTTGGGTTCATCGGTGTCCGACTCTTCGCCGGTGGCGATGCCGATTATCCTCTTAGCAAGCTGATTTGGGTCCGTTGGGTGCTTCGCCACGGCATTCTCCTGCATGAGCGGTCATGCACAGAATATGCCTCAACACTGCGGAACGCTAGGCGTGGCCCGAAATGCCACAATTGAACGGACCCATTACCAGCCAAAGCGAGTCAACCCGGAAGATGATGCGACGATGGAGGCACGGATTTATCACCACGTGCCGACTGAAGATCGCGGATAGCAAAAACGCTCTAACTTCCATTCTTGAGGAGGTGAAGGGCGTCCGCATGCAGACCTGCTGTTGCCGAGGCTATGACCGGGCCGCCCTCTTCGGCCCGTCCGCCGTCAATCCGCGTCACCACTCCGCCCGCTTTTTCGATGATCGGGATCAACGCGACGATATCGTAGGGCTGGAGCGAAGGTTCGACCGCGAGGTCAATGCGGCCCGCAGCGAGCATTGCCATGGCGTAGCATTCGCCGCCGTAGCGGGTCATCCTGACGGAAGCGGCCAGGCGATCGAAGCCTTGCTTGAGTTCACCATGATAATGCTCGGGCGAAGTCGTATGCAGGATGGCGCGCGACAATGTGCCGACGTCACGTGTGGACAGTCGCTCGCGTTGAGCCGCACGTTCGCACCAAGCCCCATCGGGGGTGGCCCAGAAACGCTCACCCGTGAAGGGCTGGCTCATCATTCCGAGTTCAGTTCGGCCATCGACGGTGAGACCGATCAGCGTGCCCCAGACAGGAAGGCCACAGATGAAGGGACGCGTCCCATCCACCGGGTCCAGCACCCAGCGATAGCGGCCGCTTCCGGTCTGACCGAGTTCTTCACCCAGAATGGCATGGTCGGGATACTCGGCTTCGATCGCCGCTCGAATCGCAATCTCGGCTTCCCGGTCAGCCTCTGTCACCGGGTCGAAGGTGTAGCCCTCCCTAAACTTGGAATCGACGGCGAGGTTGGTTCGAAAGCGCGGCAAGGTTTCGCGATCGGCGACATCTGCCAGTCGGTGAAGGAAATCGGCGCTCGGCAGTTTGGGCACAAAATATCTCCATTTTTACACATTTAGCGCCGTCCTAGTTCTGATTGACGCCAACTTACGACCGTAAACATGCATAATCGTGCATTTACAAGATTGAACGTGAATGATACAGCGCGGCCCATGAACAACACACTTCCCCTCGCTCGCCGCGACGTCATTGCTCGCCGACTGGATGATGGAAACTCTGTGGTTGCTGCCGACCTGGCCGCAGAGTTCGACATCTCCGAAGACGCGATTCGACGTGATTTGCGTGCGCTTGCGGCCGAAGGACGCTGTCGCCGCGTCTATGGCGGCGCCTTGCCGCTTTCGCCGGCCTCGACGCCAATCGAAGTGCGTACTGGCGAGAAGCAGGAGAGCAAGCGCATGCTGGCCATCGCCGCGATCCCCCTCATTGAGCCCGGCGAACTGCTGTTTCTCGACAATGGCAGCACAAATCTGGTGCTGGCGAACATGCTGCCCACCGGAATGGGCATCAGTGTTGCTACCAACTCGGTCGCCATCGCTGCCGCCGTGCTGGCCCATGGCGACATCCCCCTCACGCTGGTCGGCGGTACGGTCAACGCGGAAATCGGCGGATGCATCGACGTTGCCGCCGCGCGCGCCGTCCAGCAGCTCAATTTCGACCGCGCCTTCCTCGGAGCTTGTGCGGTATCCCTTGGCGAAGGCGTGGCAGCGTTCGATGCCGACGATGCGGCCTTCAAACGCATTGTGATGGAAGTGAGCCGCCATACCGTTGTGATGTCCACGACCGAGAAGCTCCAGACTCGCGCGCGATACCGCGTCGCGCCGCTCGACAGCCTCGACGCTCTCGTCGTTGAGCATGATGCCGCCATCCACGCACCCGATCTGATCGCCGAAGCTGCGACTGCGATCGTCACGGCGTCGGCCAGCAATTGACGCGCCGCCGTCCCGGCCTCCCCCGATGAATGTTTCCCCTGAGCACCTGATGTCACGCGACGATGCCCCCGCGCGCCTTGCCACGCGTCTTGCTTTTCTCGTCGCCGGTTTTGGCATGGCGTGTTGGGCACCTCTGGTTCCCTACGCCAAAGCGCGCCTGGCCGTTGATGACGGCGTGCTCGGGTTGCTGCTGCTCTGTCTTGGCATCGGCTCTGTGATGGCAATGCTGGTAACGGGCATGCTCAGCTCCCGGTTTGGCACTCGCCCCATCATCCTGGCGGGCGGCATCGGGCTTGCCGCCATGCTGCCCTTGCTGGCCGTCGCATCTACGCCGGTCACCCTTGGCTTGTCGCTGCTGTTGTTCGGTGCATCCTTAGGCTCGCTGGATGTCGCGATGAACATTCATGCCGTCGAAGTGGAGCGAGGCGCCGGACGTCCGCTGATGTCCGGTTTTCACGCGCTTTTCAGCATCGGCGGATTTGGCGGCGCCGCACTCGTGACGCTGCTGCTGTCCGCCGGCACCGCGCCGATTCGCGGCGCTCTGATCGGCTCCGCGCTGATGGTGGTGGCTATCGTCCTGGCTGGGCCGCGCCTGTTGAGAACCAAGGCACTTGAGGGAGAGCCGCACTTCGCGCTCCCGCGCGGAATTGTGCTTGTCCTCGCCGGCCTGACCGCGATTACCTTCCTTGCCGAGGGCGCGTTGCTCGACTGGGGCGCCCTGCTCATCAGCAGTGATGGTCTCGTTGACGTGAAGCAGAGCGGCGTTGGCTACATGCTGTTTTCCATCGCCATGACGGCCGGACGCCTGACGGGCGACGCGTTGACGGCCCGCATTGGCGATCGCGCAAGTGTCTTTTGGGGTGGATTGATCGCGATTGGCGGATTCGTCGTGCTGTTGACGGCGCCGATCGCTGCCGTTGCACTGGCCGGCTTCATCCTGATCGGACTTGGCGCGGCCAACATCGTGCCTGTCCTGTTCCGTCAGGCGGGAAATCAGACAGTCATGCCGGCGGGTCTTGCCGTCGCGGCCATCACCACGACGGGCTATGCCGGTGTTCTCATCGGTCCTGCAGCGATCGGCTTTGTGGCCAAGCTCGTTGGGCTTCCGGCTTCGTTCTGGATGCTTGCCGGACTGTTCTGCTTTGTTCCTCTATGCGCAGCACTCGTGGCGCGACGAGCGTGACAGCACCCGCACAGGCGCTTTCCAGGCGTGCGGCTTACCCCTTGGCCATCGCTGCTTACGCACGCTGGCGGTTGGCTTTCGACGGCCTTGAATTCGCAGGCTCTCCGATCGCGGGATTGATGGCCAACGACGCTCCGGCGATACCCCCGGCTTCATAGGCCGTCGGCGACACCATGCGGCCGGTGCCGCGCGGCGTCCGCAGATTCAAGTCAAGCTTGCCGAACTCGGCATCGACGATCGAAGCCTTGATGACAACGAGGCCGCGGCCGGAGCTGTGGTTCACCTTGTCGCGGCCGGCCTTCATCGCTGTCAGCTTGCCCGCTATCGACGCGACCATTCCCAGCGCAAACGAGGCGTTCGCCAGATGCCGCTCGTTGTGCCGGAACCGCCCATAGTCGGGTGAGGTCTTGTAGCGGCCGAGCTCGGAGCGGACGGCGGTGTCGATCAGTTCGGTCAGGTAGTGCGCGCCTTCGATATCCGTGCGAAGACCGAAGAAGACATAGCGGCTCTCGCCAGCCTCGTTCTTCTCGCGCCAGACCCGGCAGTCGCAGAACTTCGCAACGGCGCCGATGCAGTCGTCGAGCGGGATTCGCTTCTTGCGGTGGGTCTCATACGCGCGGCGCTCGCAAGGCGCCTCGCGAATGTCGATATCGGTCAGCGACAGGTCGTAGCGATCGAGCAGCTCGGCGACTTTGGCGGCGGCGGACAGCGCCTCGTCCTCGGTGCAGCCGTTGTCGATGGTCTTTGCGCGCAACGCCTGGATGCGCATCTTGAGCTTGTCGAGCGCAGCGAGATTGGAGTTTTGATCCACTGATACGTTACCATAGGAAGGGCCGGCCACACTGACGCCCCGGCGGCCGAATGGCGGAGAGAGTGCCAGTCAATCCCTATTGATGTACAGGCTGTGCTTCGCTCGGAAGGGAGAAACCTACTGTCCTTGCTACCAGCAATATGCTCACAAATCCGGCCCAATGTTGGCTTCGCTCCGTGAGCGATTTCCATTGCCTCCCGATCGCCAACGGTGTCCTGGAGCCACTTCAGCGTCGGGATTTCGATCATGTCGGCGATATATAGTCGACGAATACATGGGCAATCCGTCTCGTCGACACGGGCTGGCCCTCCGCCGATTACCGCCCCGCCGACCGGCCGACGCTGCCATAGAGGTGCTGGGCGGGGGAGAGCCGGCCTGCATCCCGTGCGGCGGAATGCAGGCCGGGGTGGCGTGACCGGGAGGAGAAATCACCCACCTGCCGCCATGCACGGCGGCTCTCAACAGACGACATTTGGCGAAAGTGGCGCGTGGCGTAACGCCGGCCGCTCCAACAATTCGCGACCGATCGTCGCGCGCATTTCAGAAAGATCGACAAAGCTGTCGGCCTGGCGGCGCAACTCGTCCGCGATCATCGGTGGCTGGCAAGCTATGGTGGAGACCACTGTTACCCGCACGCCGCGACGCTGCAGCGCTTCCACCAGGGAGCGGAAATTGCCATCCCCGGAGAACAGAACGATCTCGTCAACATGGGCTGCAATCTCCATCGCGCCGACCGCGAGTTCGATGTCCATGCCCGACTTGATCTTGCGGCGGCCGGCGGCGTCGACATATTCCTTGCTGAGCTTGGTAACGGCGGTGTAGCCGTTGTAGTCAAGCCAGTCGACCAGCGGGCGGACCGAGGAATAGGCCAGGTCCTCCAGGATCGCCGTATAATAGAACGCGCGCAGCAGATTGCCGCGGCTGTGCATCTCCTTCAGCAGCTTCCTGAAGTCAATGTCGAAACCGAGCGCCTTTGCGGTGGCGTGAAGATTGGCGCCGTCGATGAACAAGGCGGTCTTCGATTGTGCGTTCAACATGAATTTTTCAATCTGTTGCGGTCGGGTACGGACGATCTCCAAATCAGAGAATCTGCAAATCAAAATGCAGAAGCGAATGCGGCGAGACGAACAGAAGCCGCGCTATCGTTTTGCCCCCGCTTTCACCGGGACTTGCAATAGCGCAGGACAGTCTTTTCAGGGCCGGTGCAGAGTTCGAAAAACGTAACGCTCGCCTGCACGAAGGTCAGGTAATTGCGACAGGAAGCCAGGAGACCAAGATGAACCAATTCAACGCCAGCTTCCCATACGCCTTCTTCCAAGGCGCAGCTTGCTCGCTCTCCCTGGATAAACAGCGACTCGAAGCCGCGACCACCGCGCCGACCCAGGGCTCCAGGCTGGGTGCCGTTCGAGGAGTAGACCAGTCGCAGGCGCGGCTTCATCTCAATCTCCACTGCAAGCGAGAACTGCCGTCTTGTTCACGCATGCCAAGCCTAATGGACAGCCGACCGGGCAGACCATTGCACGGAAGTTGCTTCGGGCCGTACGTTGGTTGGGAGGCCTATACCGAGGTATAGGGTCGCCTGCCTTGGCCGTTCCACAACCTCCGTATAGGTCTCCGACCCCTTTCGATGCCGGCCGCTAACCTCCGTATAATTGAGCTTCAATCTCAATCATTTAAGTCCAAGCCTGCCTGCATCTGCTGCCTTCCGGCGGCATCTGACGGCGAACAAGATCTAGGCGGGGCACACGCGAGGGAAAAATGCACGACGGTTCGCAGGATTCTTGGAACGGCGAAGAAAAGCGTTGCGCGGTCTGCCACGGAAAGTTTGGCCTGATACGGCACTACGTCTGGCGATCCGCCCTGTGTTCAAGGAAGTGCCTTGATCGCTTCAAGGCGCGTCGAGAAGGCGACAACAGATGGATTCACTGGTTTCGAGCCGCCTGATGACTAGGCGCCAGATCAATTTCGTCTTGGTGAATGACAGAACACCTATCTCACCTTCGCTGTGTGTGATGTGCTGCAAGCCCGTCGGCATCGGCTATCTGCGGGAAATCGTTACGCGGCTCGCCTACTGCGATCCTGGCTGCTACGCCAATCACCGCAAGAGTGCCTTGTTCTCCCGGCCTCCCTTGGAGCGCGTAACGGCTCACGAAGCCACGTCTCAGACAAGCATGGTTTGA
>Ga0307516_10007188_pt1 | contig 12851 bp, 14 predicted proteins | sample 19_EM_MG_FD_203310 | JGI IMG/M metagenome (GOLD analysis project Ga0307516, IMG submission 203310) | Populus trichocarpa ectomycorrhiza microbial communities from riparian zone in the Pacific Northwest, United States - 19_EM | ecosystem: Host-associated > Plants > Roots > Unclassified | place... | reverse complement strand
TGCTGACTCTTGCTTTGCGTTCTCTTCCAGCTTTTTTACCTGGCGTGTGCTGCCTGGAAAGCACTTCAAGCGTGCTTTCGATTGGCCTGTGTAGCGTTCTCAAGAATCCTCGGTATGATCTCGAATCTCATCGCCGCGCTTTACCAGGTGCTGACCACGGTCGCATGTAGATCTCGTAGGATGCCTTGGTCGGACTGCCCTGGAACTCTGGGTGCGTTTTACTTCCTCATTTCACTTATACGTGGTACTCACTGGCCCCTATTCAGGATACCATGGCCGACTACGATTTCCTCCCCGTCCCTCACATCCCCCAACCACGCTACTCGCCATCATCCTCTTCCACTTCGCACGCTGTTGTCCGACGCTACCCCAAGAAACCCCTTCGCAACGTCTACATCTCAGGCGAACGGGTTGGCGAGAGGTTGACACCGATACTAGAGGAACACCAAACTCGTCAGGCGGCTCATCATATGCCCCCACACACCTCCCCCCCTTCCACATGGTATTCTTCATGGACCGCCACCGCGTCGACCCTCGCCGTCGGGTCCCCTGACCCGCTCGGGGAGATTACCGACTCCTCCGAAACGGCCGCACTCAAGCTTAGGGTATCCCAGCTCGAGGCCACAGTGGAGGAGTTGAAGCGTTGCGTCGATATTCTGACTGCGGGCAAGCAAGGTGTGTCAATTCCATCAATGGTTCATGGCCCCTGGTGATCATTCTTATACAGGTACAGACGCGGTCGCCGGTACAACAACGACCGTTACCGTCAAACCACCCCCTGTCCATAGTCCCGCTCCCTCCCTCAACCCCAATATCGCCCTCCCACCTTCCACACAGCCCCCGTCCCCATCTCTACTCCCTACCGACGAATATTCCACCCCACTCGCCGCATCGAGATCATGTACGTTCATCAATCACTTGTTGTGCAAATCCGTTTTGTTCACCGGTCTTCTCAGTCGACGCAACTATCAACACTCGAGAGAGGCTCAGATCCCTTGTGGAATTTATCACGGAAGGAACCCGGGAAACTGATCAAGTGATCTCCAACATGCGGAACCTCCTCGCTGGGGTCGATGATACAACATTTGAAGACCCAGCTCCACCGACCCCAGGACCAACACCAAGACCCCCCGGCGAGCGCCTCCTCCCGCCCTCCTCAGCTACCCCCATCTCACCCTCCCCTTACCCCTCCCCCTCTCCGTCCCCCTCCGCTCGTCTGGATCGACCCTTGCGAACGCCCGTCGTCCGTCGGACAAGGGACATTTCTTCCCCATCAGCCATCGACCAAATCGGTGAAACGGTCAAGGACTTCCCTGGAACTCCCAAGTACAATGGTATGGTCTCCTCGATTACTGGTGCCTTTGACCCCGCTTAACCTCTATCAGTGACTCTGGACTTCATGGATCTCTCGGGCGTCCCGTGTTCGACCCCTTTGCGATCGGCGAGGGAGGTTGCGCAAACAACCGTGCAGTCCCCCTCGTTCTTCGGTACCCTCAAATGTAGGCCGCTTATCCACCTACTTCGAGAACTTTCTAACAATCATTCGCAGCTGATTTCGGTCCTCGAGGTCTGCCCACTACACCAATGTTCAAACCTGTCGAGGAGGCGGGAACGAAAGCGCACCCAGCTAGTCGAGCGACCTCTAGACTCTCCAAACTCAAACACCCGACGCCCGCGCGTGACCTCCTCGCCAGACTTCGTGAGCGTCCTGTGAAGTCATCCTATTCATCTCCCTCCCGTGCTATGACCGAGTCACCCCTCGGCCCTCGAAGGGAAGGGAAGGGAATGGCTAAAGCGACGAAGCTTTTGGAGGACATGTCGGACTGGATCACGGACCGCCGACGAAAGAGGAACGTTCCCCTTGACTCTCGACCCTTGTACCGGAATCGCCCAGGATGAACACGTCGGTATTCACTCGGCTGGCGCTCTTATATGACTCTTTCTACTGTGGCTTCTCTCGTTATACCCCTCTGTCTCTCGTGCTGGTCTCCCTCTGGTTGATATCCCTTCCGGGCTTGTGCGACGTCATCTCGGTCTTCATCTTGCGTATCGGCTATCTGAACGAGCTGTCACCTATCTTGGTCTCTATTTCTCGGATCGTAATGTCTTACTCGTAACTACTTCCATACCCTACATACCTCTCCACTCTGCTTATTCAATACATCGGCATCTCAATTGCGCCTCAGTTCCCATTTTTGTTTGTGTGATGGGAAATTATTTCCATATAAAGACTGACGGCGGGATCCAGGACAGCCAGTTGGCGATCGACATCGGAGTGCAACCGACGGCGACCCCGAAGACAATCCCCGTTTCTCCATCGGAGGTATCCCAACGAATATCGTGACTCCTTCAACGAACCTCGCTCACTCGTCGTCGGTACCATAGGGCCTCGGTCATGGAGCCCCCTCTGATGCCGCCAGTACCGGTGAACGGGACGAACGGAACCCACGATGGACTACTCGAACCTACCACGCAATTCGACGTTTCTCTCTTTCGATCCTACCTATCCGCCTTACTTCCGCCTGTGGTTGGGGCGTTACCAGAAGAATTGGACGATCTCTTCGAGTCGAGTGACTTTCACGAAACCGTGTCAAAGTTCGCGGCGGAAGGCTCCGACGTAATCTACGTTGTGAAACGGCGGGTTGACCTTGAAGGTTCGGTGTTTTGCGATATGCTTTTTTTTGGTTACGAGTTGCAGTTTATTGATTTGAATTTGGACCGGTTGGTGGTTGGGCTTACAGATGAGGGAGCGTCGACTCTCACGTATCAGCTTACAACACAGCTCGCTTACCACCCTTCGAACGTGACGACGCTGGCTTTGATCAAACGAACACCGACTCTCGATTCCACGGCTCCGTTATCCTCCCAACTCCATTTCCTGAACCTCTTTGGCGGAGAAGAAACACCGTATGAGAGTTTACACGCGGTGGTCAGTTGGGGAGTGAAGCCGTGGTTTGACGCTTTCGTTGGCTCGCGGGGCGGCGTGAAAGACAACGATAGCAAGATGGGTACGTCACATCCGGCGATCCAACCGAACGAAAAAATAACCAAGTGATTACCTCGCGTTTTAGGGATTCCCATGACCAAGAGGAAATTCGCGGAGCTCGAGTTGTCTCTGCTCCATCTACAGCAAAACGTCGAGATTCCGGAAACGCACTTGATCATTCATCCCGTGATTCAGAAAGCCGTCGAACAGGCTCAGGGCAACGGAACGCGACCAAGCATCAACAACATCCCCCAGAAACTCCTGAGCGACAGCACGTTCTTGAATGCCCTGCATTCTCACGTTAACCAGTGGATCAAGTCCATCCAGGCCGTGACGAAACTGAGTCGAGATGTGGCTTCTGGGACAGCCTCTCAAGAGATCAATTTCTGGCTCAGTTTGGAGAGAGCTCTTGAAGGCATCGAAGCCCAACTTCGCAGCGAAGACGTTCTCATGATCATGGACTGTCTCCGGAACGCGAAGCGGTATCACGCCACCGTCAGTTTCATCGCCGATACCGGTCTCAAAGAAGCTACCGACGTCGGTATGTTCCATATATTTACGCACGCTTGGTTTTTAGAACTAATGCCAAGTCCACTACAGTGCACAAATACAACCAGCTGATGAAAGATTTCCCTCTGAACGAGCTGCTGTCCGCCACGGACCTTGACAAGATCCAGGAGTCTTTGACGCTCATTTTTGGTCACATCAATCGAAAACTTCGGGTCGCTCCATACCCTATCCGCCGTGCTCTCCCACTCGTCGAGGCCATCTCACGGGATTTCAACGAACAACTCACCCGCGTGCTCACCTCCCACCGACTCCTTTACACCCCTTATGACACCTTTGAACGCCTCCTGACGCAAGTCATGAATATCTTCCGAACTTGGGACGACTCGATGAAAGGCTTCACCGACGTTGCCCGTGAACTGACCAGGAAACGATCAGAAAAGTTCATCCCGATCAAGGTCGTGCCCGCTCACGACAAGTTGCAGGAACGGACGAGGTATTTGAAGGAGTGGAGGAAGCAGCACGAGCAGCTGGCGGTGATGACTGGTCCTACGAAGGGGTTGGGAGTCGGTATGGAGGTTGGAGGGATCGATATGGAGGAAGAAGTGAAGGAGGCGTACGAGGTCATGAAGCGCATCGATGTTCTCGACGTCTCTGTCGGTATGTGTCCCCTTCCAGCTCCCCGACGCGTTTTTTTTGTTGACCGAGTTGCGTGATAGAGGGAACTGAGATTTGGGTCACCGCCGAGAACGCGTACAATGAACGCGTGGCTAGGGTAGAGAACCAGATTATCGCCCGTCTCAGGGATCGATTGGGGACGGCGAGGAATGCCAACGAGATGTTTAGGGTGTTCTCAAAGTTCAACGCCCTTTTCGTTCGTCCGAAGGTATCAGACGACCAAAGTTCTACGTTGATGTCGTGGTGCTAAGTGGCCTCTTAGATCCGTGGAGCCATTCAAGAATACCAGACCCAGCTCATCGATACCGTCAAAGAAGATATCAAACGGTTACACGATAAGGTCCCGTCTCTCCTTTGTTTTTCCGGATACAAGTGCGCTGACTTTCCCTTCCGCGAATAACAGTTCAAGACACAGTACCGATCTTCTGAGGCTTACCATATGGCCCAAATGCGAGACCTTCCTCCGATCGCCGGAGCGATTATCTGGGCCCGACAGATCGAGAATCAGCTGCTGACGTATATGAAACGCGTGGAAGACGTCCTCGGAAAAGGTTGGGAGCTGTACGCCGAAGGTCAGAAACTTCAAGCGGAATCAACAGCCTTCGTCAGGAAGTTGGACGCTCGACCCGTTTTCGACGCTTGGCTCCAGGATATCAACCGACGAGGGATGGGTGTTACCGGCCGGCTGTTTGAAATCGTCAGGTTGCGTGGTGGAGGATACCAGCTCGCGGTGAACTTTGACCCTCAGATCATCACGTTGTTCAAGGAAGTTCGGAACTTGCTATGGTTGGGATTCCAGGTCCCACATGGTATCACGAACATGGCGAAAGACGCGAAGAGGGTGTACCCGCACGCCGTCAGTTTGATGGAGACGGTTAGGATGTATGGGCAGACGCTGGACCTGGTGGAAAACAACAAGGACATCGAGTGGCTGGTGGCCGAATACAGGAATGAATCTCAGAGGATGGTTTCGAGAGGTAGGCACTTGGAATCTGCCGCGTTATAGCGCTGACTCCGGGGCAGGTATGAACATCCGATGGGATCATTTCGTCAGTCAGTTCGATGGTTCGAGATATATTCCGGGCTCTGAGGCTCGGGACAATCGACACATTCAATTCGTCAGGGAGTTTGCGTCTGTCGTCTCGGTGTTACAGGTAAGGGATCTCGTGCCCCTTGTTGTCTGAGCGACTCACGAATGTGACGCCAGGACAAAACCAACAACGTTATCGACCTGTATAAAGAGATATCACGGGCGGTGGACGATCTCGCGACCTGCTCGTATGCCACCGAGGCGTTCACGGAGCTACTGAACCAAATCCAGGCTGCTGTGCGTAGTGGTTTGTCGTTTGACGAGACTTATCTCAACCCCTTCGGCAGATCGATAGGCTAAACTTGGAAGGTTACGCGAACCTTGAACACTGGGTCGCAGAACTGGACAAGAAGATCGAGCTGGTCCTTCTTAAGCGGCTCACGCACATCATTCAAGTGTGGTGCGCCGAGTTCGACAGGACCGACGACGCGGATACCCGGCGGGATCACACTCGGGAGGTGTCCAGTAAGCGGCGGTTGGAGAAGAGGGTTAAGGACGAGAAGGTTTGTGATTCTTGTGATCGTTGCGTGGTATGCCGTCGACTCACCGTTGGCGGCCCAGTTCCTTGAGGGACACATGACGGTCAAGCCGATCGTACATGAGATCAGGATCCAGAATCAGGTTATCTTCCTGGACCCGCCCATCGAATATGCGCGGCAGACGTGGGTCAGACAGTTACATGATTGGATAGGTGAGCTGGGGATATAGACTACAACTCGTCGGGGCGCTTAACCGGACCCCTAGGCGTCGTTTGTCGACTGCGTCGAATCCAGAGTTCGAGGTACGAGATCGGGTTACAGATGCAGAGTGCTACTTTGTCGGAAACAACATATACCTCGTTGGTAAGCGCGCAGGCGTTTGATTCCCCATGTTGTCTCCGGCTGGCGTCCGTCTTACCCCCACCTACAGCTGACGCAGTTTACGGATAATACCCTCCAACGGCCGTTCGCGTTGGTCGAGAACAAGGTCCAGCAACTCAAGGAATACGTTGCCAAGTGGTTACAATTCCAGTCCCTCTGGGATCTCGAGGCCGAATACGTGTTCAATCGGCTCGGAGACTCGCTCGCGAACTGGCAACAACTCCTCACGGAGATCAAGAAAGCGCGTTCGACGTTCGACACCTCTGACACGCAGAAGAGCTTCGGCGTTTGTATCATCGACTACGAGCAGGTCCAGTCGAGGGTTAACGCCAAGTACGACACGTGGCAGAGGGACATTATGAACAGGTTTGGGGCCAAGTTGAGCGTGGCGATGAAAGAGATGCACGCGGCGATCCTCAAGGCGAGGAACGAGCTCGAACATCATTCCATTGAGGGATTGGTGGGTGGTCCGAGGTTTTAATCATCCCTTTTAGATAGCGCCAGATATACCTTACATATGCATGTATTGTGTTTTCCAATTTTGCAATCGTACGCTTTGTGGAACATCTTTGCAAGAGCGAGCGGAGAGGTGCAAATCGGACGCGTTTTCGTCAGGAAAGCAAGTTTATATTCAGCAAGCTACAGTAAGAGTCCTAATTGATCATGAAATCCCTTCAGACCCGCAGTCGGGGTCGTCACCAGGAGAGTTCAAGAAAGCCATAAAGGAGATTTTTTTCCAAAAATTGCCGACGGCCGAAGCGCGTCAGACGTGTCAGGATGTGTAATTTGCAATCAGCAAAAAACTGTGCCTCGGTAGAAACCTCACAGGCGACAGTACATGCCCGAGCACAAGAGATGAAGAAAACTCTCGGTCGAACTCGGCGCCGCTTTTATACTTCCCGGAGCGTGCGCACAGACCGTGTTTTGGTGTGTTTGGTTCTCGCTTCACGGCTTTCCGGTTACTGAACACGCCGGTGACACGTCAACATTCCTCGATCGTCTAGACGTCTATGGCTGAACCGCTCGTGGTTTTCGGTTACGGTTCTTTGATATTCAAAGTAAGCAGTAAGAGGGTTATACCTACTCGTGAAAAGCCTACGGCTGAGTGTTTCGCATAGCCACCGCCTCACGTGATCTCTCAAGGTAAAGACAATCAAAAGCGCAGTTTCTGAGGAACACGCGCAAGATTGTTGAGATTCTCGGTTTTGTGGGTTTTACTAGTACCGGGATATTTGAAAGGTTACGTGCGCCGGTTCGCACAGAGGTCTCCTGATCATCGCGGTACGCAAGAGGTAAGTAAGGATTCGCGGTGCTGTTTGAACGTGTTCATAGGATCTAACTGCGGATCCTGACGGCGCCGATCTAGAGTCCCGGTCGAGTGGTGACTTTGGTCCACCAAGAGGATTGGCATGAGTTCTCTCCATCGGTACGGCTTGTCCGTGCACCTGGCGTTTGGCGAAGCTATGGTGTAACCCGATTCTGCGTTTTTTTTGGCATACAGGATCCATTCCCCGACACTGACGTCGTATGGGGTACGGGTAGCGATTTGCTGGTTTTCCTCTCACAACCAAATTTAACGCCACTTCCTAGGCGTGGCGCTTACTATAGACCCGGCATTTGCGGCAGAGGTTCGCGACCTGCTAGGTACGAAAGGTGTTCCTCAGTACGACGTGCACCACGAACCCTGACGCGTTTTCCTAGATATCCGAGAAGCGGTGAGATACCCTGGGTAGGTAACCCCGGGCGCGCATGTTGAATTGGTTGCAGGCGGGTTATACCCAAGAAGAAATAGATGTGTACGGCGTAGGAGAAGGCGGCGAGGAGGTTGTAGTTGTCCACAAGGTATGGCGGTATTCCCTCTTGCACGATATAGCCCGTTTGACTGGGAAGTGGTAGGCTCAGGTAAGGTTTTAACGACGGGGACCTACGGCGCCGACTGAGCCTTGGTAAGGTTTACGTTGGTCGAAAGGACAATCCATCCTTCGGTAAGCTTATTGAAAATACACGAACGGACGTGAATCATTCTTGTCAGTCGCGAACGAGTCTTTGGAAGCCATCGCAGCGGTTATTTGGGGTTCTATCGGACCGTCCGGAACCAATAAGGTAAGTCGGGCTGTTCCAGTCGTGCGCGTTAAGCACTCACCAAATTATTGACATTTGTTTTTGTCAGGATTATTTGTATCGCCTGGCAGCTGCGATTCGGGGCCTTGCTCCCGAGTCCTACGATTCGCATCTGTCAGCGCTAGAGGTACGATGTCGCCATTATCCACTTATTGGCTCCTCACTCGGTTGATATCTAGTCGTTGTGCAGAAAGTGGGACCAAGAACGCCCTCTAAATTGAGGTTTCGAGGGTAATGGGTATGTTATATCCTCATCCATACAGCAGCGCATGTACAGTTGGGATCGAGAATCCAAGACGGCTGATAGGACCGTCCGACGAGAAACCAATCGTAGCAAGCGACCCCACCTGGGGCTTAAGGGCTCGTCCGCACCAACGCACAGCTTCAGATAACAGTCCGCCGGACGGGACTTTTGGAAACCGGGAACTAATCAAGCTCTGCGCCCCCCATTTACGATTTCTTGGAGAACGACCTTCAGATAATAATGTATCTACCTATGGACATGCGGTAGGTTTGGCGGTATAAAGTTGCAATGGTGAACACCCCTATGCACCTCCTCATCCACAGAGATGGCGGAGACACCCCTGGCGCTGCCCTGGTTCGAAACTGAAACGTGGCTGATGGTTCGTTCTTACCTGCTCGCGAGCTTCTATCTCCTGATACACATCACATGCGATCTTTCCCAGAGGCACGCAGGGGCCAGTCAGAGAACTTCGACCGCGCTAGGCGGGGTGAGAGTTATCACGCTCATTTCCAGGCACCAAAATCAGGCTCCCGCCCCTACGAACCCCCTTCCCCCTGGCGAAATAAACGATTATCGTAGATTCCGAACCGTGGTATGGGGAATTTCACTCGCCAATTCCAAGAGTCTAATAAAATCGCTAGCGTACAACTCGGCCACGTTTATACAGTGGCATGGCCCGTAGCCTCCTGGGGGGGGCCCGGTCCACCTTACTTAATTTGAGAGCCGAAGGGTTGGTGGCCCTTGGTCTCCATATCTTCGAGTTTGCACTTCACCACGCGGGTTCAGGTACACAGATCTTTTGGTGCTTTACTCCGGGCGTTGCACTCAAAGTCTGTTTCCCAGCCCTCAGACACGAGCTACACTCCTCCTAATTGTGCGACCATAGACCTTCATGAAGAGTACCTTGGCTTCCCAGTTATTCGGTACGCCTCCGTACGCACACATAACGAATGATAGAATCAGATACCCGGAAAAGATAATAATAAAACCAAATATTTGGATACGTCCCTTCCCGCATCGAGGTGCTGGTTGCGAAGGGTATTAAGGTTCAAGAAATTCAAAACCTCCACCCACTGGTCAGGTTCATGACTCCCTCAGGGTCGTACTTTTTCTTCAGCTTCCGGAGAAGAGGTAAGTTCTCACCGTAAATGCTGGCCAACGGGGTATCGTATACCGCGTAGTTGTTGTACCTCGGGGAGTTCTCGTACAGAGAACCTTGCTCTTTGGCGACGAGGTTCCTGAGACGAGTAGCGGTCTCTGTGATTGCAGCGAGGTAATCCGCGTCGTGCGCAGGGTTCTCCCATTCAAAGAAGACATTCATCGGGTCGGTGACGATGGCGGGATTACGGGCCGAATCGGGCGGGTAAGCTGACGGGAGCTCGTTATGCGAGAGGTGGTCGTAGAGAAAGGGTTCGACGTTGTAGGAGAAGAAGACACCGTTCTTGGAAGCGAGAGTCGTCCCCCAGTACTGTACGGGGTCATCAGCACTCCAGATAAGGAAGGGAAACCCCAACACCGGTTGGACTTACTTGTGCTTCTGCTTCAACGAGCTTGATCAAAGATGGTGTCCAATCGCGAACCGAGACGGTGTTGAAGTAGGTCCTATAAAACGAATGGGAAGAATTTATCAGCCTTCGGTCCTCCACCCATTCTGCGTTCCGTGGGCCGGCCAAGGGTGGAAGGGGGGCATTCTATGACCCACCTGTGTCCAGAGATCAGTCCGCTGTAGTTGCCGGCGGTGGCCATGGACGCCATTCCACGGGTCCCGAGATCGCTACGACGTTGAGGAATGGCCAGGAAGTCATCAAAGATACCCGCCGGCAAAGTTGGCGAATCGTAGAAGAACATGCTAAGGATGGATGTACCCTGAGTACAAGGAATCAGCATAGGTCCAGTTGGCATCGGCAACACGTGGAGATTGGGATCATGGGAGGTGCGGTTGTACTAACATTGCCAAAGATCCAGTTGTAAGTGGGAAGAATTGCCGCTTTGGGATCCTTCACCGTGGTCACGAACTTATCGAGGGCAGCGTCGAAGGCCGGGTATTGTTCTGGACCATAGACGATGACACCACCCTAAAACCCTCTAAGCGGGATTCTCTACGACGGTTTCCAATGCGGATACACCTACCCAGATACCGCCGACCTGTGCATGGGTCTTGAGCACGAAGGAAGTGACGATTCCCTGCATCCCCGGTGAGCGCCACCAAGTTTCCTCGATTCTCGTGGGATCGATGACATACGAAGTTGTTGTGTCCGCCCTGCTCGTCCGGCCGCGATTAGAACGAAAATCCAGCTTCAGTGGTTGTGTGGGAACCTTACCCTGAGAGCCCAGAAGAGGTCCTCGCACTCGTCTTTAGAAGCGGTCACAGGAGTACCGTCAGGTAGGACGACGTTGATCGCGACGATATTGTCCACAGCGAGCCCGTATTGGTTCGTCTTGAAAGAGTAACCTGACCGAGTCGCAAGTGATCGGGTCAGCAGAACCGTGGGCGCCTCGGTACGAAAGGCTACCTACCCCCACCAAGAAGGAAACCGGCAACACCAACCTGGAAACACGAATTAACGACTCAGGTGTCACGAGTAAAGTGTTGGGGGTGATCACGCACTCCGGTAACACGTCCTCCAACAACCCCGACTCCGAGAGGATCAAGGGCAGCGTAAACCTGATCCCAAATCAACCCTGCGCCGACTGTGACTACCATCTGACTAGCGTCATAATTTATATCGGAGAAGTTCTTCAGGCTGATGTGAACGCCGGTGGTCGAAGAGAATCCTGGATTCGTCTGATGACCGCCACCCTTGACCTACAAAGTTTGTTGATTAGCGGCGGGTTTAAGAGCGACCCTTCGCCATCGTGAACCTACAGCAAACGGGGTTCCTGCGACGGACAATGTCTTGAGCTGCCGGAGAATTACTTAAGTTAAACCCTTCTGATTAATGTGGAGTGAAAGTAAAACGCCCACAATCTTTGAGACGTGTGCCGGGGTGGCGGGTTGTACAACACAAGCCGATTGCTGGACGTTCACGGTAGAGAAATGGCGCATGGCTTCTGTGTACTCAGGGGAACCTACACAAGAACAGTCGTTCCAGAATCGTACAATGTGAAACTGGCGGAGCACTCACCTGAGTAGAAAACCGATAACGCCGGGAGTTTGATCTCCAGAGTTGCGCAGGTGGCAGTGACATTGACGGAGAGGACGGAGAGGACGCGGGGGAGAATCAGGAGGAGCGACAGGAGGGGGGGAAACGCGAACATGTCAGCCACCACTGGAGGGTATCTGTTGCGGATCTATAGTCTTTTTAGGAGATTGGAATCAATGAAGCGTCGCCGAACGCCCACCACTTCCCTACCGCTAGGGACAGCCCTATTCAGTTTCTAAGTTACCATCAAGATTTTGGTGCAGTGCGCCGGGTTCGCGCGAGTTGTTCGGGTTCAATGCCCGTGGTTTGGATGCAGCCGGCCCCCGGTCGCGGCTATACAAGGCTTGAGACTCGAATCGTCGATACGCGACTCAACCTGCTCGCGCCGCGCATGGATGAGTTCTCATCGTCCCCGGAGGAAATGGTGAGTGGAGAACGCCCCAAAGGCTGGCCGTTTCGCATTCCGTTCGTCAACGTCGCTCCCCCAGGCCCGCCAATCGCGCTTGTCACAATCTTTTGATGACCCACGGACCCTGACCAGGGGCGGCTACCCGGCGAGTGTCCCTGACATCTTGTTTCGACAGAGTCCCCTTGATGCTCGTGCTGGATTCTACCCCTCGGACCACCCAACATACCATCTGCAAGTGCCCTCGTTACGAGGTTTTCTGGTCTTCGTGCCCACAAGCATCTATGGCCTCTGGCGGGATTGGTGTGGGTCCACGCTATCATGGGTTATTGGTCTCTTTGGCTTGAGGTTCACGATCTATATCCCATCCTGTGGCACCTGATGGGCCGCTGCCGGCGGCCCACCAATCCTCACAACGGGTCAGCTGTCGCGAAGTCTTGGGAGTGGGTACCGTACAGCATTACTCAGCACCAATACAGTTGTTAACGCCACCGAGCGCGATGTGTTGAGCTGGGTGCCCGAAAGTGGCCACCTCGAAGTTCCAATAAAGTCGAGCGGAAGGCGACAAGATCCCGCCTCGACCTTTCCGAAAGTAAAGCTGGTTATGTTGTAATGAGCGGAGATGTCACACAGAATTCCACCGAGACGCGCGGTGGGGATTAGACGCTGTCGGGTAGAATGCGAGTGGAAATGGGCCGGGGAGCGCAAAGAGGAACCAAAAGTCCCAAAATCCACATTCTGTGGCTGAGCAAGATCGTTGAAAACAGGTGACATCACGCGTGCGTCCCACAGTGAATGTTCGCACGCTCCACCATA
>Ga0307516_10007185_pt1 | contig 12853 bp, 13 predicted proteins | sample 19_EM_MG_FD_203310 | JGI IMG/M metagenome (GOLD analysis project Ga0307516, IMG submission 203310) | Populus trichocarpa ectomycorrhiza microbial communities from riparian zone in the Pacific Northwest, United States - 19_EM | ecosystem: Host-associated > Plants > Roots > Unclassified | place... | reverse complement strand
GCTGACCCTGCCTGGGCCAGCGGAAGGCCGCGAGGCTCCTACACGCGGGTGAGAAGCTGCTTCATGGCGTCGATTTCGGCCTGCTGGCCGGTGATGATCTGCTGGGCGAGGGCCTTGGCCTCCGGGTTGCTGCCGCCGGAGGTCTCCTGGTTGGCCATCTCGATCGCGCCCTGGTGGTGCTCGATCATCATGTGCAGGAATTCCTGGTCGAATTCCTTGCCCGACAGGGCGCCCAGCTTCTTCATGGCGTCGTCGGACATCATGCCCGGCATGGTGTCGTGGCTGAGGTCCATGTCGCCCATGTCCATCCGGCCCCAGCCCTGCAGCCAGCCGGTCATGGTGGTCATCTCCGGGTTCTGGGCCGCCTTGATCTGCGCGGCCAGCTTCTTGACCTCGGCGTCGGTGGCGCGGGTGTCGGCGAGCGCCGCCATCGTCACGGCCTGCTCGTGATGCGGGATCATGTGCTGGGCGAAGGCGACGTCGGCGTCGTTGAAGGTCGCCGCGGCGCCGCTGGCCGGCGCGGCGCCGCTCATGCTCGGCATGGTGGCGTGGTCGGTGGAGCCGCAGGCGCCGAGCAGGAGGCCGGCGAGCAGGGCGGTGCCGGCCACGGCGATCCGGCGACTCATCAGGGTACGGGTCATGACAAAAGGTGCCTTTCGGTGTCAACAGGGTACGCGTGCGGGACAGGAGAAGGGGCGTCCTTGTCCTATGTGCGCAGTACCGACACCGTGGCCAGGGTGAGGCCGAACGACAGGGTGGGCGGGGCCCGGGGCGACCTACGGCCGGGGTCACCCGGCGGGCGGCGCGCCGATCGGCTCGCCGCCGCGGTCAGCAGCAGCGCCGCGACCAGGGCCGCGATGGCGAACGCGCTGAGCACCGCCACGCACAGGTCCCAGCCGTTCATCCCGTGGCCGGGCATGCGGGCCGCCGCCGCGCGGTCACATCCGTCCGCGCCGCAGTCGTGCGGCGCCGCCGGGGTCGCGACCGAGAAGAGGGTGACAGCGGCGGCGGGCTCGCCGTGGTGGGTGGCGCCGTGGCCGAGGGTGTGCATCGCCGCGAGGCCGAACAGCGTGCACGCGAGCAGGACGAGCCTGGCTACCCGCCCGCCGATCGCCGCCACGTCGGTGTGCACCGGACCACGATAGCTCGTCGCTCAGGGGCGGAAGCGGTAGCCCATACCCGGTTCGGTCAGTAGATGGCGCGGGTGGGCCGGCTTAAGGGCAGAAAGATCATCTACAGCTCGGGCACGTCCCCGTGGCGCTTGGGCGGCGTGCTGATGCCGAATCCCGCTTCGGTGTGGCCGGCCTCGGCGTGGATGCCTGCCCAGAAGGGGCCGCGGCGCGCGACGCGGGTTGTCGGGCCCCGGCTCGGGGAGGCGGTCCGGCCCCCGGCCCATTCCATGGTGGCGCCGGCCAGGACCGCGAGGCCCCAGACAACGGCGAGCGCTCCTACCGTGATCCGCTGGACCAGGGTGCCCGCGCCCCAGCCCGCGACCGTGACGACGCCGGCGAGCACCAGCAGCCCGCCCACGAGGAATAACGTCCCGCCCAGATAGCCGACCACGATGCCGGCCACGAAGTCCCGGCGCGACCTGGTCGGCGTGACTGCCCGTCCCATGGGCCGAAACTACGGGAAACGCCGTTCGCGGTCCCGCCGCCCAGCCACCGCCGCGCAGATGACGTCGGTCTGGACGGGATCGGATAAATCGGGAATCAGACAACTTTTAGGCGGTTTTAGCCGCATCCTGGGAAGGCCGGCCGGACGAACAAGCCGCACGATCAAGGAGCCTCGATGCACAGCCACGACCACGACGACATCTTCGACCGCGGGCTGCAATTCGACCTGTCGACCCTGCTGCGCCGCCGCCACCTGCTCGGGCTGCTCGCCGGCGCCGGGGTGGCCGCCCTGGCCGGCTGCGGCGACGACACCACCACCACCACGACGGCCGCGGCAGAGCCCAGCACCGCGGGCACCTCCGCCGCCGCGACGTCGACCAGCACCTCAGCAAGCGGAAGCTGCGAGGAGATCCCGGAGGAGACCGCCGGGCCGTACCCGGGCGACGGCTCGAACGGGGCGAACATCCTCACCGAGAGTGGCGTCGTCCGCGGTGACATCCGCAAGAGCATCGGCTCCGCCTCCGGCGTCGCCGACGGCGTGCCGTTGACGATCACCCTGACCATCCAGGACACCTCGGCCAGTTGCGCCGCGCTCGCCGGGGCCGCCGTCTACCTCTGGCACTGCGACCGGGACGGCAACTACTCGATGTACTCGGAGAGTATCGCCGACGAGAACTACCTGCGCGGGGTGCAGGAGACCGACGCCAGCGGCAAGGTCACCTTCACCAGCATCTTCCCGGCGTGCTACTCCGGGCGGTGGCCACACATCCACTTCGAGGTCTACCCGAGTGTGGCCAAGGCGGCCGACTCCGGCAACAAGATCGCCACCTCGCAGCTCGCCCTGCCCGCCGACGCCTGCGACACCGTGTACGCCACCGACGGCTACAGCCGCAGCGTGAGCAACCTGAAGCAGGTCTCGCTGGACAGCGACAACGTCTTCGGTGACGACGACGGCGCCCGCCAGGTGGGCGCCGTCGCCGGCAGTGTCGCCTCGGGTCTCACCGTGACCCTGACCGTCCCGGTCTAGACGATCAGGGCGTGGGCCATCAGGGCGTGGGCAACCACGCCTGCCAGGTCGTGCGGTGGGCGTCGAGCCACTTCTTCGCCGCGTCGTCGCGGGACAGCTTCTTGACCGTGATGTCCCGGGCGACCGAGTTCTGGTCGTCGTTGGTCCACCGGAAGTTCCTGATCAGGTCGGCCGCGGGGCTCCCGGAGTCGACGAACGCCTTCCGCGCGATCTTGTCGAGGTCGTACGGCTGGTAGTCGCAGGCCACCGTCTTCGGATCCGCGTCGCACCCGGGCTTGTACAGCGGCAACGGGATGTGCACCAGATCGATCTCGGACAGCAGCCACTGCGGCGTGTAGAAGTAGCCGATCAGCGGCTTCTTCTCCGTCTCCGCCTTCTTGAAGGCGGCGATCAGCTTGTCCTCGCTGCCCGCGTACACCACCGAGAAGTCGAGATTCAGGTTCTTGATCAGCGCCGCGTCGTTGGTCACGAACGACGGGTCACCGCCGATGAGCTGACCCTTGCCCTCCGACGCGGAGGTCTTGAACAGGTCCGCGTACTTGTTGAGGTTCTTCCACTTCACGATGTCCGGGTACGTCTCGGCCATCCACGGCGGCACGTACCAGCCGATGACGCCCTTGTTGCCGGTGAGGCCCTGCTCGACCGCGACCTTCTGGTCGTCGATGTACCTCTTCTTCAGGTCGTCGTGGCCCCAGTTCTCCAGGATCGCGTCGACTTCGCCGCTGGCCAGGCCCTCCCACGAGGCGTCCTCGGTGAGGTCCTTCTCCACCACGGCGCAGTTGAGCTCCTGCTTGAGCAGGTAGCTGACCACCGCGACGTTCGCGGCATACCCCACCCACGGGTTGACCGCGATCGAGACCGACCCGCAGGCCGTCCGCTGCACGCCGGGCGGCGGGGTGATCGCGCTCGTCGAGCTACCGCACGCCGCCAGCGTCACCACCGACGCCAAGGCGACACCCGCGCGCAGCGACCGCAGTGCCGACCGGCCCATGTTGCTTGCTCGCATCGCGTTCCGTCTCTCTCCGGCGGGGCTCAGAAAGGCCCGGCTCACCACGCGGCCACCGGCCGCTCCCGGCCCAGCCGCTTGGTCAGGACCTCCTCGGTCAGCGCGACCAGCACGTCCTTGACCGACTCGCGGCGCCGCGCGTCACACTCCAGCACCGGCACCTCCCGGCCGACGCCCAGCGCGTCCCGAACCTCGTCGAGGTCGAAACGCTGCGACAAATCGAAGGTGTTGACCCCGATGAGGAACGGGATGTCGTGCTCCTCGAAGTAGTCGATCGCCGGGAAGCAGTCCTCGATGCGCCGCGTGTCCAGCAGCACGATCGCGCCGAGCGCGCCGTCGACCAGGTCGTCCCAGAGGAACGCGAACCGGTCCTGCCCGGGCGTGCCGAAGAGGTAGAGCAGCAGCGCCTCGTCGAGCGTGATGCGACCGAAGTCGAGCGCCACCGTCGTGGTGGTCTTCGCGGAGACCGCCGAGGTGTCGTCGACGCCGATCGACCGCTCCGTCATCTCGGCCTCGGTCACCAGCGGCTCGATCTCGGAGATCGCACCGACGAAGGTGGTCTTGCCGACACCGAAGCCGCCACTGATCACGATCTTGACGGCCACCGGCGACAACGGCGCCGGCTCACTAGAGCGCCCGTACACGATCTCTGATCCTCTCGATCAATTCGATGGGAAGCTCGCCGAGTTGCTCCTCGATCCGCAGGTAACCCTCGGTCACCAGGTCCGCGACGATCACCCGGACCACGCCGAGCGGCACCCGCAGGGCGACCGACAGGTCGGCGACCGACATCGGCGCCTGGCACAGCTCGACGATGCGCCGGGACTCGAACCGCAGCGGCGCCGACAAGGCGGCGGGCGCCGCATGCAGCAGCGTCTCGATGCGCAACCCGTCCTGCAACGGCCGGGTACGGCCGCCGGTGAGCATGAACGGGCGCACCACGAGGTCCTCGCCCGGCTCCGGGGCCATTTCGGCCGGCGCCGGCCTGGTCCAGGCCGGCGCGGGCGCGGACGCCTCGGCGTACGGGACCATGCGGGGATCCGGACCCCACTCCCCCCGGTGGCTCATCGCGGTAGATGCTGGCGAGATTCGGAAATCAGCGCCGGGGTCAGCAGCGTGCCGAAGCGCTCGGCCAGCAGGGATATCTCGTAGCCCACGAGGCCCACATCGCTGTCGCCGCCGGCCACCACGCCCAGGCAGCTGCCGCCCGCGATCACCGACACCAGCAGGAAGCCGCGCCGCATCTCGATCATGATGAGCTTCAGGCCGTCGAAGTCGTAGCGCCGCGAGGCGCTCCGGGCGACGCTGGCCAGGCTCGACACGATGGCCGCGAGGTGGTCGGCCTCGGCCCGGCTCAGCCCGTCGGAGCTGGCGATCAGCAGGCCGTCCGAGGACACCGCGACCGCGTCCCGGACGCCGTCGGTCTGGTGCACGAAGTTACCCAGCAGCCAGTTGAACTGGTGCCGGTCGGCAGAGGTATCAACGCTCATGGGCACTTCTTTCGACCTCGATAACACAGGGGGGCGGGGATCCGATCACGATCAATCGGTGGATTCTGTGCTGCCACGCTGCATGCCGCTGCGGAACGCGGTCAGCCGGGCCCGCACCGCGTCGGGCGAGTCGGCGACCGGTGCCGGGCGTTCGGCGGTGCGGGTCGGCGCTACCTCTGCCGCTCCGCGCCCGCCGGACGCCGGCTTGCGCGCCCGTGGGCTTCGCTTTCGCAGACCGTTCGGGGTCCGCTCGGCGTCGTCCTCGGCGGGTGGGAAGGTGTACATGTCCATGCTCAGTGCTCCGGACGCCATTGCCGACTCGTACCGTGCGGTCGACGAGCCGCTGCCGCTGCCGCCGCCACTTCCCCGGCCGTTGCCGTTTCCATGGCCGGTGCCGTGGCCGTTCCCGTGACCGTTGCCGCCGCCGAGGCCCGAGGCCGCGGCGGATGCGGCGGCCGACTGCAGCGCCACCGCCGGGCTTCCGGTAACGGTCACATACTCGATGGTCACCGGCCGGATCCGGCTGTCGGAGGCCGGCGGCTCGCTGGACGGCAGGGTCATCACCTGGGTGGCCGCCGGGTCGGACGCCTCCAGCTCGCGTCGCGGATCCACCGGGCGGGGCGCCTCGGCGACCGGCTGGGGCGGGGCGGCCGGCGCGGTCAGCGACTGCGGGGCGGCCAGCAGGCTGGGCGGCAGCACGATCCGGGCGGTCACGCCGGTCACCGGCGACGGGGCCAGTTGCACGTCGATGTTCATTTCCGTGGCCAGCTGGCCGACCACGTAGTGGCCGAGGAAGCGGGTCGGCGCGGTGATGAAGTCGCCCTCACCGCGCAGCCGCTCGTTGGCCCGGTCGAGGTCGGCGCGGCTCATGCCGATGCCCTGGTCGGTGATGGCGATCAGGTAGCTGTCGCCGATCCGGCGGCCCTGGATCTCCACGTCGGCGTCCGGCGGGGAGAAGGCGAGCCCGTTCTCCACCAGCTCCGCGAGCATGTGGGCCACACCGCTGACCACCGCGCCGGCGACGAACGCGTCGTCCACCCGGCGCAGACCGACCCGCCGGTACTCCTCGACCTCGGAGACCGCGGCGCGGATCACGTCGGCGATCGGCAGCGGCTCGGACCACTGCCGGGGGCTGGCCGCGCCGACCAGGACCAGCAGGCTTTCCGCGTTACGGCGCATGCGGGTCGCCAGGTGGTCGAGCTCGAACAGGTTCGCCAGCCCGGTGGGGTCCGACTCCTCGCGTTCCAGGCTGGTGATGAAGCCCAGCTGGCGGCGGAGCAGGTTCTGGTTACGCCGGCCGAGGTTGGCCAGCGACTCGGTCGTGCTGCGCCGCAGCATCGCCTGCTCGGTGGCCAGGGAGTACGCGGTGGCCTGCACCCGGTCGAGGGCGTCCGCCACCAGCCGGACCTCGTCGCTGGCGCCGGCGGGCACCCGCACGTTGAGTGGTGGTCCGTCGTCGGCACCGGCCGTCGCCTGCTGCACGGCGGCGGGCAGCCGCTCGCCGGCCAGCTTGTTCGCCTCGTCGGCCAGGGTGGCCAGCGGCCTCGCGATCGACCGCGACGCCACGGTGGCCAGGTAGACCGAGCCGATGAAGCAGATGATCACGGCGCCGAGCAGCAGGCCCATCCGCTGGGTGGCGTCGTCCTGCAGGGTGGCGGCGCGGGCCTGGATGACCGAGCCGACGTGCTGTTGCAGGCGCAGCATGTCGTCCAGCACGGTGGTCAGGGCGGACCACCAGGACTGCGGGTTGACCTGCAGGTTGCGCCCGTCGCCGGCGGCCAGCGCCAGCTCCTCGAAGTAGGCCGCGGTCCGGGCGGCGCCGGTGTCGAAGACGTAGTTCTTCGCGGTGCGCTGGGTGTCCGTGGCGTAGCGCACGAACGCGGTGAGGGCCGCGTCCTTGGCCGAGCGCATGGTGACGAACTGGAGGAACTCGTCGTCGTCGAAGCCGCCGGCCGAGTACACACCATTGAGGAACGCTCGCTCCTGCGCCGTGCTCTCCTTGGCGTCGCCGAGGGCGGTCAGGGCGGAGACGCCGCGGCGCAGGTCGGGGTCGGCCGAGCTGTCCAGGCCGAAGTCCACATTGCTCAGCGCGGCGATGCGGTCGGTATAGAAGGTGAAGGTCGGTGCCCGGTCGGCGGCACCGGCGTCGGTGCCGGCGCGGACGCCGGCCAGGCCGTCGAGCTGCCGTACCGCGCTGGCGACGCGGTCCTGCACCGTCCCGCCGGACTCGATCAGCTTCTCGACCGCGGTGCGCTGGTCGTCGACCCGCTTGCGGGCCGGGACGAGCTCGGCGCGGAAGCCGACGTTGCCGCCGAGCAGGCCGGCGGTGAGACCACGCTCGGTCTGCAGCTCCTGGACCAGGTCCTGCACCTCGAGCACCAGGGTGACGGCGCTGGCCGAGGCGTCGGCCGTGCGGTAGTTGTCGACCTCGGTGACGGTGATGACGCCGAGCAGCACCAGGACGGCCACGACGGGCAGCGTCAGGGTGCGGACGACGCGGCGCTGGATGGTCCCGCCGGAGCGGGATCCGAGCGCGGTGGTGGCGCCGCCGTCCGGGGCGCCTTCTTCGATGACTGCCGGCGCGGCGCCGGCGTCGTGCCGGGCCTGGCGCGGGCGGGGAATCCTCACCGACGTACCGCCTCTGGAGTAGACCGGCCGGCAGAAGTGCCGAGCCGGGACCGGTTGCCGTTGCCGATGGTGATCGAGTCTACGGCCGGACGACTCCGTGCGGACACGCGATCCTCTCCCTCCGCCGAGTGGCGACTATGTTGCGGGACCCCAGGGCGACCCGATCGACGGCAAGCGGGATCAGGGTCCTGCGGAAACATTGCGAGCAGGTTTCGTACAGGATGCGAACAAAGCGGCGATGCCGGTTGATGCCGGCAGGAGATGCTATACCGCCCCCTCCGCGGCTGTCTCTAGGGACACCCGCGGAGGGAACCTTGCCGCGGTGGCTCAGCTAGCCGCGGGGATCCAGGGCTTCCAGGTCGATTCGTGCTCCTTGACCCACTTCTCGCCCGCCTGCTCGGCGGACATGCCCTGGTTCGTGATGTAGTCCGAGACCAGGTTCTGGTCGTCGTTGGTCCACTGGAAGTTCTGCACCAGCTTGTACGCCGCGCCGCCGGTGTCCGCGAACTTCTTGCTCGCGATCTTGTCCAGCTTGTAGTCGGGGTAGTCGCAGGCGATCTTCTTCGGGTCCGCGTCGCAGCCCGTCGTGTACGCCGGGAGCTTCACGCGCGCGTACTTCTCCTTGGCGAACAGCCACTGCGGCTCGTAGAAGTAGAACAGCAACGGCTTCTTCTGCGCCGTCGCCTGCTGCGCCGCCTTGATCAGTGCCGCCTCGCTGCCCGAGTACACCACCTGGTAGTTCAGCTTCAGGTTCGCCACCAGGGCCGCGTCGTTGGTCACGAACGACGGGTCACCGTCCAGCATCTGGCCCTTGCCGCCGGACTCCGAGGTCTTGAACAGGTTCGCGTACTTGTTCAGGTTGTTCCAGTCCGTGATGTCCGGATACTGGTCCACCATCCACTGCGGCACGTACCAGCCGATCACGCCCTGGTTGCCGGTGGGGCCGACCTCGACCGCGACCTTCTTCTCCGTGATGTAGGTCTTCTTCAGGTCGTCGTGACCCCAGTTCTCCAGCACCACGTCGACCTCGCCGGTCTCGAAGCCCTGCCAGGAGATCTCCTCCTTCAGGTTCTTCTTGTCGACCTTGTACCCCAGCTCATGTTCGAGCAGATACCCCACCACGGCCGCGTTCGCCTCATAGCCCACCCACGGGTTGACCGCGAGGTTCACCGTGCCCTTCGCGCCCGGCGCCGGCGACGCGCCGGAACCGGCGTCGGACTTGGCCCCGCTGCAGCCCGCGATGGTCAGGCTCAGCACCGCGGCCGCCGCGGTGAACCGGAGCAACGTCGCGTGTCTCATCAATGAATTTCCTTCCGGATGGTGCTTGCCGCCGGTCGACGACACAGCGATGGAGGGCAGCCGGCCGGCGGACCCCGACCGCGTCGGTCGGGGTTGTGCGGGTGCCCGGGAGCGGTGGCCGATCAGTCGACACTCACCCGCAAACCCGGCACTTGACGCACCGAAGTCATCGTCTAGCTCCTGCCCGCTCACACCACCGAGGACCATCGAGCGACGCGATCCCGATGGGCAGCGAACGACGTAACCGCCGTAACCGCCGCCATAGGATTAGGGGTAGGGCCGCCAAGGTCAATGCCGCGGGCAGAGTTTTACCAGAGCGCAATATGCGGCGCGAGCCACCGGCCGCGCTCGATGCGGCGCATTGATCGCCGCTGAGCTGCGCCGGGGCGCCCACCGAGGGCCCCGTCGATGCCTTTCGCCGGGGCCGGGCGGGCTGAGACGAGAATCTCAGAGACCGAGGATTCCTCCGCTGGGCCCGGCCGCATCCACAGTGGGGGCCTAACCGAGAATCTGCCACGTTTGGCGCCGCCGCGCTGTCCCTAACCCCCGTTCAGCCGCGAATTTTTCCGCGATGTGCCGAACCGGATCCCCACCGGCCACTGTCGACCCGGGAGCCGGGCCGGACGGCTCCGGAGAATCGCCGGGGAAATCCTCAGGACGCCGCCCGGCGTTCCGATACTGGGGGCCGACCCGCAGCGACAAGGAGCCGAGATGCCGCCCAGCCCGATCGACCGCCGCGCAGGCCGGTGATGGCCGACTTCGTCGACCGGGCCTACGAGGTGACGAGCCAACTCGTCGGACCGCAGGCCACCGTGCCCTGGTGGGTCTGGCTGGCCGTGCTCACGATGATCTTCTGGGGGATCCTCGTCCCCGACCCGTCCGACGATCCGTAGGACGGGTCGGGGACGCGCCGAACAGCCGATGACAGGGCAGCCGAACGGCGGGGTGACTGGCGCGTGGTGGCCGTTAGGCTCACCGCGCCTTGATCATCATGGCCTTGTTCTGCTGGAGGACTCCACCGCGATGCGCCGCGCCCTGTACCGCCTGCTTGCCGGATCGGCGGCGGCCCTCCTCGCGGCCGCCGTGGTGGCCTCGCCCGCAGCACCCGCCCAGGCCGCGGAGCCGGCGCTCGGTGTGCACTTCCCCGATATCGCGGTCGCGGCCGGCGACTCCGGCGGCAAGATCAACGCGCTGATCGCCTGGATCGAGCTGCCGGACACCGCCGCGGAGAGCCAGATCGGCAAGTTCCGGGTCGCCGTCGACGCGGCCGGGGTGTCCGACCTCGCGACCGTGGCGACGTTCGACGACCTGGAGCTGGCCGATCAGTCGTGCGAGCGTGCGGGGACCGTCATCACCTGCACCCTGACCGGCCCGTTCCCGCTGGGCGCCGGCCCGAACCTGATGCTGCTGCTCGCCGTACACGTGACCGCGAAGCCCGGCGCCGCGACCGGGGCGACCGGAAAGCTGGCGTTCACCGTGCAGGCGGACGACGGCCCGGTGGTGAGCCACAAGTCGACGGTCGAGATCGGCGACGGCGTCGACCTGGCCGCGGTCGACACGGCCGCCGTCACGGTGGCGCCCGGCGCGGTCGGCGCGGCCGACCTGCGGGTGGCCAACAACGGCAAGCTGCCGGTCAAGAGCGTGGTGCTGGCCCTGTTCGGCTGGGCCGAGGGGCTGGTCGACGGCGCGGGCTTCAGCAACTGCACGTACGGGCTGCTGACCGTCTGCACCTTCGACGACGTGCTCGCGCCCGGTGAGACGTACGAGTTCTCGACGCCGATCAAGGTGCGGATGCCGGCGGACGCGGCCGCGGGCAGCAGCGCCATGGCGCTCGGCAGCTGGTACACGCCGTCCGACTTCCGGGAGATCCTCTCCGTGCTGCCCGGCGACCCCGACGACCTGCTCCTCGGCACTCCCGGCAAGGGCGGCCCGGTGCACCTCAGCGCGGTGGCCCCGGCGGCGAACGCGTCCTCGTCCCGCTCGGCGGCGGCCCAGGTCGACACGAAGCCGGACAACAACGTACTGATCAGCGAGGTGGTCGTCGCGGGGAGCCGGAAGCCGGACCTGGCCGCGATCGGCGCCACCGTCACCGGCTCGGCCGGGGACCGGGTGCACACCCGGATCGGCTACCGGAACGACGGGCCCGGCACCCTGCACCCCTCGATCTTCGACAACAACGAGCCGGCGACCCACGTCACGGTGCCGGACGGGCTGCGGGCGGTCGCGGTCGACTCCCGCTGCATGCCGGCCACCGAATTCGACGACGACGAGGACGAGACGGAGACGGTCGGGGCCACGGATTACCTGTGCCTGACCGAGGACGACAGCACCAAGGCGAAGTCCTCGGTGCTGTTCGCCTTCACCTTCGAGGTGCTCGACGACGCCTCCGACGCGGACGGCCACGTCCGGATCAACGAGGAGTCCTTCACCGGCGGCGACTTCCTGGACCGCGACCCCGGCAACGACTCCGCGAAGATCGCGGTGAGCTTCTCCGGCAGCGGCGGCGGCCTCGCGGTGACCGGCGCGAACGCCGGCCTGGCGGGCGCGGCGGGTGCGGCACTGCTGCTCGCGGGCGGCCTCGGCCTGCTGCTGGCGCGCCGGCGCAGGGTCCGCTTCACCTCCTAGAAGGGGACGGTGGCGGAGGTCACCATCGCGGCGGAGATAGGTTAACGACCGGTCGTTCTTTTTGTTTGGTACGCTTCCCGGCATGCCCGACACCAAGGCGGACGGCCGGCTGGCCCGCGGCGTCCGCACCCGCATCGCCGTGCTGGACGCCGCCGTCGCCCTGGCCACCGCGCACGGCCTCGACGGGCTCTCCCTCGGCCAACTCGCCGAGCAGTTGGGCGTCAGCAAGTCCGGGCTGTTCGCCCACTGGCGATCCAAGGAAGACCTGCAAGTGGCGACCGTCGACCGGGCCCGCGAGCAGTGGGTGGAGCAGGTGGTGCTGCCGGCGCTGCACGCACCCCGGGGCGTCCGGCGGCTGTGGGCCCTGCACGTGCGGAAGATCGAGTTCTACGCCTCCGGGGTGCTGCCCGGCGGGTGCTTCTTCGCCAACGCGGGCTTCGAGTACAACGTCCGCTCCGGCCCGGTGCACGACCACCTCGTGCACGTCCTCGACGAGTGGATGGGCCTGATCGAGCGGCTGGCCGCCGAGGCGGTCCAGGCCGGCGAGCTGGATCCGGCGACCGACCCCGTCCAACTCGCCTTCGAGATCGACGCCGCCGGGGTGGCCATGGTCTACAAGTCCCGGCTGTTCGACCCCCAGGTCGCGTATGCCCAGAGCCGCGCCGCCGTCCTGACCCGCCTCCGCGGGTTGTGCCCCGACCCGGCGCTGCTGCCGGCCTCCTGACAGAACCGGAGTTCTGCGATGACCACGTTCGCGGCCACCAGCCAGCCTCTCACCGTCGACTATGGACACGTCGAGTCCATGGTCATTCACTTCGACGACCTGGACGCGATGGGCATCGTGCACAACGGGCGGTACGCCGTGCTGTTGGAGCGGGCGCTGACGCCGTACTGGGCGGCGCGTGGGCACTCGTTCGCCAACGGCCGCGCCACCTCGCCGGACACGTTCCATGCCGTCCGCGAGTTCAGCATCTCGTACCTGTCGCCGATCCGCGGCACGGGCGAGGTGGCCGTGCACTTCTGGCTAGAGAAATTCGGCGAGACCAGCGGCGAGTACCGCTTCCGCTTCCTCTCGCCGGACGGCCGGACGGTGCACGCCGAGGGCAGGCGGGTCATCATCCGGCTCGATCCCGCCACACTGCGGCCGGCGCCCTGGACCGAG
>Ga0307516_10007184_pt1 | contig 12855 bp, 16 predicted proteins | sample 19_EM_MG_FD_203310 | JGI IMG/M metagenome (GOLD analysis project Ga0307516, IMG submission 203310) | Populus trichocarpa ectomycorrhiza microbial communities from riparian zone in the Pacific Northwest, United States - 19_EM | ecosystem: Host-associated > Plants > Roots > Unclassified | place... | reverse complement strand
GGGGGGTGACCCAAGTCGCTCCACATCGAGGCGCCTGACTGATCGAACCTCTACTTATCTTGCCACGTGGTCCACGCCCTCCGTTCGTGTCCCTTCAAATAAGCCGTAGGGCCGACAAGCGGCAGTGCCCACGACCGAGTTGGTTCACAGCAGGTCATGGGACTGATGGGCGCACACAATTCCAACTGGGAAAGTACTGGGAAAATCCGTACACAGGCTCTTGTTCACTATCAAGAAAGCACCTCTTCCAGCCGGGGTGCGTATGCCCGGCCTCAAATCTGCACTCTATTGCAATATCCTCGGCATTGTTGTGCTTGCCGAGCCGTCGGACACCGCCTTCGCAAGAAACGGCGAATGACCTGGGGGTTGACTCAATCAGGGAGTTGGACGGTGGAAGTGAGGCGGATGCCGGCGAGGACCCGTTGATATAACTGAATATTTCTGCACTGCGTGGCGTTCTGTGTTCCACAATTTCGCAATAAATGTACAAATTGGCCTATCGTACATCTCGAAGTGAACGCGAGCCCCCGCACAGTGAACCGGGAACTAAACTAAGGATGGGCCGTGGGTAAAAACAATTTCAAATTTGCAAGAAAATTAGGACGTTGTGCCAAAAGTTGATCGAACAAACAACAAGACCCCCTCCCTACGGTCGTGGGGATGAGAGCGCACAGTGAGGACAAAACCCGTTTATGGACCGATGGCACGAAACCGAAACACAACTCTATTCTTGATTAGCAGTGTCACACGCACTGACGAAACACCCCAACCGGACGCTCAACGGGGTGGCAAGGGACCACCTTCCCCTCCGAAGCTGCCAAAGCTGGCCCCAAAGTCTAGCCCCTCTCCCCCCATGTGTGTAATGTTCCCCATCCTCGACAGCCCAAGTACTGTGCATCTAATTTGCATAAACCGTTGCAGCTCAACTGGGTATCCACCCGGCGAGTCGAAGTTCGTGTATTGGACCCCAGCCAGCCACGCCAAGAGGGGGTAATCCTTCGACACTATATTCCTCTGTAGAACCGGGCTCTGCCCTCGCACAACCCCTCCCGTTCCCACTCTGATTGGTCACCCCCGGCTTCGAACCCTTCACATTATCTTATCACATCCCCGCTCAATTGATTTAGAATAGCCTATTCCTTCCCTATCTGTTGTACCTCGATCACTTCACGACTCACGCCACTTGTATCAACTTTGTTCGTCCTACAGTGCCGGCACTGTATTCACACCGGTGTTCTCGATCAACCTCATCGTATTGATTCGATGCGGCACCAATTATATTACCTTACTATCGATCCTTTGAATACACAGTCGCTAACCTTTCCGGAAACCATTCCCCCCGGAGGGAGTCCAACCGACATATTGTCGCCGAGCCATTTCGACGTCCGTGGTCAAACCGTCCAGGGATAACAAGAACGCGTCGGCATCGGTCGTCTCTTGAGCGATGTGGCCACCGTCGGCAGTGACGGAAGGAGTGGAAACAGGTTTGGTCCCGTCGTACCAGCGAGCTGGCATGCGAGGTCTGTGTACTCGAGTTGCTTGTCCCTTTGCGGTCCAGAAACGAGCTAGAGATGGCTGGAAGGCCAGAAGCCAAATTTGACCATATGAAAGTCGTATGGTGGAGCGGACGTTGTCGTGGCTGGTGGTTGCCGGGGCGGGTCGTTATTGGCTTGGCGTTGCCGGGGGACTGGGTACTAACGGCGGGGACACGTCGTGGAGTGAATGGGACCCCAGGCGGCCCCAGGGCACGTTCGGACAGGTATCGTGGGGAACCCTAAAATATGGGTGGTGAGGCCTGGCGGAAAGTGTTATTTCCAGCCAATATGTTGGGGGGGTTGGCGCCCTCTCGACTGAATGGGAATTCCGGGGAAGCTGCGATTAGATCTGCAAATGATCTAGATTATTGGTGACGAGCGAAACTTCAATGCGGGGGAAGCGACACGACAGACAATAGGCGACCATGACGGTAAGTTCGAGAAGAGAGCCAGTACAGACGCCTGTCACTGCCAATTTTGAATTCAGACGCTCCGATCCTCCCTGTCCTCCCCCTCCCCACCTCCAAGAGCTCGAGCTAGTTAACCATGGTGTACCCCGGCCCTGTGCACCTGGTCACATCGTCTTCCCCTCGTCTTATCTACCTTCCGCGTAGTCTCAACAAACCGTTTGCCCCCCAGCAGGGTTCAGTCCCGATTGTGGCGGAGGGTCACCTTGTCTGATAAGACGACGGTGAGACTGGATGATTCGCGATGCGGTGCTTCGGTCCCCTACCCCCGTGCACTTGCAGAATCTAATTGTGGGATGCGGGCCGACTCCGGCCAAGATTACGACCGAATAATTTGTTTCGGCAAGTTCCCCCAACCTCACTCCCTGGTAAAACGAAATGAAAATCGTGGTTTTTTTCTTTTGGCAGGACGAATTCGAGGTACTTAAGTTGTTTGGGTGAACGGTATGCTTGCTTCCACCAAGTTCTCCCCCTCCCTCCTCCCTCCTCTCTTTTCCCTCCTCCCCCTCCCCTCCCACCTGTAGTTATGGACAACGCTCGGGACTTTCACTTCGGTCGGGGTCCTACCCCAACGATATTTATTAATAGGTACGCGCGCCCCCATATGCCCTTCTCCCTCTCACCTTCACGAACGGTGGCTTCTGACACGGTTCTAGTTCCCCCTCCCCCCCTCTATCAAGTACGTCCATTCTTCCATTCCACCCGACGCGTGTCGATTGGTCGAGGAGTAAAACTGATCCACCCATTCCATCCCCACTAGGCCACGAGAGTTCACGGTTAATACAACACTCGCTGGTGGATCGGTCCCACGAAACTGAAGCAGAGCTACATTCTTGATTAGCAATACCGCCCCCACCAACAACACCCCCAAACAGGGTGGGAACGGCCCAGTCCTGGCTCCAAAGCACAACGCATCCCCATCCAGGTGTGTAGTGTTTCCCATTCTAGACACTCCACGATGCCCTCTCGTCTGATTCCCATAACCCGTTGCAGCTCGACTGGGGTTATGCCCGGTGGGATGAACTTCATCTACTTGAAGACACCAGCAGATTACGCCAAGAAATAATCCTCTGGCCGTTGCATTCGTTTATAAAGCCGGACCCTAGCCCCACTTGGATAATCCACCCCCTCGTATTGATTAGATGTAACACCAATGATGTTATCTTGTTCGTAATCCTTAGAATACACATTCGCTAACCATTCCAACGATCACTATCTATGGAGGGAGTGTGACCAACGCATCGCTGCCTCGGTATCCGAGCTATGTTGGCCCCACCAGGTCTCTTATGTCGCCGACGATCTTGCCAGACTTCCCTCCTATAACTCCCGAAGACCTTACGAAGCTAGGGGTCGCGTTGCAACTGATCCCCTTCATCGTATCCACCACTCTTCGGGCTGAAGAGTCACCCAATGGCTCACCCGCGCTCAGCCCAGGGGACGCGGGTACCCTTGTAGAGATCCTTGACAAGGTGTGTCTCCCCATGCGTGGATCCCACCCGCTCGCTGTCTAAATACCGGACGATTAGGTTGTTTCAGTTACGGTGGATCCGGTTTGGGAAGTGTTTCAGAGTTCTGCGGAAGGTTTCACCGGCGCATGGATTCCCACGGTGTCACTCATGGAGATCCCAAGGAGCGGAGTTCTGGGCGTCTCCCAGTCGTACTGACCTACGCATTAGCAAAGTATTCTCGTAGACGATACAGGTCGTGCACGTATGACCGACTTCGGCCTCGCCGCTGATGCCCCAGATGTTCGCTCCGACGAGTCCATAACACTCGGTCATACAGTGCGGTGGGCTGCACCAGAGATCTTGAACGGGGAACGGCCAGTCAGTAATGAATCATATACCCATTGGTTTTCCACGGTCGTTATCAAGGTATCAGCTCGCAGCCTCACAGTAATAACACATGTGATTGTTGATTTCCTGGCTCGAGGATCACGACTGCGGTTGGGGGTAGCGGCCGCATGATGGGGTAAGTAGAGAGCCGCCTGCTAAATTCCAGGGCGGCGCTCCAGTTGCCGGTCCCATAAATCGTCAGTTACGCTCGGGTGCGCCGGTCGCCTGGTCGGTTCCCAGATGAAACGGCGATGGGACACCAGGACTTCCCAGGAGCGATATGTTGTGAGGGCGTGCTCTACCGTGTGGTCCCTAAGATTAGCATCTGCAGCATTGGATGGTCTAATGGGATCAGTGTACTCTCGGGCCTACCGAAGGGGGGTTGGTAAGTAACCACACCCGGGCCGCTAGTCCCGTCCAGACGCCAGGGGCAGACCTGTGACTAATACGTGGGATCGCGACGATCTCCGGCGGGGAGCGAGGGATCGATCGCTACGGTTCGCGGTCAGCGGCCTGACACAGTCCGGAGAGCAGCACCAATAAGAGCCAGGTCTGGTGTTGTAGCATGCGGATCAGACAGCGGCGTAGGCTTAGATCAACGATCCAGCCAGATCGTGAGTAGGACTGGAAGGTTGTGTTGGTTGGTTTGACCGCACCCTTGCTCTCGTTAGTCCCTGACCTCGCTTATGGTGAGTCCAACGACTACACCATACGAGAGGTAGCACTCTCGCTCGAACTCTACTGTTCAAAATGTTAGCAAATAAATACCTAGTATTTCAACCCCATCTCACGGCCACAAGCTTCCGCTCGGGTGATCAGGATCCAATCGGTCTTGAGTTACCCCGTTATACCCTCCATCGACTACATCGAAGCACATCGCGAGGGCGATAGATGCGCGATCGTCAACATGAGCCAAGGACCTTTCGGACTAGGACGGAACACGAAATTCCGTGCGGAGGTGTGCAAAGAGGGAACCGCAAACCCATATGATGGTGTTGTGTACTTCTCGAACCCCTGAGACCGGGCTGAACGAGCGGGGGTAGAGGAACACGCAGACAGTAAATTTTAAGGTAGATGCCGGGTCACTGTGACTTCGGACTGATCCGTTCCTCTCTGCCTCCCAAGTCGACCCCGTATATCTGGTCAGATCTGGCCTCTAAGTTCAGAACGTACAGGTTGCACGCAAGAAGGATAATCGCACACGGTTGCAATGGAGGTATTTCTTGCCAGACCGGGGGGAGGGCAGGGACGGTGAAGACGAACTCGAAGGTGGCGGCTCAAAACAGAAGCGATTTCATGATCCGCTCATTTTCATTCCAGCGGAAGTATACCTGAGAACAAGAGTCGTTTACGATCAGCACTACGGAACTGAGACACGGTTCCATTCTCGATTACTTGTGGAGTCCACAGAATACATCGATGTTGAGCGAATCTGATGTCCAAAGTCCAACTGCTCCGACACCCTGGCGGCCACTGACCATAGCACCTCCAAGATCGCAGCCCATCGTTCGACTTTTTCCCCAGGTTCTTGTCTACGAGCGTCGCAGGGCTCGGGATCGACGGAAATGGCGCGATCGACCCGCCATGGCCTGCCGCTTCGTTTTGCAAATAGGGCGCTCGCGGAGTCCGAACCGCCTACCGCCAGCAGTGAGGTTGGATGATCTTCAGAAGTTCTTTGCGCAAAGAGTTAATGAATTGCGGTTTTGGGGGAGATGAAAACGCATTGACGGGAGTGACTTACCGCGACGATCTCCTCGGCGCTTGCAGGGGGTTTGAAAATCCGTGTATACACTTGTCGTTGGGGTGAGTTCGTGTGCCACCCGGAAAGTGTCTTGCGTCTAAAGGTGGATGCGGCGTTGCGGAGCGAGGGAGCAATGTTGGCTTGTATAGAGCGTCTAAAGTCCAAAAAAATAACAATGACACTTCCGGACCTGCTGCGAATTCGCTCACTCACTACCATTGTACACGCTGTTTGACGGTCTCCGGCTGAATGCGAAAAGTACCCGTTTGGGCGTGTTGGAACGCGTCCACCGATGTAAGGTTGAGGTACTGACTGGTCATCGGCAGCTGGCGCCCCGTTACTGGATGCGGGAATGCCACCAGGGTGGGGTTGCTTTCGCTCTCGCGTTCCAGAGCTGAGCTAGAGAAAGCCAGGGAGTTATAAACCACGTTTGGTCGCGTGTAGAGAACCGAAAAGCGAACGTGATGGTGGTTGGTGCTTGCTTGCCATGATTTGGGATTGTTGAGGGTTGGGCGTTACCGGGGGACTGACGACAGGAATACGGCACGAGATTTGGATCCTAGGGTGAGGTTGGAACGGCTGAGGTGCGTGGTGCTGCCAGGCATTGTTCCTCGACTGACTCGAATCATGGATACGAAATGAGGACCGTGTCGCGAATCTTCCCACCGAATGTAATTGGGTCCCAGTTGCCAGGGTGGAGGGTTCGGCGTCGGCGGAGTTCGTCAGGTCGTTCCAACGTGTTCTTGACCGGGCAGGCGAGCGAATTCCGACGGGGGAGAACCGTTGGTTAGGTTTCTGAAATCGTTGGTGACGAGACTAGCGCGCAGTACGGTAAATTCGAAAAAGGAATTCGGACGTGTATCACTGCCACCCCACGTTTCAACCTGCTCTTTACTCCCACCGCATTCTCAAATGTTCCAGTTAGCCACGGTCCACCCCGCTCCGTACATCCGGTTTCATCCTCCCCCACCCTTTCGACCCTCCTCGCTGTCTCGAGCAGCTCATTGCCACCACAGAAATTACATTTCTGGTCGTGGCGCGTGCTCACCTTTCTGTTGACACCAGAGGGAGACCGGTCCAGCTTTCCGTCGCAGAGCTAGCTGTAATTTCTTCCAGAACGTCCGTCCTCGGCTAATCCAACCGTCGCCTTTTGCACAGGACCGCAACCAACCGCACAAACCCCTCGGAACAAGAGATTCATGTGGTGCTCGCCCTCCAGTCCGTGGTCGGTGGACATTCTCGATCTCTCATGGTCGAAATCTGTCTTTGTCGGCAGGATCCCACAAGGCTTCTGACTCAGAACAAGAAGAACCGCAAAACGCACGTCCCGATAATTGTCTCCCATGGCTTTTTCGTCGTCCCATCCTGTGTAGGCTCAAGTCCATGGCCTTCGAAGAAGAGGATATAAACCGTCTGGGTGGCTGGTAAGTTCTTCCTCCCAAACCCTCCTTCCCCCCAGAGCGATCCTCTAACTCGCTATCCACCCCCTACCTCTGCCCCGCTCATGGATAAGCAGCAAGTTGTGACTTTCAAAGAGGGGTCTTCGGAGCCCACCAAATTCACAAATTCAAGGTATGCAAGACCTCGCGTCCACCCGCGCGACTTTCCTCTCACCTTCACGAACGACAGTTCCCAACAGGCAGGAGGGACCAACACCCTTCCCCCTCAAAGTATGTCCATTCCTCCATTACGCCTTGCGCGAGTTGATTGATCAAGGAGTCTCACTGACCCGCCCGTTTTCGATCTAACCCAGATCTATCGTAAGGACGCTACTCGTTTATGATCGGCGCCGCGAAGCTGAGACGCAGCTCCAGCAACCTTACTTCCACCCAGAGGAACCCTCCCACTCCCGCAAATAAGGGCACCACCCCCGCAAGCGAAACCCAAACTTCAAACAAAAGTGACGGATCTCGCACAACGGCCCAGCAGGTCGGGGCGGGGCCATCCACGTCGAAGCTGCGGGAGCTTGCCCCTCGTCCCGAGAAACCTCGCACAAAGTATGTGACGCCCCCCCCCATTCCAAATATCCACCAAGCATTTTATCTGATGGGTACTATCCACTACAGCCCGGCAAAGAACGCCAATATATTTGCCGGGTATGTATATACTTGCCTGTCGGCGGCTTTGGCGTTGACATTCCCATCGTTTCAAGGTACAAACCTCCGCGAAAGCGGAACCTGAACCTCACTCCAGACACATACCCCAAGTAACCCTTGGTCGTCTGGTTTTGAACCTTTCCGAGCCGGACTCTCAACTATTTAGAATCCTATTCTCTCCTCTTCGCCCCCCGTATCCTCTACCCTCCCTGTTTATACCTTCGGTTCCCTCAGCATGGTGTTCTCGAAGTTCGGTTCAGTCCCGCCAAATTTTTCGGATTTGGCTGGGCGGTTCGGTTCGAACGGAACTTCGAGAACATCAAGTTGAGTTCAATCATAATTCTCAATCTACCCATTGTGTTGATTTAGTGTAATACTGTGAAATTGCTTGGCTTCGGAATACGGGTTTTAACTTTTCAATGGACAACCTTCCTACCCATATTCCTACGGTCCCGACCCCGTCTTAAGGGGCTCGTGAAGTTCTGGGGCGTCTCCCAAACGTGCTGACCCACAGACTAGCTAAGTACTCTCGTTGGTGATGCAGGTCGTGCATGTCTGACCAACTTCAACCTCGCCACTGTCGCCCCAAATGTTCGCTCAGCTGAGTCCATGAACCGTCGGCCACAAAGTGCGGTGGGCTGGACAGGGAACGGTCAGTCAGGAAGGAATCAAACTTCCATTGGTTTTCCGCGGTTGTTATCGGCTGCAACCTACTAGTGCCTGCGTTGATCGATTTCCCGGCTCGAGGCTCACGAATGACATGCCGATGGGGCACCAGCACCTCCCCAAAAAGATATGTGGCGAGGACGCGCCACGCAGTGTGGTCCCTGAGATCGGCGTCTGAGGGGTTGGATGGTCTAATAAGGCCAGTGTGCTCTCGTGCTTGCCGAAGGGAGACCGGTAGATGGCCACACTCCGGGTTGCTGGTCCCGTCAAGACCCCAAGGACGGAGTGGGAGTCCCGCAAAGATCCAAACGGTCCGTTCACCGGGAAAGGACCTGTTCAAAGCTCAGGGTGGGAAACGCAACTCAACCTGTGATGATTACATGGGATCGTGACGATCTCCGGCAGGGAGTGAGGGATCGACCGCTACTGTGGGCGGTCCGGAGAGCGGCACAAATAAAAGCCAGAGCATGAATGGCATTCTCGAGCGATGCATGAGCTCGAGGGAGAGATGTAGTGGTCAATACCGTTGCGATAACGTATAAGTCAAGTCTGGTGTCACAGAATGCGGATTGGACGGCGATGTAGGCTTAGATCAACAATCCAACCAGATCGTAAGTAGGAAGGGAAATTTGCATGGCTTGACCGCGCCCCAGCGCCAGCCATCGCCGTCTCCTGGTTCGCCCGTGGTGAGTCCAAGGGTTAGTACACCGTACGAGAGGTAGCACCCTCACTCGGATGCTGTCGTTCCAAATGTGAGCAAATAAATACCTGAGTATCTCAACCCCGCCTGATGACCACAGCTCCCCCTCGGGTGACCAGGATCTTCTCGACCTTTGCATACCAGTTGTACCCTACATCCACCACATTAGACCTCACCGTGAGGGCGGTAGATGTGCAATCGTCAACATGCCATGAGACAAGGACCTTTTGGACCCGGACGGAACGCGAAATTCCGTGCAGATGAGTGCGGAGAGGGAACCGCGAGCGTATCTTCTCAAACCCCTGAGACGTAGACGCCGGGTCACTGTGACTTCGGACTGATCCGTTCCTCTCTATCTTTTTCTCCCACCACGTCTTCAAGCCTCAAGCTTCAAGAGTCAGTACACCACCACGCCGACTTCGTGTATCTGGCCTCGTCATACCTCCGCCGTCCTGATCTCCCGCGCAGCCCTAACCAACCACCACCAAACGTTGCGTACATTTCAAATACCTTACAGTCGTACCCTCGCTGGATTTGATTGACCAACTTCGCACAGTGCAATCACCGACAGCTCAAGTATGCGGGGTGGACCACCCTCGAAGGTCAAGTACACAAAGCAAGCCGCTCTTGATGACGAAATGGTCCGCTCCCGCGAAGTGGACTGTTCTTGAGGAACCCCCGAAAATAGGTAGGAGAGTTCGATCGGTTGGCCGGGTCGGTGCTTCGGGCACAAATCGGGTAACCTCACCAACCTCAGACAACTCAAATCAGGCGCTCGAATATGTTCGTAATCCGAGAGCGGGCCTCGATGAACAAGACCTGGGGGCGTTGGCGGTGAAAGTCGTTGGGGCATACGAGGGTGACCGGTCTCGGTCTGTGCGGGTCTGAACTGTCTTCTGCGAACGTATCCTAACGTGCAGGCCCTAGCGATCGCCAAAACGAGGTTCACTGCCAAACCCGGTACTGCTGCGCGCACGCTCTGCGACCGTGTCGACTACAGTGGGAGATTTAAGCCGGCTCTGTGAACGGTACGTTCCCCCACCAACTTTCCTCGAATCCACTATCCAACCATGCACAATCAGCGCGAATACTCGTACAACCAGGGCTCCCACAAGCCCACGAAGTACCAAAACACTACTAGGTACGCAATCCCCTGCATACAGCCTTCCCTATCTTACCTTTCCCGTACGGCAGCCCCCCTCCCAAACCAGGTACGTCCCATCACCTTCCCCAGGTCGACTGACCGAAGTGTGCAACTGATCCCCACGTTTATGTTCCGACCTAGTCCCGGGGAGCGCATTGTGAGGACGATGTATATCCATGACCTTTACCATGAAACTGACACATGACTCAATTCTCCATTAGCAAGCCCGTTTCTACCCAAGCGACGGCATCTACTATTAAAAAAACATCCTCTACCATAAAAACAACTCCTTCTACCAATAAAACCTCATCTACTCCTCAGCTGTCCTCTCAACGGGACAGCGGGGGGCCATCTAATGGAAAGTTGGCCCCTCGACCTGGTCAAGCTCCCACCAAGTGCGTCATATTCCTTATTCCTAGCCTCTGTTAGATTTTGACTAATGCGGATAACCGTTTATAGTCCGGCCAAGGATTCTTCCAGCGGAAGGAAGCCCGCGGGCTTCAGGAACTTGTTTCCTACCGACTACGCCCAGAAGAAATAATCCTTGGGGGAGCTGATGTAAAGAGAGGAGTTAATAACCAGCAGGTTGGTCCCTATCCCTAACCGTGGAGGTGGCTGGCTAACGCTCGTGCTCCCCCAGATATCATATAGACTTCGTACACCAACACCCATGCTGGGGGTAGTTGGCAAGTACACCGTAGGGGGAAAATCTAGACAGTGACCATCCTGGAGGCCCACCACACAATCCCCCTATTGAGATCCAAGAAAAATAATCACGATGGTCACGGTCGTGGTGGGTCAGGGCAGCGGTCAAAGCCCTCTGATGAGCCCCTTCGCAAGGGCGAAACCCACTCAACATCTTGCACCGTATCGTCCACTCAACCGTTAGGTTTCCCACACGCCCCCGTGGATCACATGCTGGTAAGTTCAGGGTGTACACGCTGCGTGTATGCAACCGGACTTCAGCAACGTACAAGTGGATAACCCACACGCAATGGACGAATTGCTTGCCAGACCGGGGAAGGGCGGGGGCGATGAGGACGCACTTGAAGGTGAGGGTTGAAACAACCTCGAAACTGGAGCGGTGCTCATTTTCATTCCAGCCTAGATCGTGGAAGCATAAGAATCGTTTACGATCACTACACGGCTCCATTCTCGATTACTTGTCGCGTTGAACGGAGTCCTTAGAATACATCGACGTTGAGTGAATCTAATGTCCAAAGTGCAAATACTCCGACACCCTGGCGCCCATCGACCATAGCACCTCCAAGATCACAACCCATTGTTCGACTTTTCCCCCGTGTTCTCATCCATGAGCGTCGCGGAGCCTGGGATTGACGGAAATGGTGTGATCGACCCGCCATGGCATGCTGCTTCCTTTTGCAAATAGGGCGTTTGCGGCAAGGTTGAATGGTACTCAGAGGATCTTTGGGCAAAGAGCCAATGAATCGCGGTTCGGTGGATATGAAAGGCTTCGATGGGGGCGACTTACCGTGAGGTTCACTTGCGGGGAGTTTGAAATTCATCGGGCATGGGATGCGCGTGCCGTATGCTTGGTGTTGGGGTGAGCTCGAGCCCCACCGGGAAAGTGTCTTGGGTTAGATGGATGCACATTGGTGCGGAACACAGGACGATGTACGGCGACGGGGAGCGAGGAGGGGTGTCGGTTTGCAAGGAGCATCTAGAGTTCAAAGAAAAATCAATGTCACTTCCGGACCTGCCGCGAATGGTTACCCACAGTCCCTTTGTGCACGTCGCTCGATGGTCCCTGGCTGAAGGTGAAAGGAACTGTTTGGGCGCGTTCGAACGCGTCTACCAACACAAGCTTGAGGTACCGACCGGTCATCGGTAGCTGATGCCTCGTTACTAGATGCAGAGCGGCTGCCGGGGTTGGGTTGTGTTCCCCCTTGCGTTCCAGAACTGAGCTAGAGATGGTTGGGGGATCGGAAACCACGTTTGGTTGTGTAGAGAACAGAAAACCGTACAATGGAACGACTGGTGCTTGCTAGCCATGATGTGGGGCTGTTGAGGGTTGGGGGTTATCGACGGGATGACGACGGGATACGGCATGAGGTCTCTTATGACCGAGAGGAATCCTAGGATGCGGTTGGAACGGTCGAGGCGCGCGGTGCTGCCAGGTATTGTCTCTCGACTGACTCGATTCTTGGCAGGGTGGTGGATTTGGCGTCGGTGGAGTTCGTCAGGTAGGTCCAAGGGCGAACTCCGACGGGGGAGAGCCGTGGTTAGAATTACGAACCGTTGGTAAGAGAGACGCGCCGGTTTCTCCGTCACGCTCGGGCCGACGCGTCGTCCTCTTCGATGTCTGGGCCCTGGGGAACCTTCATTCTCGCAGTCAGGACAGGTTGAATCATTTGTTGCCTTTTCACTGCATTCTGGTAGCATGTACCGTAACTAGCACTCGAGCTTCACCGGCTCTCCGTGGAAAGGGCTCGCTCCAGTTTTCAAAGTAAATTGTCAACCGAATAGATAGTAGTCAACCCCAGGCACCTTGCGCAACCAGGCAAACCCAAAGTTCACATCCCGCACGTATGCGGGTCTTCCTCACTTCCCGTCTCCTCATCGTCCCAGATATCTCCCTTTGAGATCAACGACACGCATTCCCAGGTGATCTTCCCCACTAGTTTTTCAAACCTCCACCGAGCCTGATAGT
>Ga0307516_10007183_pt1 | contig 12858 bp, 7 predicted proteins | sample 19_EM_MG_FD_203310 | JGI IMG/M metagenome (GOLD analysis project Ga0307516, IMG submission 203310) | Populus trichocarpa ectomycorrhiza microbial communities from riparian zone in the Pacific Northwest, United States - 19_EM | ecosystem: Host-associated > Plants > Roots > Unclassified | place... | reverse complement strand
CGTCCTCGGGGGTGGACTCGGGCAGGTCCGCCAGCTTCTCGCCGGTGAACGGCGTGTGGTTGGCGGTCCGGCCCGAGCCGACCACGCCCTTGGTGAGCTGGGCGATCAGCTCGGGAGTCACCACGTCGGCTGCGGTACGGGCGCCCGCCGGGGCGGGGGCGATGGGGTTCGTGCCGGTCTTGGCCGGGGCCTGCGCGTCCGTCATGTGCCGCAGGGTATTCCGCGGCGAAGGCTTTGGGTACCCGTCAGTAATCGGGATTCACCGAGCGCTCACACGACGCCAGCGATCACTGGCAAAGAATGCGCTGATCAGGGCGTAGTACAGCGACGATCACTGCCGGACACCCGGTGTCGGATTGTTTCCGATCTCCAGCCGGGCACGGGCCTGCTCGAAGAGGGCCGTGCCCTTCGCCTCGTCCGGTGTGCCCTTCGGCATGTCCACCCGCAGCTGGTACATACGGCCGTCGTCCGTGCGGACGATCAGTCGCAGGACGCGGGTCGGCCTGTCGCGCGGGTCGTAGGTGACGTCGGACAGTGCGGCCTCGTCGCCGTGGAAGCTGGTGGCGGTGTACTGGCCGGCCCGTCAGCTGTTCCGTCAGCGAACGAGGTGCCTAGCCATATGGCGCCCGCGAGCAGGACACCGAGGAGGGCTATGGCGGTACGGGCCAGGGGGCGGTGTCTGAGGGGCGGCTGTGGGTCTGGGGCTGGGTCTGGGGCTGGGTCTGGGTCTGGGGCTGGGTCTGGGGCTGGGTTCGGGTGCGTGGGCGGTTGCGGGTTCGGCTCGATGTCCCGTACGTCCTTGTCCGCGCCCACCGCCTCCGGATCCGGCCGTCGCTCACCCGCCACGGACTCCAGTAACCGTGCGGCCTCCTCCGCGTCCGGACGCTGCTCGGGGTCCTTCGCCAACAGCCCTGCTATGAGCGGCCGGAGGGGTCCGGCGCGCTCCGGCTCGGGCGGGTCGGCGGCGAGGATCGCGGCGAGGGTGGTCTCCGGTGTCGTACGGCGGAACGGGGGGCCGCCCTCGACGGTGGTGTACAGCAGGACGCCCAGGGACCACAGGTCGGAGGGAGGGCCGGCGCCGGTGCCGGACATCCGCTCGGGGGCGACGTACTCCAGCGAGCCGACGAAGTGGCCGGTGGCCATGAGGGATTCCTCGCCCTGGACGTGGGCGATGCCGAAGTCGCTGAGGACGACGCGGTGTTGGGGGCCGAGCAGGACGTTGGCGGGCTTCACGTCCCGGTGCACGATGCCGACGGCGTGCGCGGCGCGCAGGGCGCCGAGGACGGCGAGGCCGATGCGGGCGGCTTCGGGAGGTGGCAGGGGGCCTCGGCGCAGAGCCTGGTGCAGGGACTCGCCGCGGACCAACTCCATGACGATCCAGGGGAGTCCGTCCTCCTCCTCGACGACCACGTCATGGATGGAGACGGCCGCGGGATGGTCGACCCGGGCGGCGGCACGGGCCTCGTGGTAGAGCCGGTGGGCGGCGCGGCGGTGTTCCTCGTCCTCCGGATCCCCCGGCAACCGCGGCTGCCTGACGGCGACTTCACGCTCCACGAGCTCGTCGCGCGCCCGCCAGACGGTCCCCATCCCGCCGCTGCCTATGCGCTCGACCAGACGGTACCGCCCGTCGAGCAGCGCGTCCCTGGGGTCCGCGTCGCCCCCGCCGTTGCTCATGCCTCATCAGTACCGTGCGCGACGTCTCCTTGTCGACGCGGTCTCCCGGTCACAACTTGTCGACGTCCAGGTTCGCCAGCGCCGTCTTCGCCACCGCCTGTCCGCGTTCGGTGAAGTCGCCCTTGCCCGGATAGCTGACGGTGAGTTTGTACATGTCGCCGCCCTTGGTCTTGTAGTAGAGGATCCTCAGCTCACGGGGGCGGGGGTCCTCGGTGTCGTCGGTGGTGTAGACGACCGTGTTCTGGGCGGCCTTGTTGCCCTCGTAGGTCGCGTCGTCGGGCGTGGTCTTCGCCTTCTCGGACATGTTGAGGGCGTAGCTGCCGTTCTCCTTGAACTCCGTGTCGTCGTCGTACATCTCGGCGGCCGCGGAGTTCGCGATGGTGTTGCCGGTGTCCTCGGCCTTCCGGTCCAGGGTCAGGCTGATCCAGATGCTGCCGCTCCAGTCGGTGTACGTGACCCAGTGCCCCTTGTCGGTCTCCCGGTCGGGCACGGAGCGCTGGTAGTCGACGGGCACCGCCAGGGCCGCGGCGACGTCCTTCTCGTGCTTGGTCGTCCAGCCGTCGGGCAGCGGGCCGGCGAACGGGTCCGCGATCACCAGGTACGCCGTCACCGCCGCCGCGACGAGCACGGCACCGGTTGCGACCCAGGCCTTGCGGCCGAGCCGGAGACGGCGCGGCGGGGCGTCCGCGTGCCGCACGAACTGGGTGGTCCGGGCCGGTGCCGGCGGGTTCGCGGCCACCTCCAGCAGGGCCCGGACCTGGGCGGCGTTGGGGCGGCGCGCCGGGTCCTTCTGGAGCAGGCCGTTGATGGCGTCGGCGAGCGGACCCTGCCCGGAGGCGGGCGGCGCGGGAGTGGCGTTGAGGACGGACTGGAGGGTGGCGGGGGTGTTGCTGCGGCGGAACGGGGAGACGCCCTCCGTCGCCGCGTACAGGACCACACCGAGGGACCAGAGGTCGCTCGCCGGGCCGGGGCGCTGGCCCAACACCCGTTCCGGCGCGATGTACTCGGGCGATCCGACGATGCCGCCGGTGTCGGTCAGGTTGGTCTCGCCCTCGATCTGCGCGATACCGAAGTCGGTGAGGACGACCCGGTCGTGGCGGCCGAGGAGCACGTTGTCCGGCTTGACGTCCCGGTGCAGGATGCCCGCCGTGTGCGCGGCCTCCAGCGCGCCCAGCACCTCGAGGCCGATTCTCGCCGCCTCGCGGGACCCGAGGGTGCCCTCCTGCAACGCGTCGCCCAGCGAACGGCCCTGCACCAGCTCCATCACGATCCACGGGCGTCCGTCCACGACCGCCACGTCATGGACGTTCACGACGGCGGGGTGGTCGAGCCGGGCCGCGGCACGAGCCTCGCGGCGCATGCGCTCGAAGGCGTTGGCCCGTTCGCGCTCGGGAAGGTGGTCCGGGACGCGGGGTTCCTTGACGGCGACCTCGCGGTCCACCGTCTCGTCCTTGGCCCGCCACACCGTGCCCATGCCGCCGTGCCCGAGCTTGGCGAGCAGCCGGTAGCGGTCCGCGATGACGCGGCCGACGCCGGGGTCCGGTGCGGGAGGGGAGTCCGGTGCGGTTCGGGGGTCCGGCAGGGGGTGGGGCTGGGGTGGCACGGCCTGGGCGGGCAGGGCGTACGGGTTGTTCGGGTGCGGGACCGCCGCCGGCGGTCCCTGCGGGGCCAGGGGGCCTTGCGGGTTCGGCGGTTGCGGGTTCCGCGGGTTCGGCGGTTGCGGGTTAGGCGGTTGCAGACCGAAACTCGTTGGCTCGTCCGACCCGTAAGGGGCTCCCCCGTTGTTGCTCATGGGTCCATCCATATCGCGCCAAGCGGTCCGGAATCCACCTTGAGCGCTTTCCGGTCACCGACCCGTGACCAAGGTGTCGACCGCGACGTCGAAGTACTGCCTCGCCTCCCGCACCTTCCCGACCGGCGCCGACACCCACACGTCGTACAGCCGCCCGCGCTCCTCCCAGCACAGGTCGTATGTGTGCCGGGGGCCCTCCGCCGCGCTGAAGCCGTCCCAGGTGAACTCCCAGAGCGCGGCGGTGCGTCCACGGTGCGCGGTCGTGGTGACCCGGCCGTCGCGGTAGCCCGGGTTGGTCTCCGGGCCCTTGGTGGCCGCCCGCCGCAGGACGGTCAGCGGGCCGTCCGCCGCGGGGTCGACGACCCTGACACCGAGGCGGAAGACCCGCCCCGGTGACATGTAGAAGATCCGCTCACCCTGGGGTACGCGAGTGAAGCCGTCCGGCACGGCCAGCGCGAAACCGGCGGGGTCGTCGGCGAAGCGGTAGCCGGAGGGGGCGGCGGGATGCGGGCTCGGGGCTGAACTCGGGGCTGAACTCGGGGCTGAACTCTGGCTCGGACCGGGGCTCGTGGGGGTGTTCGGGGGTGCCGAGGTGTGCGTGGGCGCCGAGAGCGAAGGCGTCCCCGTCCCGTCGCCGCCCCCGTTCATGAGCAGCGCCGCCGCGGACACCCCCGCGCCGGCCATCGCGGTGACCAGCAGCGCGGTGACGAGCACGCCTCGCGGGGAGCGGCCGGCCGGAGCCGACGGGTGCCGTGCGGGCACGTCCCGCTCGGACGCGGGGGCGTACCCGGGCGGGCTGTCCGACGGGCGGTCCGACGGCCAGTGAGGCGGGGGGTCGGACGGTGGCTCCGGCGAGTGGCCGGGAGGGGGCGGCGGGTCGGCGGGCATACGGCCAGGCGGCTCGGTGGACGTACCGCCGGGTGCCTTGGTGCGGGTGCGGCCGGGTGCCTTGGTGCGGGTGCGGCCGAGTGACAGGGTGCGGGTGCGGCGGGGCGGCAGGGCCGGTGTGCGGCCGGTGTCCCGGAAGGTCCGCAGCATCCGCTCGGCCCGCTGCGCGTCGAGCCGTCGCCCCGGATCGCGTTCGAGGAGGCCCCGTACGACGGGCAGGATCGGCGTGGCCTGGGCGGGCGGCCGGATCTCGGCTGAGACGACGGCGTGCAGGATGCCGCCCAGCGAGTCGCGACGGAACGGCGACTCGCCGCTCAGGATCGTGCACAGCAGCGCGCCCAGCGACCACAGGTCGGACGCGGGCCCGGTTCTCGACTCGGACATCCGCTCGGGAGCGGTGTACTCGGGCGAGCCGACGAAGGACCCGGTCTCGGTGAGCGTGGTGGCGCCCGCGACCTGGGCGATACCGAAGTCGGTGAGGACGACGCGGTCGGTGCCGTCCTCCACGAGCACGTTCGCGGGTTTGATGTCACGGTGCAGGACCCCGGCCTCGTGCGCGGCGCGCAGCGCGCCCAGCAGGGCGACGCCGATCCGGGCGGCCTCGTCGGCGTCCACCGGGCCGTGCTCGGCGATCCGCTCGGCGAGCGAGGCCCCCTCGATCAACTCCATCACGATGTACGGGCGTTCGTCGTGCTCGACGACATCGTGGACCACGATGATGTGCGGATGGCTCAACTGGGCGACCGCACGCGCCTCGCGCAGGGTGCGGTCCCGCCGCCGCCGGGCCCCCTCGGCGGAGAGGGTCTCGTCGAGAGGGAGCTCCTTGACCGCCACGCTCCGGGCGAGCAGTTGGTCGGTCGCACGCCAGACGACCCCCATGCCGCCGCGACCGAGCCGCGCCTCAAGCCGGTAACGGCCCGCGATCACGCGGGCGCTGTCCCCCTCGGTCCCCATGCGCCCCATCATCGCGCACCGGACGGGCTCCTTCCGGGACGGCGACCGGCCAAATCCGCCGGGTCGGCCTCAGGAGGTCTTCTCCTCCCAGCCCTGGAGCACCGCCGCGAACTGCTTGCTGGTGGTGGCCCAGTCCTTGGCGGGCGAGGACATGTAGATGGCGTACTCGACGCCGTCCCGGGACATGTACGTCTCCTCGACGGCGCGGCGCGGCCCGGGGTAAGGCGTGTCCTTGGCCATCGCGGTCCACGTGTACTCCCACCTGGCGCCGTCGCGATCCCGGTAGAGGTTGTCGTGCAGGGTCACGCGGTCGTAGTCGCGCAGCCGCAGCAACTGCTGCTCCAGGTCGAGCTGGTGGGCTTTCGGGTCGCTGAAGTCCGGCGAGGTGTCGACGGCGATACGGAGGAAGTGCTTGCCGTCGTCCGGTGAGTAGTCGATCTGGGTGAGGTCACCGTCGACGTCGAAGACCGTCCGCTCCCAGCCCTTGGGCAGGGAGACGCTGAAGCCCACGGCGTCGTCGCGGCGGACCCAGGAGGCCGGAACGCCCCCGCCGCCGGAGCGCGGCGGCGTGCTCGCGCCGGTGTTCGTGGGACCCGGCGAGGCGGACAGGTCGGCGTCCTGCCGCCGCGACTCGTCCCACGCCTGCAGCCCGACGGCCGCGCCTCCGCCGATGACCGCGGCGAGGGCGACGACGAGAGCCGCCGTCCGCAGTCGGCGGCGCTTCGGCGGACTCGTGACACCGGTCGCGCCGTTGGCAGCGTTGTCGGCGAGATACGGCGGACCGAGCACGGTGGGGCCGGTCGCATGAGGGTACGGCGTGCCGGTGACCGGAGTGGAGACCGGGACGTTGGCCCCGGCGCGGGCCTCCGCCCCCTGGTGGGACTGGGTGTAGTGGGGGCCGGAGTGACCGGGACCTGGGTGACCGGGACCGGTGTGGCCGGGACCTGGGTGGCCGGGACCTGTGGGCTGGGGACCCGTGTGGTGACCGCCCATAGGGCCCACGCCAGTGCCCATGGGGTGGGCACCCATAGGGCCCGTACCCATGCGCTGGGGATCCATGGTCTGGGGACTCACATATTGCGTGGGCACATACGCCTGTGCCGTGTTGGGCCGTCGCCCCTCCGCCGCCTCCGCGAGCATCTGCTCGGCGGCGACCACATCGGGCCGTACCGCCGGGTCCTTGTACAGCAGCGCGGTGATGACAGGCGCGAGCGCACCGGCGTACCGCGGCTCCGCGGGTTCCTCGTCCACGACGGCCTGCATGGTGGTCAGCGGTGTCGTCCGACGGAACGGCGACCTGCCCTCGACCGCCGTGTACAGCGTGGCGCCGAGCGCCCACAGGTCGGAGGAGGCGCCCGGGTCGTGGCCACGGATCCGCTCCGGGGCGAGGTAGTCGACCGAGCCGACGACCTCTCCGGTACGGGTGATGGTCGTGTCGCCCTCGATCTGGGCGATGCCGAAGTCGGTGAGAAGGACGCGACCGTCCCGGCCGATGAGCACGTTGCCGGGTTTCACATCGCGGTGCAGCACCCCCGCGGTGTGCGCCGCGCGCAGCGCCCGCAGCACCCACAGCCCGATGCGGGCGGCCTCGGTGGGCTCGACGCGGCCCTGTTCCTTGACCGCGTCGGCCAGCGAGTGACCCTCGACCAGTTCCATCACGATCCACGGCCGGCCGTCGTGGTCCAGCACGTCGTGCACGGTGACCACGGCGGAGTGGTTGATCCTGGCGGCCGCGCGCGCCTCCGCCCTGGTACGGGCGAGAAGGACGGCCTGGTCGCCCTCGGACACGTACAGTGCGGCCGTCAACTCCTTGATCGCGACGGCTCGGTGCAGCACTTCATCATGGGCACGCCACACGCGGCCCATGCCGCCCTTGCCTATCGGGTCGGCGAGCCGGTAGCGCCCCGCGAGGAGCTGGCCCTGCATCTGATTCACGTTGCCCCGCAATGCTCTTGACAGTGTCAGACTAGGGACCCGTCGTCGTCGAACGGAACCAGGGGGGCGTCACGGTGACCGCACTGTGACGGTTGTCGCTTCCCGAGGCGGCGGTAAACCCTCCACGCCTGACCGGCGTCCCGGCCCCTCACAGGCCGTCCCCTCGGGGCCCTCTCCTCAGCCGGTGACCTGGTACGTGGCCGACGCCTGCTCGTACAGCCGGGTCACCTCGTCCCGCTCGGCCTCCGGACCGCGTAACTGCACCACGTGGTACTTCCCGCCGATCAGCATCGCGATGTTGCGCACATACAGTTCGCGCCCGTCGTCGCCGGTCCACGTGAACTGCCCCTCGGCCATGGTCCGCCCGCCCACCTGGATCGTCTTCAGCCCGGTCGCGGTGGCCCAACTGGAGTCGCGGTAGGGCTGCAGCTCCGGTTCCTTCTCCCGCTGGTACACCATCGGGTCGCTGCCGTCCTCGGCCGCGCTGTCCCGTCCCGGTACGACGACGAGCTCGAAGTTCCCGTGCGCGTACACGACCTGACCGCGCCCGTTGACCGGTGTGCGGTCCCAGCCGTTGGCCACGGCCACCTGGAAGCCCTCGGCGTCCTTGCGCAGGGCGAAGCCGTCGGGGACGTCGGGCCCGGTGGTCTGGGTCTCGGTGGAACCGGCGGACGACGAGGGGCTGCCCTTGGACCCCGGGGAGGTCTGTTCGGGCCGGGGCTCGCTGCTCGCCTCCGAGGACGGCTCGGGCGCCGGACTCACCTCGTCGGCGGCCCCGGTACGGTCCCCGGCGCCCTCCGTGCCGGAGTCGGACTTGGGCATGAAGAGCATGGCGTACGCGATCGCGCCGGCCAGCAGGAGCAGGATCAGCAGAAGCAGGGTCCGGCCGAGTCTGCCCGGTGAACCAGACCCCGCCCGCGACCTCTTGTGCCGCCCGTGGTGCGCGGGCAGTCCGGCACGCCGCCTGCGCACCAGCTCGCCCCGCCGCCGTACGACGGGCAGTCGGCTGGTGTCGGCGGGCGGCGCGGCGACGACGTTCACGCCGGCCTCCGGCTCGGGCGCCGAACGCACCAACGAGCGCAGCCAGCCGCTCAGTTCCTCGAAGTCGAGCCGCTCGGTCGGATCCTGGCGCAGCAGCGACTCGACGACCGGCCTGAGCGGACCGCACTCCTCGGCGAAGGCGGGCGGCTCCGCGCACACCAGCTGCACCAGCTCGGCGGTCGACTCCTCCGGGTAGGGCGCGTGCCCCTGCACGGCCCGGAACAGCAGCGCGCCGAGCGCCCACAGGTCGGTCGCGGGCCCGATCGGCGCCGCGAGCTGCCAGTTCTCGTGCACGGGTCCGGCCTGCTCGGGCGCCCATCGCTCGGTCACGGGCCCCACGACAGCCATCCGCGCCTGCCGGGCCCGCTCGGCCGCCAACGCGGTGGTCGGCCCTCGCCGCGCGGGTGCGCCGGCGTCCGGCCCGTCCCAACGGCCGGGAGGCAGCGCCGAGGGTCCGTCGGCGTGCACACCGCCGACGCCTCCGGCGGGAACAGGGTCGGAGGCGAGTGTGGGGCCGGGGCCGCCGGTTCCTCCAACTCCTCCGGAAGGCAGAGCCGTACGCCCCGGCCCCCCTTGTCCGGTGCCTCCGACCTCCGGCACTCCGGCGGCCCCGCCACGGGGCGCGGCACCGTGCCAGGAGGCGCCTCCCATGCCATAGGGGTCGGCGATCTGCCCCGGCGGCCCGGAACCGGAGGCCTGCTGGACGCCGTTCGCGTCGGGGTACGGCTGCTGCTCCATCCCGTTCGCGCCGGGATAGGGCTGGTGCTGAGCACCGTTCGCGCGGGGGTACGGCGGCTGTTCGACGCCGTTCGCGCCGGGGAACGGCGGCTGTTCAACGCCGTTCGCGCCGGGATACGGCGGCTGTTCGACGCCGTTCGCGCCCGGGTACGGCTGCTGGGCACCGTTGGCCGTGGGGTACGGCGGGTGCAGGGCGGAGCCGTTGGCCTGGGCGGCGGGGTCGGCCTCGGGAGCGGAACGTGTTCCCGGCAGGGCCGCTCTGCCGTTCTGCGCCTCCTGGACCCGGGCCGCGGCCCTGGCCCCCGCGCGATACGCGGCGATCGCCCCGGCCCGCGCCGCCCTGATGTCCGCGCCGGCGTCCACAGCCCTGCGGGCCGGTACCGTCGACGCCCCGTTCGTCGCCTCCGCCCCGGTCGCCGGCAGCGCCCCGGCAGCCCGTGCCTCGATCGCGGCCCGCCGAGCAGCCTCGGCCTCCGCCCCCTCCAGCCCTACGGCACTCACCGGGCCCTGGGCGCCCCCCGCGGGACCACCTGCTCCAAGAGGACCACGCGAGCCGTACGCGGCACCGCCCGAACCCGCGGCTCCCCCGGCAGGCCCCCGTCCGGCACCGGTCTCACCGCCCCCGGCATCCCATTCGGCGTCCTCCGGCGGCACCGGGTCGTACCCGCACAGCGCCTCCTCCGCCGCCCCCACCGCCAGACCGGTCAGCATCACGCGGCCGTCGTCACAGATGAGCACCGTACGCGCGGTGACATTGCGGTGGACCCAGCCGTGCGCGTGCAGGACCCGCAGGGCCATGAGGACGTCGGCGGCCACCTCGGCGGCCCGGTACGGCGTCAGCGGGTTCTCCACGAGCAGCGTCGCCAGTGACCGCGCGGCCACCAACTCGCTGACTATCCACAGCGAACCGCCCTCGGCGAACACGTCGAAGACCTGGTCGAGCCGCGGATGGTCGGGTATCCGCGCCGCGGCCTGCGCGGCCTCGACCGCTCGCCGTACGGCTGGATCCGTCGGTCGTCGCACGCCCCCGCCCGCGGACGCGCGCCGTCCCCCGCGCTCCCGCGCTCCTCGCGGATCCCTGGCCGTGAAACCGTCCGGCAGCCCTTCGGCGTCGAGCACTTCCGCCTCAACGACCTCAGGCAACGGCACCTGCCTGACCAGGACTTCCTGCCCGCTGTAGGTGTCGAAGGCGCGGGTCTCGGTGAGTTCGTACTCGTCGGTGGGCGGCAGCGGCAGGCGGTAGCGGTCAGCGAGTACCCGACCCGCGTAGTCCTCCACGTTGCCTCCCCCCGGCCCCCTGGTCGGTCAATTCCGTTCGCCTCGCGGCCCGTTCCGCACTTTGTTCCTGGATGCGTACGGTCCACAGGCATTCACGATACGTGCCGGAGGCAACCCGCAAAGTGTGGATGCCAGATCTCACACACCAAACCGGAGATCGAACAGGAGATCGATCACCGTACGTCTCCTCATGACTTGGGTGTGAACGTCTTCGCCAGCGTCTTCCAGGTGGTCTCGCGCAACTCGCTGCCCCAGTTCGCGGCTTTCGCCGTGTACATCAACGCGTACCCGAGTTGGCCGTTGACGACGAACCCCCGGTCGATCGTCCGGAACTTCGTCCCGCCGTCGACATAGGTGAACACCCAGTCGGCCGTGTTCCAGCCGCGGTAGTCCACCTTCGCTATTCGGACCCTCTGGTACTGGGAACGCGTCATGGAGCGTTCCTGGTTCTGCCAGTCCGTCACCGGGTCGCCCTTCGGGGTGGACGTCCAGGCGACGAGCAGCTTCTGCCCGTCGGGTCCGGTGAACCGGTCCCCCGCCGCGTCCGTCGACCCGTACTTCCAGCCCTCCGGCAGCCCGATCGAGTACCCCTGGGTCCCCTTGTGCGTCGACGCCACCGCGTTGCCGTCGGCGGAGTCGGAGGACCCGTCGGATTCCGACCCGCCGCCCTCGGCCGCGCCGGCCTCGCTGCCGGCCGTGCTCCGCCCGCCCGAGCCCGTGGCCGCGGACTCGGTCGCCGAGCCTTCCGTACGGGCACCGCCGCCCTTGTCCTCCTTGGTGTCGGCGCTCCCGCTCGCGTCGGCCGTCACCTTGGCACCGCCGCCCTTGGCCCCGCCCGATGTGTCGTCACCGAGGGTGATCGCCAGTACGGTACCGATCACGGCCAGTGCCACGACCACGGCGATGATCACCAGGGTCCTGCGCGGCACCACATCGGTGAGCGGCGCCCTCGGCACCGGCCGCGGCGGCAGGTCCGGCGGGGTCATCACGGGCCACCCGGAACGCTGGCCCCCGGTACCGCCGTTCGCTCCCTGCGCGGTTCCGCCCCGAGGCCCGGGCACCCCACCCGACCGCGAGGCAGACCCCGAAGCCGGAGCGGTACCCGAAGCCGAAGCGGGCCCACTCGATGTGCCCTTCCCCGAAGAGGAGACCCCGGCCGCTCCCGACACAGCCGTACCACCACGGGAACCCGGACCGGCCGAACCACCGGAGGAACCCGAACCCGAACCGGCCGAACCGCCACCGGCCGCGGACGCGGGCGCCGTCCCGGAACCCTCCGTGTCGCCCCCGGACTTGGTGCGCGCCGCGGCCGCGGACGTCGCCGCCGCTCCCGCCGACCCGGCGGCCTTCCGCACGGAACGCATCGCCCCGCGGAACCGCTCGCCGGCCTCCTCGCCCCGCCTGCCCCCGGTACCGCCCGAACTCTTCTTGCCCGCACCCTCGTCGGGCTGCGGCGGCAACGGCACGACCTTCGTCGCGTCCAACGCGAGCTCCGGCTCGGGCTCCGGCGCGTGCAGCACGGCGTTGAGCATCTTCCGCGCGCCCGCGTCGTCGAGCCGCTGGGCGGGGTCCTTGGTGAGCAGGCCGTAGATGACGTCCTTCAGCGGACCGGCGTTCTTCGGCTCCTCCAACTGCTCGGTCATCACCGCGGTCAACGTAGCTATGGCCGAGCCCTTGTCGTACGGCGGGGCACCCTCCACCGACGCGTACAGCAGCCCGCCCAGGGACCACAGGTCGGCCGCCGGGCCCGGCTTGTGCCCGCGGGCCCGCTCCGGGGAGATGTAGGAGGGCGCGCCGACGAGCATGCCGGTCGAGGTGATGGACGGGTCGCCCTCCACCTGGGCGATGCCGAAGTCGGTGAGCACCACCCGGCCGTCCTCGGAAATGAGGACGTTGGACGGCTTCACGTCACGGTGCAGGATGCCCTCGCGGTGCGCGGACCGCAGCACGTCCAGGATCGCCAGGCCCACTTCGGCGGCGCGCCTGGGTTCGAGGAGGCCGTCCTCCCGGATGGCCTCGGCGAGGGACTTGCCCTCGACGAGCTCCATCACGATCCACGGCCGGTCGTCTTCCTCGACCACGTCGTAGACCGTCACCGCGCTGTTGTTGCGGATCCGCGCGATCGCCTTGGCCTCGCGCAGCGTCCGCGTGATCAGGCGCCGCTTCTCTTCCTCGTCGATGCTGGTCGGGAACCGCAGTTCCTTGACGGCGACCGTGCGGCCCAGAGTCTCGTCCTCGGCACGCCACACCGTGCCCATGCCGCCGCGACCGAGCACGTCTCCCAACCGGTACCGCCCGGCGAGAAGACGCCCGTTGTTGTCCTGACGAGTGTCCTGACGGGGTGTCCCCGCCCGCTCCGGCTCCGACATGCGTCCCCTCATGCAACCCGCCCTGACAGAGCCTCCATTGTCCCTCACCCGACAAGTGCCTGACGCCCAGGGTGCCCCTGGGGGTACCGGGCCCACCGTGCGGCCCGGGACATCCCGGCCCCGGGCCCGCCGTCCACGGCCGGCGACCCCGCCTCCGAGCACCTCCACTCGGGGCGTGTGACAGCTCCT
>Ga0307516_10007182_pt1 | contig 12858 bp, 13 predicted proteins | sample 19_EM_MG_FD_203310 | JGI IMG/M metagenome (GOLD analysis project Ga0307516, IMG submission 203310) | Populus trichocarpa ectomycorrhiza microbial communities from riparian zone in the Pacific Northwest, United States - 19_EM | ecosystem: Host-associated > Plants > Roots > Unclassified | place... | reverse complement strand
AAAATTAATTTTTTTTTTTTTTTTTTTTTTAAATAAATTTTTTTTAAAAATTTTTTTTTTTTTTTTTTTTTATAATTTTTTTTTTTAAAAAAATTTAAAAATTTTTTTTTTTTATTATTTTTAATTTTTTTTAAAAAATAAAACCCACCCCCCCCCCCCCCCCGCGCTCGTTCTCGCCCCCCCCCCCCCCCCCCCCCCCGGGTGCTGCGGAGAATAACACGGGCACCCAAGTGCATTGCATACATAAGTAGATATGTAGATGGGTGGATAGGTGGATGGATGGATGGATGGATGCGACTGGACGGGGACGCCGTTTGCATCCAGCAAGAGCGGCTCTCCATACGTACTCTAGATATGTACACATCCATCCTGTCCTCCCGCGCGAAGCCCGTTGCAGCCCTGATCGCTAGATCCGTCGGGCAGGCGGGCGGGCGGGCGTCTCTGTTTGCGAGGGGGGGGCTGCAGGCTTGCACGGAGTCGGGCAACCGGGGGGGGGGGGAAGGACCGTTCTCAGCTGCGCTGCGTGGCTTTGCCGCCCAGGGAAAGGGAAGGGGGGAGGGAGGCGGGGGGGGGGACGTCCCGTCGGGAACTCCGGCATTCCACAACACCCGCTGCGTTCCGGGCACAGCTCGTTCTCTCCGACCACCCAAACCGGGCCCCGAGTTGTGTGTACGTAACTAGAGCTAGCTATCCATCGAGCTAGCTAGAAGCACATACATACAGTACGTATGATTATGATATCTGTATCTATGGTATAATTGTAGGTAGATGTGCAGATAACCCACAAAGAGTCCGCCTCTCACTCGCGATGACGCCACGCCGCAGCGACGAGCAAAACTGCACTGCAAGGATGCGTCTCCCCCCTGCCCCCTATCCCCTTACCCCCTACTCCCCTCTTTCCTCCTTTCAGCGCAGTGCTCTTTTTTTTTTTTTTCTTCTTTTTTTTTTCTTCTTTTTTTTTTCCCGCCCCTCCTCCTTCGTTTGAGCCATCTAGATCCGCAGAAAGCGAAAGGGAGAAGGCCCGCAGGGGGGAGGGGAGGGGGGAAAGAAAAAAGGGGAGGGAAGGGAGGGAGAAGTTGTGTCTTTCTCTTTTTCTTTCTTTCTTCTCCCCCCCCTTCGCTAGTTGGTTGGTTGGTTAGAACTGACGATCACTACCCAGCAGATACATACTTACTTACATACGTCCATCCCTCCAATCACTGCCCCTGCTCCTGCTCTCTTGCAGAGACGATGTGCCGCACATGCCGCCGTTCGCTGTGGATTCGCGGATTCGTGGATACTGAGACAAGCACCAAGCACGAGGGATAATGAACTCTATGTGTGTACATATACTGCTTTTTTTTTTGGTGAGACCCAGCTCGAGTTTTTTTGGGTTTTTTTATTACTTTTCAGTGCGTACATAAGTAGTTGTAGAAGCAGAAGATGTAGATAGAAGTCATTTCCGTAACAAAGGGGGGAAAGGAAAAACAAAGTAAGGGAATCCTCCTCTCTCCTTCACATACATGATACGTACCACGACACAGGGAAAAAAAATCCATCACGTCCGAAATCCTTCATTCGATCCACGCTCCCTTTCCTCTCTCCCTCCCTCTTTCCCTCCCTCCCTCCCCCCCTCCACCGGCCGCATACCACATCCCACCGTGTTCCACCAGTTCCATCCCACAAGTCCGACCGTTTCCGTAACAAATAATCCGGAAAGGCGACTACCCATCCAACAGCTGAGCGGCGAGTGCGCACGCGAATTCCATCCGTTCAGACCAAACCAAAAGCAACCAAATAAAAGGGGAGAGGGGAAAGGGAAGAAGGGGAGACATAATTACAGCTGATTAAAACCGGCAAAGAGGTAAAACATCAGACAAAGAAAAAAAAAAGCATTAGGAAGGAAAGAAAAAAGAAAAGGGTATCTTCGAAACGAAAACGGAAAAATAAAGACAAACAGCCGACCATCCGCCCGCAAGCATGCAAAAGAGAAAAAACAGGAAAGGAAGATTTGATAAAAACCGCCCACCCCAGTTCATCGAATGCACACCTCCCCACACACACACCCAAAACCCAATAAAAAAAGAAACTGAAAGAAAAACCCCCCAACCGAAATGACAAGAAACTTTTGTGTTTTCCCGGAAAGTCGGAAAAGAAAAGAAAAGAAAAGTTCCCCAAAAACAGACAATGCAGGGTAGTAGTACAGGCCCGAAAGAGAAATGGGAAAGGAAAATAAATTCAAAACATTTGCTTTTGAGCGCCCCCCAGAAGCCCAGAAAAACATGACGTGATGCGAATGGAGCGAAGAAGAAATAAAAAATAAAAAAAAATAAGAATGTGGATAAAACACGATTAGAAGCGAAGAAGCGTTGGAGGGGTATACGTAGAAAGGCAAAACGCCGCCATCTAAGAATTTCAAACCGAAAGGGAGAGAGGCCAACAGGAAAGTCAAAGTCGAGAGGGAGAGGAGATGAAATGCCGTCGCCGTCGCCGTCAACTAGGCATCGGCGTGCTTGAGGATCTCTTCGCAGTTGACCTGGAAGCGATGGCACCACATGGCCATGCCCCTCATCAGTCTCTCGGTCTTCTCCCACTCCTTCTCACCGTTGAACATGGCATCGACGAACTCGGCACCGGACTGCTTGCCCATCTGGACCTTGGGCTTGCTCTCCGTGTGCTTGGGCGAATTGACGTGTCTGGCGCCGGTCCACATGTACTCCTCGCACGACTTGAGAAGGTTCTTGAGCTTGTGCCAGAGCCTCTCGCCGCTCTCCATGAACTCCTCGATGATCTCGCGGTTCTCGGGAGTGCGGATCGACGCGAAGAATTCTCGGGCGCGCTTGAGCTTGGAACTCAGCTCGATCAAGAGCTCCCAGAGCCCTCCAGCAGTGCGGGTGGCCTCGTGGGTGCGGCCGTGGTGGAACTTGGTCCAGTTGAAGACCCATTCGCCGAGAGAGTTGGCATCGAAGACCGAGCCGAGCAGGATGATGGGCCTCTCGTTGGGATCCCAGTTCTTGAGGGAGTAGTCGGACGGGATGCCAGCCTCGGCGGCCTTGCGACGGAGCTCGTCGGCATCAAGGGTAGCGCCCTCGGTTGCCGCCCGGGTCGGAGGCGGCGGCTTGGTGGAACCGGCGCGGGGAGGCGAGCGAGGCGAGTTCTCGCCGGACCGGTGTGGATGGGTGCGGGAACGACGACTCTCGGTGACGAACGGCGGCGGGGATTGGGGACCAGGGGCCGGCGTGTAGCTGGGAGGAGCGAACTGGGTGCGAGAACGAGAGTCAGCAGGGATCCTGAGGTGGACGCTCGGACGACATTGACGGTATCGCGAGCTTCGGGGTCGCCTCCGCTGCTGGGGATATAGCTCCTCCTTTCTGGCCCTGCCGCCGTACCGACCGCCGCCCAGGTCCACAACGACCGGAAGATATGGATACGGATGTGAATATGGATATCTATAGAATGAACTTACGTATTCGCCGGTCGCGCCCGGAGGAAACCCGTAGGCGTAAATGTTGGGCATCGGAGTGCCATGGTGGGCGTGGGACGACGGGGGAGGAGTGTGGAGAGGCGTGTGCATGTAGCCTGGCTGCGGGCGTCCGTGACTGTGACTGGTCCCGGGACGGGGAGAGGTGGTGGATCGGTGAGGCTCGAACTCGCTGTAGCTTTCGTGTCTTCGCGACGACGACGACCGCCTCACATACTCGGCACCCATGTAGGAAGAAGGCTCTTGCGTGTTGCTTCGGCGGCGGGAAGATGAGGCTCGGGGAGAAGGAGCAGGCGTGGGGACTCCGTATCCAGATTCAAAGTATTGTTGACCGGGCCGAGACATTCCCGGTTGGGTGTTGGCGTAGTAAGTGCCTTGGGGATACCCAAATGGCTGATTGTAGGTTGGTTGTTCGAACTGCATGTGGAGGGAGCCCTCGAAATGGCGCCAGGAATGCGTGGAGGTGATGGTTGCGCTGTTGGATTTGGAGTCGAGGGTCGAGAGAGAAGAGGAGGTCAGGGTGATGGTTCTGCTCGTATCTCTAACATGTAATGTGGTGGATGTGTAGTGCGGAGAATTTTTTGCGCTGCGCTGCTGTTATAACGTTCCCTAAACGATTGTCCGGGAAGTCGAATACGTAATCGTTGAAGAACTAGCGTTCTTGAGGTATTGGAGTTTTCGAGAGTTATCGAGCTCGAAGCGAAGACCTTTTTTTTCCGCTGGATGCACGATGAGATCGCCAGAGGTCGGTATACTCGAGAAAGATGTGCGCGAAGTGGGGCGAACGCCAAATAGATAGATATATATATGGCTGAAATTCAGCTGCGAGGTGTGCGGGCGGTGACCCAGGGCCCAGGGTCCGGACCCACAAAGACAGAACAAGGATGCGACACCCCCCTGCACAGCCGGGATTGTCAGAGTGACTCGACTTTGGACGAGGCAGATGCAGCCTTTGGAAGGGAAAGCGGGAGGAAGGTTCCCAAGTATTTCCAGTCGCACCCAGAAGACAACCAGTTCACGGAAACAGAAAGCATCTCGAGCTCTGCTCCTCCTGTGTGCTGGTGGTGTCGGTATCTCAGCAGCCAAAACTGCTAGCGATATCGTTTCGGCGACTTCCACGGAGTGGATTCCCTACATATGGCATTGCTTTTTCCGTACAGACAGGGGGGGCGATTTCCAACTCACCCTTCCAAAACTTGTAGGGAGTCCAATAGCAGAATTTTCTAGTCCCTGCTCTTTTGAATACGCCCGTCCGCGCCCATCGTGCGAACATTTGAGAGCGTACTAGTTTGTTAGATCGGATATAAGGCACAGGTTTCCGCAAGCGAGCAAGAGAGAAGGAGAAGCAGCCATGGGTGTTGGGAAGAGGGCACCGAAATGAATCTCCTAGATAATTTTAAAACATGAGAAAAAAAAATTCCTCAGGGGTGTGAGGCAGCAGTAATAAGCCCAAATTAAGTGTTGGCACCCAATCTGCAAGAGACCTGCCTGTGGTATGTAGAGGAGCTCCTTCGTTTTGAGCAAAACAATGGCGTTCTAGGGCGTCCTTCCCGTTCTTACTTCGGCGAAAGCACTTGCGATCGCAGCCGAAATTCAGGCCCGTGGCCCTGGTTCATCCGTCCGCTAGATATGTAGACATGGCGTTTCTGGACGCGCAGAGCTGCCAAGACATCCAACCCCAACTCCTCGAACACCGGTGGACATTACGATGTTAACCACGGGTACTGGCTTGCCCACCTCGAACCGGAGGAGTCGTCCAGGTACATAAGTACGTCTTCCGTCCAGGCAAAAGCGAATGCCGGCATCGAGCTTCATATCCAGTGTGATCTGCCGATCACACCGACAACCAAAATGCCAGAATCCTTCACGAGTTTGCCGAAGTCCGAAGAGAAGCCGATGCTCGGGCCGCCTATGTGCCTACTCGATACATGCAGCGTGCGAGTGGCTGCAGAACTGCCTCTGTGGTGCTCGGTTCCTCTCATCCATCCGCGATCGCATGTCCTTGAGTCATTTTACTCGAGATTTGTCGCGCTCACAGCGTTGGATATCAACGCTACCTAGGTACCTACTCTATTCTACTGTAGAGTGGAGTGAGCCTGTAAATCGCACCTACTTAGCACCATGCACACTTTACAGTAGACCGTTCTTGAAGGCTGAGAACAGGCCGGCAATGACGCCCGTCTGCTTTTGAGCAGCATGAAGGCAGCAGCAAGAGGACGAGCCCTCCAAGGTTTGGTTGCTGGGCAGCATGCAAGTAAAGGACAGCTCAGCAGCATCCTTGGCCGGTTGCACGATTTTGTCCTGGGGGCTACGCGGGGCTTGTGCAGTAGTACTCTACGCCCAGCCGTGTTGTCCACACAAAAACGGTCTTTTCCGACGAGGTTGCACACACAAGACCAGACCGCTCGCCAGATGATTGGCCACCTTTTGCGCACGAACGCACACCGCTCCGCGGTTGTGGACATGGTCGCGATGGCACAAAGGCTCAAAGGGATCCCGCCTGGTTGCTGTGTGGTTGAGGTGAGCCGATCCGAGATAAAGAACCGACTGGACGCATGGACGGCTGCAAGGCCAGTCAATTCCCACGATCACAAGCAGCGTGTCGCTTTGATGTCGATACCTGTGTCCACAGCGGTCGGCCGATTTGCCGCGCGAACGAACGGCGAAAGAGGGCGAAAGAGAGCGAAAGATTTTTTTCCCAGCAGCTTCCGGAAGACACGGTCAGCTCGATGTCGCGCACAACTAGGAGAGGGTATTTCGCTTAGTGAGCACATAGTATCCAGACCAACAACCTCAACCCGAATACCTACCTTTCTAGGAACACCCACCCAACACAACCCACCCACCTACAAATGCACATACGAGTAACTTGCGCACACATAAAGCGGCGAGGTTTTGGGGGTGGTGAGGGGATCCGCACCGTCCTGGCTCTCCTCAGGATCCCAAGGCCGGCCGGTGAGGCATGAGCAGGGCGCGAGACTCGGATTGCGACACGTAGGTACGTTGAATGTTGACACGGTGTTGAGCAAGGGTGTGCTTCGCACAGTCGAGCGCGTCCTAGTACATTCCGCCTGTTCCTGCTGCTCGCGCACACACGATAAGTCGAGAGCCAGTGGATAATTCTGCCATTCTGCCCCGCTGCGGGGGGGGCTTGTGGTGGGTGGGCGATCGCGAGGGAGAAGATGATGGGGGATGTGTGTGGGAGCTGAGTGGGCTGCGACGACAACGCATACACTGACTGGGCAGATATTTTTTTCTTCCCTGCGTTCCCCGAATAACAACCATTGCACACTCGAGCGGCTCGAGAAGATGCCCGGTGGGGAGGTGACGTGTTTCGGTCCAGCAAATGGTAGCGGGCAGAATATATAGATCCAAGGTATGCGATGAGAGAGACGATGGGCTCTTGATGAGGCGATGATGTACGGTAGGTTGACGACGGTAGCACGTAGATTTTCGGTTGCCCGAGAAGAGGCGGAGAGGAGGCTGGACGGGGAGCGATGGGATGGGGATGGGATGGGATGGGATGGAGGAAGAGCAGTGAGCGGTTTCTCGACGTTGTCGAATTAGAGTTGAGGACGGTGGCAAGACGAGGCTGAGAGATCGGCGTTGATCTGTCATCGTTCGGGGCCGTGGGCAGTGCGCATGTCGTATCATGGAGCTGGGTCTGGTTTGCGGTGAAACAACATTTGCTTGCCCTTGTGACAAACCTTAACCCCTCCGTCACGTGCAGAAGGTCTGTTGGGAGGTGGGGGAGGCGGGATCCAACGCACCTTGGTGATGGGAAGCCCCACGGGCCGCGACGAGCACCACACGATGCCTTCCTGTGCCTGCCGCACCGCCGCATCGCCGCCAAGTGCCTCATCTTCAACCTGAGGCTGTCAGCGCCCTGAGCGCTCACGGCACAGCCGCTGAGCCATCTGACCGATGAGTGAGCAGTGAGCGGCAAGACTAGCGGTGTCCGTGGAGGTCCGGACTTCTGCGACTCATCCCGCAATAGCTGGGGCCGGGCGGCATCATCGCCCCAGCATCGCCCCCAGACAAGCCACGACGCGCATCACCCGAGGTCCGTTACACCCAAGGTCCGTTGCACCCGTACGTAAGTAGGTACTGTACATTACGGAGCCTGCGGATGCTATTCAGCTACTGTGTTGCTGATTCTGTCGCTGGCGGGAGAGAAGAGGAGAAGAGGACTTACGGAACTGCTTCTCGCAGGTGGTGGCGGCGTTCGCGGGGCTTGCCGGGCTCGTCGGGCTACCATATCAACTTATGTACCTATTCTGCCCCGTGCAAGCAGGGGCCGTACATCTGAAACCGGGCTCCCGTCCTCAGTTCTGCCGAACTGCAGACCAGGCAGCGCCTCCCGGTGGTACTCTAGATCGGCTCTGGGCGATCACCACAACGAACACCAACATGGCAATCCAGGCCGAATCCCCTGGGTTGCCCGCGCTGAACCAATCGCAGTGGTGTCCTCTCGTCGCCGGCTGCCGCCCCCCCCCCCCCCCCAGCAGCATCGGCGTCGATATTTCCAATGAAGGTATCTATTGATGGCGCATCCAATTCGGGATGACCAGACCTTGCCGCCTCTCTCTATCGAGCGGGCGGGGACAAAACCTTGTCGCTGTCTGTGCCCCCGACCAGGCCTGGCCCCCGCTAAACTTTAATTCCGACCCGATTATATAATCTCCCCAAGTGACATCATCGACAATCGATCCGTCTGGCTCGAGTATGATAACTAAGATTTGGATTTGAGATCTTTGAGATCCCAACCACCGCACGTTCGGCCAGTACGGAACGTCTGCTACCCGCCGGAGATGGGCCTCGGAACACCGACGAGATGACTCACATAGCCCCCTCGAATCAGTAACTACCGCGATGATCCCCGCAACGTTACCACCACACATGGAAGCGCTTCGGTCATTCCAGCTCCTTTTTCTCTCTCTTCCGCGGCGCACAGACACAGCCCCTGGCGAGGAAGGGGGGGGCGACGCGTCGCACTCGTCCGCCCGTAGGGGAGGGAGGCGTCCAGCATTTCCATTTGCCGCCCGCTGTTACCCGCCTCCCGACCTGCGCCGACGTCCTCGACCGAGTACCTGCATACCACCAATACTATCTACGCACCCTACTCTGCGATGTGGATTGTTCCTTTCCACATGTCGGCTTCGTCATCTCAATCTCGCCCGCCAAAATTGCGCTGCGTTGCGCACATATCAACCCCCCCCCCCCCCCCCTCTCTCTCCCGAATTCACGGACATAGATTGCTCGCGCTTCACATGTTTGTTTGTCTCCAGCCAACCAGGCACGAAGAAACATGAGAGAATGACGCCTATCCTCTGCACAGCCACCATGACTCACGTCCCCAATCGACCAACTGGCTGTCAACTCGCGGTCACAAACTCTGCTTGCGGCCGACCTGACCTTTGACCCAACTGGGCCCGACCAAAGACAGCGCATCAATACCACCCCACCGATGTCGTATGATACACCATAATGAGAAAAGGGGGGCTGGGGGGTGTCGGTGAGCAAAGAGCTGAGACGCATATTGGTGGATTTCCTGGGATACAGTTTTTTTTAAAATTCGGAGGGAGGGGGAGGGGGGGGGGATGCTTGCTTGTTGGTGACTCCCTCACTGCTTGTCACTCGTATAATGAGTCGAAACGCCTGTGGATGGATATTATCCACATTTGCCATCGATCCCGTGCGGATCCTGTACGGAGCAGTATGGCGGCTCTCCGTGCGAGGCAAGGCAGAATGGTAATATGATGACTCCGGTGAATTCTCGTCGTGCGGCGGGGGGGGAGGGGGGCTGCCCATGGCTTGGACGGAGCGGGAGGGCAGAGGGAGGGGTGTTTGCAGTTCGCATGTGCGAGAAGCTGTAGGGCACGCGTAAACGAGGAGAAAGAAGAAAGAAAGAAAAACCACCAGCCGCGAAAAACCAACCCGGGCGCCGGCAGGTACGGTGTCACGAGGACGACTCGTAGGACCACCGTCCGTCCATCCGTCGGGATGCTGGAGCAACCGTCGACGGCCGGGGAGCAGCCTCAGCCCCCCGGCCGGCCGTTCCAGGACACGAAGCGCGGGTCGTCGCAGGAGCCGTGTTCCGCCGAAGCCGATGCGACACAGAAGTACGCAGAAGTTATACAATGTACCTGTGTGCTTCGTATGTATGTCCGCGCACGGTAGCGCTGCAGCCTGGACCCGCCCCCCTCCCAGTCCCAGTCCCAGCCCCAGAAGCACAAGCACAAGCACAAGCATGCACCCGCTCCGCACGTGCCCTGCCGGGACCCACCTCGGATCGGGGGGAGCGAGGATGGAGCGAGGGGAGGGGGAGGGAGGGGCCGATCGCCGGCAGTGCGCCGAGATGCTCGAAGCAACTCTGCGGATGGGGCCGTCGGCGTGCGGATCGGACCGGGGATTACTTGGCGAGTGATGCTCTGTGCGTATGCCTCACGGCATCTCACGTCGGCTGGCGCGTGTATGCATGCAGCGAGCGTGCCGGTCGCGGCTGTCGCTGCACCGCCGCCAGCCGCAGTGGCCGCGGGTGCGCTGTGTCGCCGCTAGCTACCGGCCTGCATGCACCAGTATGTACTCTACTTCCTTGCTATTTCTATGACTAAACACTCTGTGGGTCCCATCACGCGCGCACCATTGCTGCCTAGCCGGACATCGCTGGGGGGGGGGGGTCGGCTGGGCAGAGGCGGTCGAAACAGTTGTTTTGCGATCCACTCTCGAGAGGCTATGTACGACGGCCGCCTCCACCCAGCCACGGGGACGCAGCATTGCATTGCATGGGGACTGGCTTCACGCGCTGTTCTTTCCTTCGCTGCTTCCGATCAGACGCGCGCCTGTTGCATCCACGGATTGTGGAGTAGATGCATACATACATACATACATTCTATATACATGCATTCGTACATACGCAGAGTACGTAAGAAAGAAATGCGAACCAGAGCCGCACAGTGAGACCGGCCCCCACTTCTCCGCTCGGCTGCCACCTCGGTCAGTCGGAGGGGTGTGGGTTCGGTTCGAAAAACGCTCGCGGCCGTTTCAAGGTGCGGGGTGGTGGGAGCATGGATGGCCAATCAGACGCCGGAGGATTGGGTACCTGCAGCATTAGTTTCCGCGCTGACTCTGGCGGTTCTGACACATCATTTTCGTTGCAGACTCGCTGCTGATCGGTGGAACCTCGCTCGTGAAGACCCGAAGGAAGCACTGCAGCCCCCCGGAAGGGGGCAGCTGGGATCCTGGGGACGGGGATTCAGCCCGTCGAGTGGCGGCTGCGGGCCGGCAACTGACGGCGCTGGGCGCGGATATCTATGCGAGGTTCCACGGCAGCTGCGGCATTGGCGCCGACGACGGGCTCCCATCGGCTGCGGCGTCCTCGCGTTCCGTGCTGGTGCGGCCGGGGAGACGGCCGACGGGCGCGGCTCTGGGCTGCCGGTGGGGAGCCTGGAACGCGATGCTCGCCCGGCCGGATTCTGCCATGCGGACGCGCACACACACGCGCTGCATCGCGCGAGTCGCTCCGTCGGGTGCTCGAGCTCGCCGCATCGGGCGATCGGTGCATTCTGCGCCGTGCATCGATCCGCTGGCGCCCCCGCAGCCTGGGAGACCCCCCCCCCGGGGGCCCGCAATCTGGAAGCGGAGCGGACGTGTCCCCGCGCCAGCGAGTGCCCGCGCGTGATCTGCGGTCCGCCTTGGCGGCTGCGGGGGATCGTGCCGGCCGAGGCGTGGTCCGCAGAGTTGCCGCGCAGGGCCTCGGCCACCCCACACGTCCAGAACGGCCGCGGCCATTGGCGATCGGGCGCCAACCCCCATCCGGACCGCCACCGGCCCCACGTGCTGCCACGGGTGGTTCTTGGGCTGGGCCGGGGGCATGGGGCTGGGGGACACCGATCGACCCAATCGCGCGTGCTGGTGGTTGGGCGTGGCAGCGGGACTGGTGGTGGCATGGCGGAAAGTGTTAATCGGCAGCGGCCGGACCGGCGGAGCCACACGACCACCGATCCGGCGGCACGTTGTCGCAGTGTCGCAGCGGGGGCTGGGCACGGCAGCGTGGCAGTGCAAGCAAGCACTGCGATAGAGTGCCGGCCAGCAGTTCGCGGCGATCGCAGCCAGCCAGCCGTCCGTCCGCCCGTCAACGCGCACCACCGGAGCCGCGGCCGCGGGTGCGGGCGCAGTGACCGTGACAACGGCGGCCTGCAGTAGCTGCCGTCCCGGCCACCACCACTCCAGGGCCGCAGTCGCCCCCCGTGGTCGGCGGACGCGCGCGAGAGGAGCGCCGCTGCGGAATACATACATACATGCTCTACACACATACATACACACATATGTCGAGTAGATAGATAGATAGAAGATACGTGTGGCCGCATTGCTAGTGCGGATCCGGCCAGCCACACCGTCGCGGGCGTGCTGCGGGCGTGCATGCATGCGCGGCCGTGGTTGGGAGTCTGTCGGGAGGATCGGCAGATAAGACGGTGCTGGTTTTGCCTGGCGTGTGCTGCAGCAGCCCCTTCGGGACGCAGCACACGCATCTCAGCCCGCAAAACACCTCGATGCGCCAATGGCAGCGCGCGCCCGCCGCCCGTTTGCTGCGCGCACGCTCGTGTTTGGCGGATCTCGCTGGACGGCGCTCCGGCGACCGCTGCGTCGCCCGGCCGCGCAGATGCAACGGAGGCGAATCGATCCGTCCATGTGTAGATATCGTCCGGCGCGCGGCAGGGATGCCGTCGTCCCCGGGGGCGATTCTCCAGCACGCCCAGCAGCACCGTGTACACGGTGGCCCGGATGGAAACACGTACGGCCATCTCGATGCCGATGGGGCCCCCCCGGATCGTCCGGATCACGTCCGTCGGCAAGGCTAACACGGCCGTGCGTGTAGGAACACCGCTCGCTCGCGCTCTCTCTTTCCCGTAGTGTCCGTGCTGGCCGGCATCCTGCGTCCTGGCAGCTACCATCCATCATCGCCACCGTCAGCAGCAGCAGCAGCAGCAGCATCCAGCGCCAGCGGCCGTCCGGCATCGCTCGCGGGCCTCGGCCGTTGCTGGCCCGCGCAATGCATCGTCGGGTTTTGTGCTGAGCATTTCCCCCCCGCGTCCCCCCATGCACTTCGCCGCTCCCGCCCGTTCTCCGCGAGGCACCTGTCTCCTTCCATCCAGCCATTCTGGGCTGTACGTACGGACTCGCATGAAAGGCAGCCTCTCTTTACTCTACATGGCTGCGAGCAGCCAGCAGCCAAGCAGCTGCGGAAATCAGGAATCCCCCCCCCCCAGCGGCCTGCTAGCCCGTATGTACTCTACGCTGGATGACGCTAAAGCCAACACCCAACGCCCAACGCTTCGTCCTTCCCTCCCAATCCCAGACACGTTCCGCCAGCCAGCGGACAGTCAACTGCTCCGCCG
>Ga0307516_10007181_pt1 | contig 12858 bp, 19 predicted proteins | sample 19_EM_MG_FD_203310 | JGI IMG/M metagenome (GOLD analysis project Ga0307516, IMG submission 203310) | Populus trichocarpa ectomycorrhiza microbial communities from riparian zone in the Pacific Northwest, United States - 19_EM | ecosystem: Host-associated > Plants > Roots > Unclassified | place... | reverse complement strand
GAGAAGCTTCTTGTTTTGCCACCCCAGTGTCGATGAGTGGGACAGGTGCAGAGCGATATCGCTACTTTTGGTGATGACCTTGCAGCGGCACGGTGTACCGGTTCCTGCCCATCGTTGGTGACCGGCAACATGTTGCGCAGTACAATTTCAGTCCCTGTTTCTTGGGGGAAGGTGACAGTACAGTGGTTGTTAGTGTGATTGTTTTGGCCGTCGGACATGGTTTGTGGTGTATGGGTTAGGGGAAGGCTCCTTCACCGTGCAACCGCACGTGGCCAGGGGCACGCCTTGTTGGTAGTAGTTATTGTACACCTGGTAGGGCCCGGTCCCCGGACGCGGGCACGGAGGTTAGATCAAGTCCATAAGAGGAGCGGGCCCCTCTGAATTTGAGGCCGGATTCGAGCCTACCTTTTCTCTGTTTTCGAATGACTTCAATAAGATATCTTTGCCCGCGGAAACGCAGACAATCTATACCGCTGTCTACCGCGCAAAGGCGGATAATCACATTGGGCGCGCTTTTGTACAAATCTCCTCTCTAGCCTCGAACGAACCCACCCCCATCCGCCTACTGAACCGGAATCGTCCCAGACCTATTGGTATCCGTGGGGCAACAAACGCACTCGCAATCAGGGCCCTCGACGGCGCTGCGAAAACCAAACGGCCCCCCCACTGCCAAACGTCGAAAATTCGCCACCATCAAGGGGAACGAATCAGTGAACCCTGGTGCCTGCCTGGGCCGGGAGGGTGCGCATTATTTTGTCGGTTGTGCCCCTTTCCAAATGAAGGTGTGGAAATTGAACAACGCCTGCCTCGTAAGCCATCGTACAATGGAAATACTTTCAGCATACTCCCCCGGCCTTACCCGCGATGTTATTAAAACTTAACCGGTCTCACAGAATGTTCTCAATTTTCTCAATCAACCCTGTTTGTCGAATTGGACTTCCAAGCCCAGGATTGCGGGATTCTCGTAGAACGGTAACGCTTCGTTTTGCGTTCTGCGTTCATTCCAGTTGTCCCTCGAGCACTAAACAACGCACCCGCATCTCTCGAACGTTGTTGCCCTTGAGACCGACCATTTGCCGTTCAATCCTGAAATGGAATGACTCTCGACCACTGTGGAGAAATCAAACAATTCCTTTGCGGCTATCCCCAAGTCGTCGTTGGCCCGAGGGCGGAGGTGGGATTTAAGGGTCCAACGGACCGCCTCCGTGTGATACGATCTAGATTTGAGTAGCAGAGCTCTCATCTGGACTCTGGTAACCCCTCGTTCCCCGCCGGGGAGGCGGATTGGGGGGTTCGGGGAGACAGTGGTGTTGAGAGTGTCCGGTCTGAACGGCGCTGTGAAGTTAACCGGCGACCGGCCGGAGCGAGGTTTGTGCTGAACCGGGTGTCTCAAGTCGAACCAGCCGCATCCCACCACCTTACCTTCGTCATTGTTGATAAGGGAATCCAGGATCGCGGGTGTGGGAACAAGTCGAGCGAATGGGAGATAACCAAGGCATGGGACCCAATGCACGCTAGCTAGGAAACGTTGACCAAGGGACGGGTGCACGAGCTTTTTTCCGGAAATTGAACTCAACCCTGGCCGAACGACATTCAAGTCTCAGCCGTGCACAGGAAAACGCGAAGGCGGCGCCAGACGGTACCAAGTGAATGAGCGGTGGGATGGGCGGGATTGCATCGGACAACGATCAGGTAGAGGGTTGTTATCCAACTACCCCGGATGCTCCGTTTTGTTGGACGTGAAGACGTTTGACCTCCCTACCAGAGTCTTGACCAACGAACCACAAGCAATTGGCTTCCTGGCAGGTGGCGGCGGTGGGCCTGGGCTCTCGAGGATCCACCACTGACCGATATATTTGACTCGCGCAGCGTGCTCGGGGCGCTAGATCTCGAGCACCGAGTCGTCCCCAATAGAGCCGGTCAGGGCACGGAGAACGGAATGCTAACCAATTGGATCCCGGTATCGGGCACTTTGGTGTGAATGGTGGTAGATTTATTTCTTTGGGTGATGTATAACAAGGTATAGCCAGCGTCAGCCCCCGTCACTGCCAGCATACTAGGCGCGGAGGCACGGCGCCCACAATCTGCGAGGGCATGAGCGCAACGACTAACCTAGTAAAAGGTGTGCAGTACCTTTCCTTTCCGTTCCGTAGACCAGCGTCATAGGTTGAGGCCAAAAAAGACTTTGCTTCGCGGGGTAAATTCCGTGGGAACGACGAGGGAGTGCGATAAAGGAGCTCGATTCGGGCACATCAGGCCCCCTGCGTTGAAGTATCCTGTTAGGGAGGCGGGGTAGGGGTTAAACGAGTGTGGGAATATTGGCCATGCTTCACCGCTTCACTGCTCCACCTGTGATACAGGGATGTGTTAGACGGAGGCGGGAAGGGGGTCCGGGGTTACGCTCACCGATGATGCCTTCACATGCCGTAAAATCTCACAGACCTCATCCCAAACTTCCTCGAGCCCTTCGCAGTGTTCCAGGGATGGAAAGATATCAACCATCCCTTCTGCCACGGTTTTAAGACCGGGCTCATCGAGGGTGAGTGGCGTAAGGTAGACATCCAAATATGAGACTGGGCACCTCGGAAGTGAGCGCAACTCTTGGAATTCAGGCTCTTCCGAGATGTTCTTGAAATCCTCGATGATGTTGGTGGTGTTGAAGTGGATCTCCAGACTTTGCAGCTTGACGCAGTAAACGGAGATCGGAAGTAGGCAGGCGACAGTCGTGGCGCAGGTGTTTTCGAAACACGGGTGTCCAAGTTGAAGATAGTCCAGTTGAGACAGGGCCATAGCGAGCTTGGTGACATGGTCGTCGTTCAGCTTGAAGGTGCATTGCCCCCTGCCATCTTCATGACAGTAGACCTCTACATTCAGGTAGGTCAAATTCCGGAAGATTTGAATCGGGGAGGCAAACAAAGAATTGGTCATTGGACCGAAGATGGTTTCGATGTTCAGGCTTTCCAATGACTCCTTCATTCTGAACAATGGTGTCACACCTTGCATGGTGGAAGCACGGCCCTCTAAACGTTCGAATAGGGAAAGCCATCCACACCCAGCGCTTTCCCCGAATGTCAGCTCTGTGAGTGGCGGGAAAACGAGTGGCAAAGGTGAAGCGGAGTAGCTTGGTGGAGGATTCTCGATGTGCCAGACGCGGAGGTGGGGAAGGCGAATTAGATGGTTTACTGCCGCGTCCGTCAGTGGGATCGGGGAGGTGAACTCGGTGAGTGATTGTCCACAACGCAACACAACAGAGGAGAGGGACTCTTTGAAATATGCCCAGGGCATCCGTCTATAATCCACAGATATGAATAGGTATTGAAGAGTGGGCCCCGGTAACGCGGAGATGGTTGAGGTGATAGCTGGTAGAATTTCGGGGGGAACCTCTGAATTCCTCCACGCCAATGACATATAGATGGAAACCCTCTCCAGGTGCGGGGAGAAGAATAGGTCGGCGTAAGGGAAGTTGTATTTTGTGATGTACCAAGACAGATCGCGTAGTGCTGGGAACCATCTGCCAGTGGCGGGTGAATTGAGGCGCAATTGGCGGAAGGTATCATCTCCAAGGGCGGACGACCATTCATCCACGTAGACCTGTCGCATCCAAGACGCATAGCGCCGGACTCTGCTCCAAGCCCCTGGCGAGGGATCCCGCGTGATCTTGAGCTAAAACAGTCCTAAACTTGAGCGTTCGATGTCTCCAAAAGGGACCCAGGCCACGCACCATTTTTCTACCAATAGACTCAAACTCCAAATGTGTATACTCCCAGTATTCTCCAGGCAACACCTCCAGAAGGGCATTCAACGACCGTTGTGTTTCCCAGAGCGTGCTCAGAACCGGTTCTTCGAGGTGCCGACACGCGCAAGCGAGATTCACGCCACTGGCTTGGCTGGTAGGGATGAGTTGGCCGGTGATGAACCTCGTCAGTTCGCTAATATTGAAAACGCGGTGGGATGCGCTGTCGTGGCTCATGGTGGCTCGCACGTAAACCACACTGGGAACTCCCGGCGTAAGGCATGGACGGTGACGCGACGGTCCGGTCGGCTCGGACACCTGTGGACGAATCTACGTGCAAACCCAGTCCGATTTAAATTTCAACGATGTAGACCCCACGTTCCTTGAAAGCGTGAGGACCGCATAAAGCGACGCAACACACAACCAAGTATCATGATGTGCCCTGGCGATGGAGGGTGTCAATTTCACCCATTCCTACGCACAGTCTCTTCCGTCTCCTCACCAGTCCCAACTTCCTTCACCCCCCCAACGTACAGCGTCCTGTTCTGCCTCGTAAATGTCCCAACGCCACCCATATCGTCACGGTAATCCGAGAACTTCTCTCGCGCGAAACAGTCTTTGGAATCGTCCGGCAACAGGGTGGAGGTGTTCGCATTCGTACCCGTACGGGCAGCACCCTCTGGAGAAGGACAGACAGCAGTACTTCATTCCGGTTATATCGGCTAGCGTTAGGCGATCGAGCAACGGGTTTGGGATTTGGTGTGGCTACAGGGAAGTCAACCAGTCAATCGTGACGTTCGCGATTTCCGCGTACTTTGAGTAGCTGTCTTCTCTATCACCTCCTACCCACTTACTGCACCAGATATCTGTTCGCACGGCGCGTCAATAAACGAGCCCCAGGACCCAGTTGGAGGTACTATTTCCCGGTCTATGGCGCCTCCTTCTCGACTTGTTTCTGCGCCGGCTTTAGCTCCTTTTGCTTTTTGACGGCTTGCCGTGGCTGCGGCACGACTGCGGTAGTGGATTACTGGATGCCATGCCATGGGCCATAGGGTTGGTAGAGAGGACGGCACGTGATGGCGATCACTGTCTTCACCCGACCTCCACCGCTCGAGTCTTACTCACTGTGAGGTCGATGGCTGCGATTCAGACGGAGCACTACCGGGTTCTCGGCCAGTCTGTTCTATCACTCCGAAAGGAAAGGATATCTCGCCCGTCATCAAGACTCAATGCGCAGTTTTTGCATTGCGGTTGCTCACTTGGCTGATACTCTGATCCATTCTTCCGGGAGCTATGCCATGGGTCTGAAACAAACGTTCAACTGCTCGATTCGCCCGTGGTGTCTCCGAAGTCCCGCTTATTTGGACCGCGGACTTTACACAGATCGTTTCCGTTCCTCCCTTCCGACGGCCCGTTTTCAAGCTCCCTTAGCTTCGGAACCTAATTCACCGTATATTTATGTGGGGGGCTCGTGCCGTCATCACTCACTATCACCCCTCGATTCTACACGATGACCATCTCTACTCCATTGTTCGAAGTCGGCGTATCGCCTGGCTACCAAGCCCCCTCCTACTTCTACCTGCTCAAACACTTTGATGCCATCTACGCCTCTGGGCTGTTCTGCCACCTCGCGAAGGCTGGAAAAAAGAGAGACCAGCAGCTGCGGCTAGTATGGGCCGTGGAACAGATGGTGGAACAGCTTCGGGAGGTGAGGGAAGAGAACCTTCAGTTGAGATCCCCATTCTTCCATGCGAAGAGGTGTGTATCTTCTTCCTTCCTTCCCCTTACGTTTGTTTGACTCATTCCACCCCTATCTTCCCCAGATCTGCGAAACGCAGGATTTCATCGCGGTTCAATCTCAAAGCCGTTGAGAGCGAGCTTCCCCTCCATGACCGCCTGGAACGTGAAACCAGGTCGTATAAAGATGCTCGAAAGCGGCTGAAACGGGGGAAACCCCTTCGTTTCGTCCCCGACTACGAGAACCTCACACGAGCCTACCGACACCTCTCCGCGAGCCTCCAGTTCTTCTCCGCCGCGATGCACTGGACGGGGATGCCGAGGTGGCGAAAACCTTATCTCGAGTTCGAATGGGCTCCTCCGCCTCCTGCCTCGCGCCCATCTCCAAAATCTGTTGAAAGGGGTGTCTCTGGTCCGGAGATCAAAGTCACGGTGGAGAGGGTGGAGACCCCTGAGTTGCTGCGAGGGGATTCTGAGAGACCGTCCATCGCGGACTCGGAAGCAACGCTCGTCTCGGACTCAGTTAGAGACACGGGGACCGGGGAGCAACCGAGAGGCCCGCCCGAGAGTGCGAGGAGCGCACGTAGTTTCGGTTTCATCCAAAGTCTCTATTCGTTCATCTCCGACCCTGGAAACCCACCAGTTTCTTTCTGATGGGTCCATTATACTCTGTACACACGCGCTTCCATGCATTCATACCGCATTGTAGTTACCTTTACACGAATGAGATATCCATCCAGTTCGCCTTGAGGAATAAGCATGCCCACGGGTTGGCCGATCGGATCCGACTCACCCCTTTGCGCTTCACCTCCTCGACATGTTCATGCTGTTCTGCCTCCCAGTCCGTCGAGCACGTCGTCACCGTCGATCCCGCAGACGCTGAGGATTTCCAACGCCCGACCTCGACCTTGGCGCGCGCTGACCCGGTGACATCCATATCTAAACACTCCGACACCCACCCTCGACCGTAATGAACCCAGCTGACTCGCGAATTCACCCACCCATACGCCAAAAATCGCTCGCCCCGGCCCACGGCACGACCACGCCCCTTATCCTCCCCTCTCTGGTCTTCTCAGTCCACGCACCTTTGCCGAACCGTATCCTCGTGTCCGCTGTCATTTCGCACTTATCATAGAACACATCAATACATTCCACCACGTCTCATCGGCCACGATTCCGCCCTGCGTCAAACCTCGTACTTTCCGGGTGGAAGGTCGTCGAATGAACCCAGGGGGTGTCCACGGTTATAAGCTGGATCTGTCTCCCCCTCTCGCGCTCCCCCTCTCCCTGAACCCGAACCCTTCTTACGGCCGTAACCCCCGACTGACGCGGCCTTTCCAATCCCGACATTGATAACGATAGCTTTCGGCGCTAGATTCCTTTCACTCAATCCCCCGACATGTCGACCGTCGCCAGTCAGTTCGACGCCTACGTCCTCCCACCCCACTACAGGAACAAGCGTTGTACCATCTTGTGAGTGCACAACTGTCAAAAGACACCGAGTCGGCCCTCATCACGTTCCATCAAGGGTCACGGGCGCGAGTTCTTCGGCCAAGACCGCCGTGAGTTGCGGCTGCCACCAAACAACGTGTTGGCTGAAACTCGTTTCCCCATAGTTTATCAACGCCGCAACCCAATCAGACGAACTTCAGGCGGAATCTTCGTCCGCGGAGTCCTCATCCGACCCGATTCGTGCCAGCAACTCATTCGAACTAGACAGCGGGCACATCGTCACCCTCCTCGACGTCTCCCTTTCAAAGAACAAGAGTATAGAACTACAGGAATACTTCAATACGCAGTAAGCACAGACCACACGATGTGTCACCCTGAAACCAAACCCTGTACCCAGGTACCAGAACGGCGATCTTACCACCGGCGTTATCTTTTTCCACTCACTAGCCGATGACGAAAGCGCCGGAAAGACCATCGCCTTTCGAGCCCTGAAAGAGCTTTGCGGGGAACAGGCCCTGCGGAATACGGTGATCGCGACCTCAGACTGGGTCACTGAACCACCGGAAGCGCGAAGGAAGCAGGAGCGCTGGGAGAAGAAGCTATTGAACACGTTGTTCGCCTCCGCGATCGCCAAAGGGGCCAGGATATTCCGACACAAGGAGAACACGACGGATGCTGCTCGGAAGATAGTCAAAGCCCTGCTTGGAAGACCCCCGATTTTAGTCGGTGTTCAGAAGCAGTTGGCGGACGAAGCCCTTCGATTGCAGCGTACGGAATCCGGAGGGCTCTTTCTGGGGGACATTTCTATCGAGGGCGGTAACGCCACCCAACCCGAGATGCGGTCGCTGGAGCATGGCGTGTCGGAGGGCACGATAACGGGTGTTCTCCAAACGCCTTTCATCGCTCCCCGATCATCCCGGGCACATCACGATACTTATGTTACCGGTGCCGGACACAGGAAGACAGCAGATCACAAACAAAAACTTAAGCGGTGGAAGCGGCAGCAGGAGCATCGTGTACGGAAAGCAGCGCAGGAGAAGTGGGATCCAGTGGAGATGGTTGCGTGCGTGTGTTGTGGTGCCGCGCTTTATGCGGTCCTCACGCTCTTCAAGGAGCATGGGGCCTACGCCGTTGGACTTTAGATCGGACCGTTTGCATGTGGATTGCATCTCTCATTGACGTGTACCATAGCTGCGCAGGATTCCCCGTAATTTATGCTCTATGCAAGAGTTCCCCGGCGCTTCCGCCTTCAACGCGGCGGCGTCTTTGATCACCCCTCTCCCCCGGACCTTCTCGATAGCGTCGACCCCTTTACTTTGGGTGCATCATCGATTGCTTCATCGACTGAGGCCATGGGCTCGTATGATGTCAGACGGTACCACGGGTTTATCAGGGCTCGAGGGAGAGGAGGGAGCCCCTCCCCCCGCAACATCCTCCTCTCACCGCCAACAACTACACAACCGATTCTACTGTCGATAACTGACCAAAATGACCAAGACTTTCAAGGTTTTGATGGTTTTCACTTCTGCTGCGACGACCCCGACTGGAAAGCCGGCGGGGTACTACTTGCCGGAGGCCGCGCGCGTCGGTGTCCCTGACCCGTTGTCCACCCTGCAGTTCTGACACTTGGTTTACGAATGTCTAGCCATACTATTCGTTCGTTAACGCTGGCTTCCACGTCGACTTCGCTTCCCCCAGCGGTCCTAACCCTCCTGTCAACAAGAGCAGTGTCGAGGTCCGTTTGTTAAGCAAATCCTCACATGAGATCCGCGTTCTGACTAGTGATAACCCATATTCGTGGTGCATCACGTCCTACAGATGTTCAAGGACGAAGAAAGCGTCCAGTTTTTGAAAGATCCGGTCGTCACCAAGAAGTTCTCGGACAGCAAAACGTTGTCGGACGTGAATCCGAAAGAGTATGACACGGTCTTCTACCCCGGAGGTGAGGTTCAGATTCCCCAGAGCTGGTTTGACCCTTTCTCAGTTGATATCTCTTTGCAGGGCATGGACCGGTCATCGATCTCTCGAAGGATCCTAAAAACGCGGAGATCGTTTCAACTGTGAGGTTACCTTCCCTTCACTGTCCCGGTGCTTCCTGGTCATCTTTGGCATACTGACGATCTCCGGATCTGCAGTTCTGGAAGGCCGGCGCGATAGTTGGTGCTGTCTGCCACGGACCCGCGTAAGTGCTTTCGTGATCGGTGCCTTTCCTCTTGAAGGCGCTGATATGGAGACTGCTCTAGTGCCCTCGTCCTAGGCAAAGATTCGAACGGAAAATCTATCTTCGAGGGAAAGAGGTTTACTGCGTTTACCGATGTGGAAGAGAAGGAGGTCGGTCTTCCGGTTGAGGTCGGTGTTGATCTTAAACGCCCCATTCCGACGTGAATCGGTGTTGACGAGTTTCACGCCCCCTAGGATATTGGTTTCCTCGCGGAGGACAAGATCACGGAGCTTGGGGGAAAGTTTGAGAGCGCGGAAGAAATTTTGCAGCCCCATATCGTGGTCGATGGGAAGTTGTACACTGGCCAAAACCCCGCCTCTGCCAAACCGTTGGCGGAGAGGATCGTGCAAGATTTGAAGAAGCAGTGAAGGTTCAAGCTTTCAAGCCGACTATCTGACCGTGACTCCTCGTGCAAAATTGTATTAACAAGTTTAGGTTTTAGCTAACGAAATGGATGGTGATTTTTGTTCCCAGACATTTGCCAGGCGCGGCATCCTCTCCGCTTTGATCTACTTGCGACCTCGGAAAAGGCTCGACAGTATTCCCAGACCCTTCACCCTGACGTTCTTTGTCGTTCTTTGTCGCGGAAGGGTTTGGTTTCCGTTAGTTCAACACGTGGCGCCAACCCCCCGGATGCGAGTGAACTCGGCGCGATTCCATCATCTGGAGAAACCGTGGCGAGCGACTGCATGGAAGGTGTTGGCGTCGCAGTTGGTGGAGATCCCGAGGATGTTAACGACCCCCCGCTGCCGGGAACAAGCATGATAACCTGAACGATGCTGAAGGCTGATTGTTTTTGATTCAACCAACCGAAGAGGAGGTCTATGAGATCCTACCCAGCATCAACACTTCACGAGATCGCCCATATCACCCTCCCCAACCCCTTCAGGTTGGAGAATCTTACGGCCGAAGGGTATTCCCCTCTCGCTTGCCTCACCTACCGATTGGAAAGATTTTGAGTTTACCGTGGGGTTCGGCATCTGGACAGAATAGAGCAAGGAGATGTTACGCGCTAACCAATTGGTCCGGCTATCTTATCACCCTAATTTCAAGGGTTTCCATTTGCCTTTGTTTCGAAAGAGTTGATTCAAACCTCGGTATTCCATCATTTCTGAACGAGAAAGAAAACACTTCGCTGCCCACGGTGTTATGATAGCGGGGGGATTGACCAGCCGAGCCGACCGGACCGGACCGTCGCGGTACCATGGAGTTGACCGACGACCATGGGGGGTGCCGACTGGTGGGCGTGGGAAAAGTCAACGGAAAAGTCTGGACTTTTACCCCCGCGGTTCAAACCCTCCACTAACCACCACCGAACCCCATGGCATCCACCGAAACCGAGACCGCAGTCGTGCCGCAGCCACAGCAGGCTGTCAAAAAGCAAAAGAAGCTAAAGCCGGCGCGGAAACAGGTCGCCCCGGGTCAGGTAGAGAAGAAGGAGGCGCCACAGACCGGGAAAGAGTACAGTACGTCCTATCCCCCCCACTGGGCTCCTGGGACTCATTCATTGACGCGGCGTGCGAACAGATATCTGGTACAATAAGTGGGCAGGAGGTGATAGAGAAGACAGCTACTCAAAGTACGCGGAAACCTCTCCGTCACGATCGACTGATTGACCTCCACACAGCAAAACCAAATCCCAAACCCGTTGCTCGATCAAAAAAGACGCAGGCCTGACGCGAGCAGACATCACCGGAATGAAGTACTACTGTCTGTTCTTCTCCCGGGGGTGCTGCCCATACGGGTACGAATGTGAATACATCCACACCTTACCGACGAACGCTACCCTGTTGCCGGATAATTCCAAAGACTGTTTCGCACGAGAGAAGTTCTCGGATTACCGTGACGATATGGGTGGCGTTGGGACGTTTACGAGGCAGAACAGGACGCTGTACGTTGGGAGGGTGAAGGAGGTTGGGACCGGTGAGGAGACGGAAGAGACCGTGCGCAGGCATTTCAAGGAATGGGGTGAAATCGAGAAGAGTGGGTCTTCGATCTATCCTCTCACATCCCCATACAGGGACCTTACTTTTTGCCCTGCACAGTCCGTGTCCTCCAATACCGAAGTGTGGCATTCGTGACCTACGCCAATGAATACAACGCTCAATTCGCCAAAGAGGCCATGGCCTGTCAATCCCTCGACAACGACGAAATTCTCAATGTCCGTTGGGCGACCGAGGATCCGAACCCCACCTCCAAAGTCGCCGAAAAACGAAGACTGGAGGAAGTCGGCCGGGAAGCCATCCAAGCCAGGATGGATCCCAGAATCCTCCAAGCCGAGCGACAACTCAAAGCCTTGGAAGATGGCGTGGTGCTGGAGGACGACGATGGAGATTATGATGTGGAGGACGCGAATGAGGTAGAACCCCAGGGTGAAGACGAGGACGGTGTGCACGGTGCGAAGAGGCGAAGGATCGAACCACTACCACATCTGGAACATCAGCCTCCTACGTCGGCGGGACTGCTGAGCGCGGATACACTGGAAGGTCTCAAGTACTTTGCCGAAATACGGAAACGGACTGGAGGACCGCCCATTCCAACCGCCAAACCCACTACTGCTACTCCCGTGGGGATATCGTTAGGAGATTATGGAAGCGACGACGATGATTAGATTGGCATAAGGCAGTTGTACGAATATATTCACGGCTTCCTCCCAGAACTTTTGACCCCCGCTTCATCGGTGGCTACTTTTGGGTGGAAATGGAGAGCGGGCGGAACCAGGGAAGTTTCGATTGCAAAATCTAAGGTATAATGCACTTGAAGGCGATTGTTTCCACAAGAAAAGCAACAACACCCACAAGGAGGTATTATCGATTACATAGTACGACAACCCACTGGATTCACCTCAGAATCTCAATAACGTTCTCCAACAACACCTTGGGCTTCACGAGCCTCCTCCTCACCATCGTCTCCACCTCACTCACCCCCTTATCAGGGACTCCCGAGTCCGAGGAATCAACCGGACTGAACACCATCCCAGAGTCCTCATCCAACACAACCTTCCTGACAAAATTCACTCCGAATTCAATCGTACACATCACCACGCACTCCCCGTTTTCCCTCCCGAACCCTTGGAACACGTTCTCCATTGTCCGGTGGTCGAACTTCATGACCGACACCGTTGTATCCCGTGGAGGGGGGAGCGGAGGAGTAGACTCGGTCGTCGACGAAGGGACTGTTCCGGCAACCCTTGTTATTTCAAACCACCCGCTCATCACACCCTCTCTGGTGACTCTGGCCAGTTCTATCGTTTGTCCTTGGATCCTCTTGAGAGCCTCGCCGAACTTGTCAACAAGTCTCATGGTGTTGACCACTGCACCTCCCTGTCGCCAGCTGCAGACGGGTCTCCTCCGGAAGTCGGGGGACAGGGCGAGTAGGGGGGGAGTGAGGTCTGATCCACGTTGAGGCCTACCCCTGAGAGGATAGCGAGGATACCACAAATATTCAACTTGAACAACTTGTCATGATTTTCGTCGTTTTCCCACCTTTTTTGTTTCACTAAGTCCCAAGCACCCACATTCGTTCACTCAACCCATGACATGTTTCCCCTTTTTCCTATTCTTATACGATCTTTATCTTACCTTATCTCCCATCCCATCCTTTATCTTATCTTCTCATTTGGTCATTTTGGATATCAAGGACAACCCAGTCTATGTCAGGGCGGACCTTGGCGGTCACCTGAAATACAGTCGACACTGGTCTGGAGTTCGTGCTG
>Ga0307516_10007179_pt1 | contig 12860 bp, 8 predicted proteins | sample 19_EM_MG_FD_203310 | JGI IMG/M metagenome (GOLD analysis project Ga0307516, IMG submission 203310) | Populus trichocarpa ectomycorrhiza microbial communities from riparian zone in the Pacific Northwest, United States - 19_EM | ecosystem: Host-associated > Plants > Roots > Unclassified | place... | reverse complement strand
GGCAAAATATTGTTTAGGCCTCAAAATTGATTCCTCAACTTTCTTTCTTCTTTTTTTTTAAAAAATTTGATTTTCTTTAATTTTTTTGTATTTTTGAAAACAAGCAATATCAACGTCGACTCAATGAGGAAAATCAATGATTTTAAAATTAACGCGTTAAAAGTTGAACGCGTTCGAAAGACCTTTGAAAATTTAAATTCTTTTTAGACGACGCTGCAAATGCTAAAAACGATGCAAATGTATTAAAAATGTATTTTTTGGGTTTTCAATGCTTTTCACTATTTTTGGATTTTTTCTGAAAATTTATTAAAACATGGGTTAAAAATTGGGTAGCAACACTAAGAACCAAACTGGAAAAGGCGCGTAAATAGAGGGGCTGTAATTAAAACCGGATCAGAGGCCAAATTGAAGAAATTAGAAGTTAATTGCTTAATTGAGGGTCAAAATGCACTAATTCAAGACCAAGGATCAATTTGAAAAAGACGACCAACTTCAAAGCCGGCAATTGAATTTGGCAGGGATGCAATTGAATTGATTTTTAAAATTCAAATTGCAATTGAGGACTTGATTGAACAAAGTACAAATTGAAGACTGATTTGGATTTTGACATAAGTTTGGCGTTGTTTTCATTTAAATTAAACGACACGTTTTGCCCAAAACGGCGCCGTTTCATATACTGTTTTCTTCCCTTGGACGTGCAGAAAACAGGGGAAGGGAGCTTTTGCTCCCCTGTTTTCACTGCCTTTTCTTCCTTCTTTTAGCTCAAAAAGACGCTGACCAAGGACATTCATTTGCTCAGCTGACCCGTGGCCTCTCACTTGTTGGAGAAACAAAGGAGACGTGCCTCCTCAGGCAATCGTGGGGCGGCAACACAGTGGCCGCCCCAGCCATGTCTCTACCCATTTTCACCGCCCTTCTTTGCCTATAAATACAGAGGCAGAGAAGAGACACAAATGAGGGGCAGAAACGAGAGAGGGAGCACGAGAAGGGAGAAAAAGACCGAAAGGAAAAACAGAGGAGGGAAGGAGCTGAAGACCAAAAGATAAAAAAAAGATAAAAAAAAAGCATATAGAGGAGGAAGAAGGAGAAGAAGAAGGACCACCGCTGACCACCTTTAACCCAGCAGTGCCACCATTGCGTCTCCTCTTCATCGCCACCGGCAGCAGCAGCTCGTTGAGAAGAAGAAGAAAAGAAAAAAAATAGGCTCTTGCCTCTGCACAACAAAGAAGAGGAAGCTAGCATTGCGCGCCACCGTGCCCCCAGCCACCACTAGCCGCACCGTTGCCACCGCCACAGTCGCTAGGAGCACCGTGAGCCACTGCAAGTAAGCCTTCTTCCCTTTCCCTTTCTTCTTCTTCTTCTTCGAGGCTCGCCACTGTTCACGTTGCATGTGAACAGTGGAGAGACCCACTATTTACATGGGCCGGCAAACCCAGCCCCGCCTAAATTGTTTGGGCTGGGTCCGGCCCAATTCAAATTTTTTTTCTCAAAAATGCTTTTGGAAATTTGTAATTTTTTCTGTGTATTTTTCTACTAAAGTTTGCTTAATATTGGTCTGTATTTTACGTCGTAAAAATACAAATCCGGTATTAAAATACCCGGCTTTCGTGAAAACTTCCAAAATACAAAAAACAAAATTTAAAAATATTTTTGTGCATACGGCCAAGTGTCTCAAAGCTAAAAAATCATGTTGCGTTTTTTTCATACACCAAAAAACAATGTTTTAGCATGCATTTTGGCTTTAATAACTAGTTTATTAAAGTCAATAGAACATTGGCCAAAATTTCAAAAACAACAAAAATTTTATTTTGTTTGTCTTTTCGTATCCAGGGTACGACATTACACGTAATACGTATTTCGGATATTAAATTCTTTTTTTTCGGACGCTAGAACAGTTAGGTTTTACCCTATGAAGATAAGAAGCTCCTTATTAAGGAGGGCTTTTCTTGAACCTTAGACAGACCAACAATTAGAAAACGCAATAAGACCATAGTTTTTTATTAGACATTAAAACAATGCAGTCTACCTTAGGTAAGACGTAGTTGGGGTGCTAATACATTCCTTTTACGCAACCAGTTTCTGTACTCGATATCTAAGACTAGTTAGGGTTCCTAATAACCAGAATACTAGGTGGCAACTCTCAGTCTATATTTTACTGATAAGAGACAAGAATTCATTATCTCTCCATATTTGCCAGATAGACCATTACATTTTCCTTGAGAGTGGTGGACGATCGCTGCGACGCCGCTCACATGCGACAAATATCAACCCTTACTCTTGCATCATTTTTCACATTAGTCCTTGGTCTTGCATTTCTTTAATTTAGTCCCTAATTAACCATTAAACTTTCAAATCTCTTTAATTTCACCATTGATTTCATTCAATTTTGTTCCTAGAGTTCGGCGTCTTTTTCAAGATGGTCTTTGACTATGATTTGTTTTCAAATTAACCCTCAATTGACTTCAAAACTTTGTTTTTCTTGCAATTTTAACATTGATTTGAACTATTTGACTTTGTAAAAATTAAATTTGATTATCTAAAATTTTAATCTTCGTAATTAAACCCAAATTGGAATCCCAAACTTAAATATTTCTCCAATTAAGCCCCTAATAAAATTAATTTGACCCATTTAAAGTATAATTAAATCCTTGCACCTAATTAAATACTTTAATTCGATCGAAATTAATTTTGAAATATAATTAAGCTTTTAATTTGACCCATGATTAAATCAAATTAGCCTATTCGAAATAAAATTATGTCCTTGACCTTAATTTTTATGCAGATTAGTCCAATAATTATTTAATTTGACATTGAATGTGCATTGTTTTTCCAGTTTTGAGCACAACGGTGTACGATCAGGCTTACAACTTCGTTCAAAATTACAGCTTGATTTTATACATATTTGAAATCCTTTTTTAGTCAGCTTTTTCTACGTCGCCAGTCTTTTTTATTTTGTTTTTTATTTTAAAAAGGAAAAACAATGTAAATTTGATGGAGAAACCCTGAAATGGATTATAATATAGGATATCAAACTTAAACATTTGCTTCAAATCAAGTTTTTCCTTGGCCTATCTTGTCAAAATATATTAGTCTAGCTATTCTTCCGGCATTTTGATCTTATGCGGTTTAAGCTTCATTTCTTTGTGTTTTAAAAATATATTTTGGTTTTAATTTTCTGAATTTTTGGATTTTTTAAATATATTATTATTATTATTATTATTAAAACATGAATTTCGTGAGGAAACATTTTATATGATAAAAATCTCCGTAAGTTTTGTTAATCATTACATGTAATGAAAGGATTTTATTGGTAACTATTAAACATAGTATCTTATCTTAAAAAACTATGCATGTTAAAACTACAAGAGACTTAAATTTATACAACAAAAAAGTATATATTTTTTTATATGACAAAACAAAATATATGTCAATACTACGAGATAAGAAAATATCATCTCTAATTAAAAAAGAAACTAAAATATTAATAAAATTTCTAAAAAATAAATTAATCCAGTTTCTCTAATATATATCTATCTGTCATCTGTCATCAACATAAATATGATACTGACAATAAATAAATAAATTTGAACGTAGTAGCTGTAAATATATAAATGTGAAAATGACAGATAACTGAAGAAAACACGTTTTCCTATCACCAGTCAAGTGGATCCCATTTTCTTTGAAGAGAAAAAACACGATAGTCAAGTAGATGAAAGAAAGTCAGCAACTTAATATGAACATAGATGCATATTACATATTAAAATTGAAAACATCGTATAAATATAAAATTAACAATAGATTAAAGTTTATTATATTGTATCAATATTTACTTCGTCAAGTGCATATGTATAATTTATATATTGTCATTACCAATAGGAAAAACATATTGCATCAATCTAAGAAAAAAAGTTACAAAAGTTTTTTTATAAACAAAATTGTTCATTTACTTGTAATTATATATAAAAGCATAAACTATGGTTTGAAATATTTGATTTGATAAAAATACCCATAAATTTAACAAACAATTAAATATGTTGAAAGGGACTTATTAGTAATTATTAAAAATATTGTCTTATTTTAAAAACTTCTAGGTACCTAGTGTAAAAAGACTTAACTTTCCATAAGAAAAATATTTTTTTAAATATGAATATATAAAATACATGTCAATACTAATATCTAAAAAAAATATCTCTAATTAAAAAAACAAGAAAATATTCATGTAGTTCTTAAAAAATAAGTTAATCAAGTTTTTCTAGTATATCTGTAGATATCATGAACATATATAAATGCAAATGATAATGGCGATGAATATATAAATGTGAGAATGGCATATGAGCTGGCGATGTACTGATCTGAGATTTACGTTTTTCTACCACAATTCAGGTGGATGAAAAAATGTAAGCTACATAAATATGAACATAAATGCAAATTAAATATTAAAATCGATATATAAACATATTTTCTTATTTTATAAACTTCTAGGTACCAAGTTTAAATACACTTAACTTTGCATACGGAAAATATTTTTATATATATATATGAATATATAAAATATATGTTAATACTAATATGTAAAAAAAAACTATCTTTATTAACAAAAACTAAAATATTAATACAATTTCTAAAAAATAGGTTAAATTTGTTTCCCAATATATCTTTGTTCTGGCAAAGAACATCGAACTTCAAAGCATATGGCATTTACTATAACATTAAATGAATGAGACATAAAATGCATGTAGTCAATATATATATATATATATATATATATATATATATATGAGAGTGAGAGATCGCAAAAGAAAACACAAGAGCTGGCGATGAACATAAATGCATATGACAATGACTATGATATTATTTTATTATTATTATTATTATTTTTATTTTTTTTATAACTCGAGGTATCCGGGACAGCTTACGCGCACCACAACTAATTCTCAGGCCCACTGAACACCCTGCAAGCTAACCTAGTGGGCAAGTAAGACACCGCGGGGGTTACAGGCATATACAAAAAGGATCGAATCCGAGTACAAAAAAAGGGAACAAGTCCCTTTTCCCGCTAGGCCACGACCTCAAATGTAATATTATTTGATATAAATTGAATGTGTAGAAAGAATACGATTCTGTCATCGGTTTAGATTAAGAAGAGATTAGTATTCACTAGCAAGTTAACACTATACATAGACTTTGTGTATTAAAAATACGTTAAAAATGATGAATCAAATTACAAGAATAAAAATTTAGATATAAAAATGGTAAAATCTCTTTTATATGCTTTTTAGATTTACAAATCTTCTAATTAACTGTATTATCAATCAAGATTTTCATATAAGCTTGATAGATTTATTGATATGAGATTTTAATTTAACATAATTTAATTTGATTTGACAAGAAATTTGAAAATAAAATTATTTTTAATTAGCATATTAGTCTGCATTTCACAGCGGGTTAATAATAATTTTTATTTTAAATAAAAAAATTAAAATTAAAAATATTTTTAAAAAAAATGCTGCGAAGCGAGACACAATCTTCTTATTAGTAACAAACAATTAAATATATTGAAAGGAGCTTATTAGTAATTATTAAATATATTGTCTTATTTTAAAAACTTCTAGGTACCAAGTTTAAAAAGACTTAACTTTCCATATGGAAAATATTTTTTTTATATGTGAATATATAAAATATATGCCAATACTAATATCTAAAAAAATATCTCTAATTAAAAAAAGACTAAAATATTTATATAATTCTTAAAAAATAAGTTAATCAAGTTTTTCTAGTATATCTGCAGATATCATGAACATAAATTCAAATGACAATGACTAGTATATATATCTGTAGATATATATCATGAACATAAATTCAAAAGACAATGACTACAAGTATATAAATGTAAACGTAATAACTATATATAAATGTGAGAATGACATATAACTAAAGAAAACATATGAGCTGGCTAAAAAGACTTCACGTTGCGAAATGAAAATAGTTTTTTTAAATATGAATATATAATATATATGTCAATACTAATATGTAAAAATAAAATAAAATGATCTCTATTAAAAAAAAAAACCCTAAAATATTAAAACAGGTTAATCTTATTTTCTCAAATAATATACAAAAAACCAGTGGAAAGATCCATTTTGTCATTGGTTTATATTGCTTTTATTCCCTCGATAAAGTAATTTAGAGAACATAGAAATCTCAATCTCTCACCTAAATAATCATCGAGTCATTAGAATCCAATTAGAAAGGACAAAGCTAGGACTTGAAGTCCATTTAACTTCAAATTTAAACTTGAGCTCATAACCTAAAAATAAATTTGTGCCTTAGCTCCAAAACCATACTGCCAAAACATAATAATAAAATAATAATAATAATAATAATAATAATAATAATAATAATAAAATTCAATTTCATTTACATAGAAAAATAGTACAAATTAGACAGGCCTTCAAAAATAAAATCTTTAATGACAAAAAAATTAGAAGTAAAAATAAAATAACAAAAAAAAACCCCATCATTGGAATACGATTAGTCTCAAATGTAAGATCTAAGACAGATACTAAATTAAACAACACATATGATTGTAAATTATTACCAAATAACATGCAAAACAAGCCAGACATATTCTAGAAACTAAAATAGCATGCTGACATTCATAAAATAGCCTTTTATTTCCTAGCTTATCTTGATTTATACGCATGCAAATAGTGAAATCTAGTTTTATCATTGATCAAAAAAGGTTTATCAGGGGTTTCATATATAAAAATTATTATTATTCTATATAAAAGCACTAACTACGTTGTAGAAACATTTTATATGATAAAAATCCTTAAGTTCTACTAATCATTACATGTATTGAAAAAATTAAAATTTTAATTATTAAATATATTATCTTTCCTTCAAAAATTATACATGTCAAATTAAAAAGACTTAACTTCATATAAGAAAAAAAAAAAATTTGTATACGATGGTGCAAAATATATGTCAATACTAAGATATAAAAAACATTATTTCAAATTAGAAAAAATACTAAAATATTAATACAATTCCTAAAAAAATAAGTTAATACAGTTTTTCTAATAAATGCATATGACAACGACTATAAATATATATAAATGTGAACATAAATGCATATGGTAATGACTGTAAATATATAAAAGTGAAAATGACCTCCTCGTTTACTGATGAGTACTTGAGCTGACGATTTACTGATGACACAGAAGAAAACTCATGACATGCACGTTTTCCTACCACTATATAATCTAGAGGTCGCGCAACCATTAGGGTAGTCAAGGCAGGAGACTTCGAGAGAGAGAGAGAGAGAGAGGAGCTGCAATCTATAGGAAAGAGGCTCGCTGCTTGGGACCATATCTCTACAGAGAGTGTCCACTGATCTCCCTCAGGTCAGCACTATCTAGTTTTGTTCTTTGAAAATTTACGTACGATGTTTTGGATTTGGTTTAAGCTCTTCAGACATTAGATGGTTTAATATATGTATAAGCATTCTATCCATAAAGTTTACCTTTTCCCTATAAAGGGGCATGGTGGGTGTAGTTCCTTTTTGTTTTTCATTTTTTTTAAAGAACTAAACTAGGTCCGGTCTGGTTTTTTAATACAATTTAAGCAATTGAATAGGAAGATTGTTAACGAGTCAGAAGAAGACAAGTAGAGAAGGAGAAAATGTGTTATAGTTAAAGAGATCTATAGGTAAAGAGGGAGCTGAAAGTTGAGTTATATGTTGGATAGAGAGGTTATCAGTAGACTGTAAAATGAAAGTAAAAACTTGAACTCTAGCTCATTGTTGTCAAAATCGCGAATTGACTTGGAAAAATTATACGAATTTACGAGTTAACATGTATATAATGTATAAAATTAGATTAAAAACTTGAAATCGGTCAAACTTATTTAAAATCAGTCAAACTCGCTCAAAATCGGCCAAACTCAGTAAAATCAGACTGATTTCACGAGTTTGACCTTTTCTCCTCCACTAGCTACTACTGGTACTGAGACAGGGTTGCTATTTGTAACCCCGACTTCCTTTTCTGATTGAGCCCGAGTGGAATCAACTTGTCTCATTTGATGATCAGCTACTACTATGGATCCATTTGGTTTCTTATCTTTTGCTGCCGATCTAGAGCTAGGCATCTTTCTATCAATATTTTCTGGTGTTGGAGGAGATGTCTTTCCTGCAGTAGATCTAGAAACAACCTTGCCATTGCCTCCACTATTTTTTAATGGTGACCCATTACCAGCACCCGATTGCATTTCTAGATTCATGGTCATAGCCACCAAAAAAAAAAAGAATAAAGAGATGCAAACTTGCTGATGAAAAATGTTTTGGTTTGGTTCCGAGATACAAACAAACAAACAAAATATAGTTTTTTTTATCTAGACTAGAAGTGAATATGGATCAACAGTAGAAAAGGGGAGAGCATAGAATTTAATACCCACCTAAAATAAGAAAATGAAAAGAAAAGCATATAACCTTATTAATCATCAATAGAAACCCTATCACTACATAACTGTGTTCTAAGAATGAAAAAAAAAGAAGATTATAAAACACATCTCACAAATATCACCAATATCAAGTTAAGATTAAAGTTAAGATAAAGGCAATGAAAATATATTTAGTTTACATGACACACCAATAGATTGTATGAATTTTTATTTGAATTATGTATTTTAAGATATTTGGATATTTGTATTGTTTATTTGATTTTTATTTTAATTGTGTTATATATTTATTACTTGACTGGAATTATCAATATATAATTAGTTAAAATATTTTACTTGTGATTTTATTATTTTACAATTCGAGTTTATGATTCAAATTTATATTATATATTCCATATCATATAAAAAAACTATTTATGAAAACCTTAACCAGGGTTTAGCCGAAACAAATATAATACATCGAAAAAAAAACAACATGAACCAAGCAAAAAAAGACCCGAGAAAACACATATACAATAAAAAAAACTCCAGCCCTAGCTGATCCTTTTTCAGGTGAAGGAATTGATGGATTTGGGTAATCAACCTAATCTATATTAATATTAATAAATAAGAAAAAAAATTAAAGTTAATAAAGTATATTTAGGCGATGAAAAAAGAACATGGTTTTTTATTATTTAATATGAGTATAGTGATTCAAGTTTTTTATAACATGATTATATATTTTTTTCTGTTATTTTTCTCCAACACTAGTTTTTTTTATATATATAATAATTGAGAAAGAATATTAATAAGATTTAGCCAAATAACAAACTAACTAAAAGAAAAGCTTACTGTTTTTCCCAACACCAGTTTACCAACAACAGGCACTTTCCTTAAAGAATTTATTTGCAAGTTCTCCGAAAACAACTTCAGTTACTTCGACAGAACATTTCTCTGACGTTCCAGTGCATAGCAGGAGTCATTTCAAGGAGCAGCTACAAAACACCCAAGAGACTTATATAAGAGCCAACTACATAAGTTTGTCTTTCCTTTCAAACCATTATTTATTAATTTCCTCTCTCTTTTTATTACACCTAATATTGGTCCCACTAACATGGATCATCCATTTTCTTTTCAATTACATCAATTTAAGATTTATCGTATCCCATTACCCAAATTCTACGCACTTAAACCAATCATTATTAACATTTAAATATTACTTACAACTTAATCGATGTTTTTAATTTCAAACGACACACAACCTTTTGGCACTAATTTATTGTGATAAATAAATTAATAGCCTTTGTGTCATGCAATTTGGTAGATTGAACCGCATCATCCATAAAAAGAAATTGGATAACGTAATTAACTTATTAGTTAACATATGTTCCTTCTAGATCATGACTTTTTTTTTTTATATAATGATTCGATAATTTTATTGAAAAGTGGTTATTAACCATTTAATAAAGGATTAAACAACTTATAATAATTTTTTTTGGATAATAATCAAGTATATTGAAAATGTTATAAAGATAATAGCCAAAGCAAAATACAAAAATATAACAAAAAAAAAACAAATTTAGTGAGAAAAACTGATTTGCTACAAAAAAACAAAAATAACTATATCATTTTCTAAGATTTTTTTATTATATCATAATTTAATGTCATAAAAAAATCTTAAGAGATCATTTTCTATATAAATAAAGTTTGAATCTAGAATATGCAACCAAACAACAACCAGTTAAAATTATAAAAGATAATTAAATAAGTTTATAGTTTCCTTCTAAAAAACAATAATATTATTCCTCAACTATATAGTCGGGATTTAAAAATTTGAAAATTAATAACTATGCATACAAACAAATTATATTAAATTTTTATATAAATTCACGTGTTAAGTGATAATTACTAAATCGATTGATGAGTACATTTTCAAAAGGAGTTATTATTACAGTTCATATGAAATTTTCGTACAGCACTGCTCTAAAAATTTATGGGAAAAGGTGCTTTAATTTTGTAGTCATGTAATTGTATGGGAAACGGTGCTTTAATTTTGTGAAATAACATAGAAATTTCTATGTTAGTTTGGTAAAACATATCTCAAAAACTGCCTTATTCTAAGGGGAAAAAACTAAAAATTAAACTATATATATATGCCTTCCAATCATTCTTGGTTTGTTCCACCGAATTTGCAGAGTACTGGAAAAGGATAAATTTATTGCAAGTGCTTCAAACATGGGAAGCGATATTGAACAGGGAAATATGGAAGAGGATAAGCCAAGTGCTTCAGAAAATAAGATGACTAGAGAACTTTCTCTACAGCTGGATACTAAGGTGAACCGGTTGTCCTCTGAACAGGACTATTTTGAGTGCTGTATCTACAGGGTGTCCAAACGGGTTCAAAGCGTACATTGGCAAGCCTACTCTCCACTACTGATTTCAATAGGTCCTCTTCACCGCAACGAAAACAAACGACAGGTCATGGAAAACGAGAAATTGAGATATTACAAAACGTTTATTGAACGGTTTGGGATGGATAAGGAGAAAATAAGAGATATTATGAGCAGCATTCAAAATCAAGAAGGGCGTCTCCGAGACTGTTATTCAGAGGAATTCAAACTAACGAAGAAAAGTGATTTCATAGAGATGGTCCTGCTGGATGCTGTCTTCATCATTGAGTTTATGAGGGAATATTCGAATAATGATGAAGGTCCTAACAGGTTTGAGCCTAGGACGATATTGGACATCCGAGAAGACTTGATACTACTTGAAAACCAACTACCTTTCTTCATTATTCAGAAAATATATGACAAGTACAATCGTGCTCGCCAAGATCCAACAGCCATTCCATTTTTCGATCTTGTTACCTCTCATTCTAAAAATTACAGGTTTTTAAAAAACGTAGAAAACAACCGGAGTGTAAAGAAAAGCAGACATTTCACTGATTTACTACGAAATTTTATGTTGAATGGAATCAGGCAGCCGAATGGAGCCAGTCAGCCGAATGGATCCAGTAATCCTATCATGCTGAGGCATAGTGCTGTCAAGCTTCGCGCGGCAGGAGTCAAGTTTGAGGTCGCCGAAGACGAAGACGAATGTTTGCTTAACATAACATTTAAGAAAGGAGTGTTGAAAATACCACGCTTGGAAGTTGATTACCACTTCGAACGTGCTGTACGAAATATCATGGCCTTGGAGCAGTGCTTGTACCAGAATGAAGCTTACGTATGCAGTTACATTAAGTTTATGGACCATCTTATCGACAGTGCAGAAGACGTGGGTTTGCTAGTCGGAAAGAAAATCATTACCCACAGGCTAGGTAACGATGCCGCAGTTTCAGTTATGATTAACAAGCTTTGCGAAAATATTAATGACCCTTACACTTATTATGATGATATATGTAAAATGATGAATGACCACTATGATAGCCCCTTTAACCGTATGAAGGCAACCTTGGAACTTGTATATTTCGCCCATGTTTGGAGAGGCACGGGAACTGTTGCAGCTGCTATCCTCCTGATGCTCACTTTGATACAGACTATAACTTCCGTAAAATCATTATTCTAGGATTTTATCTTGCTTAGTTTTATTATTCCTTCGTAATGATGGATTGGATTATTATTGTTAAATTGCAGTTAAACTTTGGGTTTGTGTAGTTCTGAACTAATAATATTGTATCAATTCCTTGCTGTGTTGTCCTAAAATTGAGTTTGTACTTGTGCCCTATGTGATGTCCTTTCCCCCTCAATATTTTCTTCTTTTAAGATCATCTTCTGATTAAATGAAGCTGGAAAATTAAAGCATGATCTCCATTTCAATATCCCCAGTTTAACTAACAATGAATTAGACAAAAACATGAAAATCAAAGAAATGAACAACGACAGATAAGAGGCAGGAAGTGATCTTAGAAGGTAGAAAAAAGAACCAAATTTTTATTGTCCCACGGCGGGCCTCTATTACATATATGATCCCCTCATCATGCCAATAAATTGGCTTACTGATCATAGAAGGTAGAAAAATAAAATAGTCCAAACCTTTCTTCCTCTTCTTGTCTATATATATATATCTTCATCACATATTCTAGTAGTTTCTCTTGTAATTCAACCATTTAATTCTGTTATATGAAATCTTCCTTCGTTCACAAGGCCATATGGCCAGTGAAGTTAACGAGCTAAATGTTCTTCTCTCTCCATTCATGGCTCATGGCCACATGATACCTCTACTGGAAATGGCCAAGCTACGGGTTGGGATATTTAAAACCATAAACAATTATAGAATTTTGGGGTTAAGAAATACTGGTGGGACAGTTGATGCCTTACCCCATCAGCATGAACACTCCACTCATGCTTAACTTGGCCATTTTCTTAGAGAATTCTTCATGCATTTTGCCGGATGGGAGTTTTTTTCTGTTTATTTCTTGCTTG